>Ga0315537_1001059_pt1 | contig 21790 bp, 18 predicted proteins | sample SalMarSW160270MG_FD_203091 | JGI IMG/M metagenome (GOLD analysis project Ga0315537, IMG submission 203091) | Salt marsh sediment microbial communities from the Plum Island Ecosystem LTER, Massachusetts, United States - Salt Marsh Sediment SW1602-70 ...
GCGGACCGTAGGCAAGGGCGAGTGGGACCCCGAGGGTCGGGATTGGCGGCTGGCTGCGAACATCGCCTTCGTTCACGATCTCAACCGCTCTCTGAAAGCCAAGCCGTTTCTGCTGATGGAAAGCACGCCGAGCACCACGAATTGGCAGGCCGTCTCCAAGCTTAAAAGGCCGGGCATGCACGCCCTGTCGTCCATCCAGGCCGTGGCCCACGGGTCGGACAGCGTCCAGTACTTTCAATGGCGCAAGAGCCGGGGCAGTTTCGAGAAATTCCACGGCGCCGTGGTGGACCACGTCGGGCACGAGCGGACCCGCGTCTTTCAGGAAGTGCGAGCTCTGGGGGAGCAGCTGGCCGGCCTGGGCGAGCTGGCCGGTACCCTGATCGAGCCTGAGGCAGCTGTGCTGTACGACTGGGAAAACCTTTGGGCCTTGAACGACGCGGCGGGTCCGCGGAACGACGGGCTCAAGAACTACCGCGAAGACTGCCTGTCCCACTACTACCAGCTCTGGAGGAGGGCAGTCGCCACCGATATCATTGACCACCGCGGGGATCTCGGGCGCTACAAGCTCCTGGTCGCACCGATGCTCTACATGATCCGCGAAGACACGGCCAAGCGAATCGGGGATTTCGTTCGCAGCGGCGGGACCTTCATTTGCACCTATTGGTCGGGGATCGTGGACCAGAACGACCTTTGTTATCTTGGCGGTTTTCCGGGCCCCCTGCGCGAGCTGCTCGGGATCTGGGTTGAGGAGATCGACGCCTTGTATCCTGGCGAGAGGCGAACGCTGACGATGTCTGAGGGCAATCCGCTTGGCATGACCGGCACCTACACCCTCCGGCACTTCTGGGAACGCCTCCACCTGGAGGGTTCCGATAGCCTGGCTCGCTTCGATTCCGACTTTCTTAAGGGCTCCCCCGCGCTGACCAGGCACGTAGTGGGCAAAGGGCGTGTGTATTACATCGCATCCCGCAACGAAGAGTCGTTTCTCGACGCCTTCTACGGTGCCGTGATCGAGGAAGCGGGCCTGCGCAGCGTGTGGCCTGATCCCCCGCTCGAGGGAATCAGCGCCACGAGGCGTGTAGGCGAGGGTGCCACCTACACCCTGGTGATGAACTTCAAGGAGGTCGAGCAGGAGTTGACCCTGCCCGAATCTCTGCGGAAGTCAACAATCCTGGTCGGGAAGGCTGATGGGAAGCACCTGGTGCTAGAAGCCTTCGGATACGCGGTCCTGCGAACCGACCGCTGAATGCGGGCACTTGTGCTTATAGAATCCATGCGGTGCTGAGTGATGGTTGTTGATTACCTGCTATAGGGATGCGCCCAGAGGTCCTGGAGGGGGAACTCGAGGATGTTTCGGGCGGTGCAGCAGAGTGCGACAGGTACCATACAAAGGAAGAAATCGTGGAGGCGCTCTCAGAAAATTGACAAGAAAAAGATGGAAAATACTGCATAACGTAGCGTTGCACACCGGGACTCCACTACGTATTCCAATGATTCCTGTTCTTCATGGCGCCGAGCCGGTTCCCAATCTTGCCTCGGTTGATTCTGATATTTATCGGTCCATCCCCTGACGAGGGATGGTGTTCGAACCGGCAATTTGCCCCTCAAGATCTTGCCGTCATAAATTTACGGGGGCAGCTACTCGATATTGTACTTCTCCAGGACCCCGGCGACTTTGTCGGGAACCACCGGCCTGCCATTCTGCAAACAGACAGCCGTCACTTTTCCGTTGAGGATAAGCTGGCCATCCGGTTGTCTGAAAACATCCTGGTAAAAGACAAATCGCAACCGTCCCTCCCTTTGGACGGCTATCCGTACTACGAATTTGTCCCGACTCCTCAGAGGAAACTTGTAGTCCAGTTCTACCCGCACCACAATCGGATCGATACCCGCGGCGTGCATGAGTTCGTGTCGGGCATGCTCCAGGTAGTGCTGGAATTGATTTAGCAAGCCGGATTTGTTTGCACGGGCGAACCGCATCCTGTATAATTGCTCTACGAGGAAAGCTCATGAAGTCCATGGAAAAGGCTATTGTGCTGGCCGCCGTGCTCTTCGTTCTGGCCGCCCTGACCGGATTCGCCACCCCGGACTACGCCGAACAGACTGGCAAGACCTGCGCGTTCTGCCATGCCGGAGCGAACGGCGGGGCCCTGAAACCCGCAGGGATCGCCTACATTCGCAACGGCTACAGCTATCCTATACCGGAGCGGATTCTCGACAAGTCAATCGTGCTTTCCACCCGGGTTCACAAGATCCTGCGGCTGGTCCTGGGGATAATCCACCTGCTCGCCGCCGCCGTTCTGGCGGGAGCCATTTTCTACATCCACATCATCGTGAAACCGCAGAATCTAAAAGGCGGGGTTCCCGGGGGCGAGAAGAGATTGGGCCTTGCCTGCATGAGCATCCTGGCGGCAACCGGTGTATACCTCACCTGGTACCGCATCGATTCCATGGCCTCCTTTTTCCAAAGCCGTTTCGGCTTGCTGCTGTTTATCAAGATCCTGCTCTTCGTGGTTATGGCGGTGCTGGGCATCCTGGCGGTAACCATAATCAGCCGCAGGATGCGGGACCAGCTGAAACGGGGTTTCATCGGTATCAAGACGCCGGGTGAGCTCCTGGGCCCTTCCGGCAATGCACCCCTGCGTTCGACCAGGCCTGATTCCGCCGGCGGCAAGCCGTCGTCTGCGGGGGTTTTTCACCCGGAGGATCTGTCCAAGTACGACGGGAAGGAGGGCAGGCCCGCATACGTCTTGTACAAGAACAAGGTGTACGATGTCTCGGACAGCTCGAGGTGGCAGGGAGGATCTCACTTTCGCGCCCATGTCGCCGGCCAGGACCTCACAAAAAAGATCGGTGATGCGCCGCACGGAGAGGAAGTCTTGGAGCGTTTCCCCGTGGTCGCCGAGCTCTCCGAACCTCCACCGGCCGTCCCGGTCGGCGGTGACAAGCCGAGAGGGGTGAGGAAGACCTACATCATTTTTGCCTACGTGAATCTGGTCCTGGTGTTCCTCATCCTCCTCTGCGTGGGAGCGTGGCTCTGGGGGTTCCCGGTACGGAAGCCACCGATTTCCACACCCGGGGATGCCGGCGGAGCCGGATGGATGCTGGCGGGGATCGCGGCGGAGGAAAGCACCTGCCTGGAGTGCCATCAGCGGGAGAACCCCGGCATTTTCACCGATTGGTCTGAAGGCATGCACGCCAAGGTCGGGGTCACCTGCGGAGAGTGCCATTCGCTGACGGATGAAAGTGCCGCCTGGATCAGCCGCGATCATTTCCGATTCGACCCGACCCCCGTATCGGGACTCGTGTCGCCCGACCGCTGTTCGATGTGTCATCCCCGGGAGGTCGAGCAGTACCAGCGCAGCAAGCACGCCAATACCCTGGAAATCATAAACAAGATCGACAACTGGCTGATCCACGGGATGAGCAACGAAACCGAGCGGGCCAGCGGCTGCTTCGCCTGTCACGGAACGACTGTCTTATTCGAAGAGGGGCAGCCGATCGAGGGCTCCTGGCCCAATGTAGGTGTGGGCCGGAAAAACCCCGACGGAGCGCTGGGCAGCTGTACCAGCTGCCACACCCGCCACAGCTTCTCCGTGGAGGAGGCGAGAAAGCCAGAGGCCTGCGACCAGTGCCATCTGGGGCCGGACCATCCGCAGATCGAGATCTACAATGAATCGAAGCACGGAACGATCTACCATGCCGAGGGGGATTCCTGGAACTGGCGGCCGGAGGACTTCACCTGGACCGCCGGGACCGACTACCGTGCGCCCACCTGCGCCAGCTGCCACATGAGCGAGGCACCGGGAGTGGAGAAATCTCACGATGTTACCGAACGGCTGGCCTGGGAGCTGCAGGCGCCGCTCACCATCAGGCCGTCGGAGTTCAAACCGTGGCCCGCTCCCACGGACTGGCGGGAAGAACGGAAGCGGATGCAGGCGGTCTGCTACCAGTGCCATTCCAACGAATGGGTGGAAGGACACTTCACGAATACCGACAACGTGGTGGAGCTTTACAACGAGAACTACTACGGGCCTGTAAGAATCGTAATGGATCGGCTCTATGCAGCGGGGGAGCTCTCCAAGGATGAGTATTTCGACGAAGAGCTGGAATGGGAGTTTTATGAGTTCTGGCACCACGAAGGGCGCCGGGCCAGAATGGGGGCCGCCATGATGGCTCCGGATTACGCCTGGTGGCACGGTTTCTACGAGCTCAAGCACCGCTTTGTAAAATTCATGGAGCTCGCCGGCGAGCACTCCGAGCAAGACAGGGGCGAATGGCTGGAGGATTTCCCCGGCAGGCTTTCGCCCTAGACCCACGGTCGCGGGCCGAAGCTCAAAAAGTCGATCGAACGGTTTCAAGGCGCCGGATAAATCGAATCGATGGAGAAAAAGCATATGGAACCGAGTCTGATCGCACAGCTGCGGGTAGCACAACAGAACGAGCTTACCGAGTACCACATCTACTCCAAGCTGGCCCGGGCAATTCCGGACAAACAGAACGCCGGGGTTCTCGAGCGGATCGCCGAGGACGAGCTGCGCCACCACGATTTTTGGAAGAGGTACACCCAAAGCGAGGCCTCGCCGAAGCGCTGGAAGATACTCCTCTTCTACTGGGTTTCCCGGATCTTCGGCATTACCTTCGGGATCAAGCTCATGGAGCGGGGGGAGGAGCAGGCCCAGATCAACTACACCCTCGTCATCGAGCAAATTCCCGAGGCGAAGCAGATCGTCGATGACGAGCACGCCCACGAGCAGGAGCTCATCGGAATGATCGAGGAGGAGCGCCTCAGCTACGTCGGCTCGATAGTTCTGGGACTAAACGACGCCCTGGTGGAACTGACTGGGGCGTTGGCCGGATTCACCTTTGCCCTGCAGAACACCCGGCTGATCGCACTGGCCGGATTGATAACCGGAATTGCCGCCTCGTTTTCCATGGCCGCTTCCGAATATCTTTCCACCAAGTCGGAGGGTAGCGGGGAGAGGGCGCTCAAATCCTCGATCTACACGGGGGTGGCCTACATAATAACCGTATTCCTCCTGATTCTCCCCTACATGCTGATAGCCAACTACTTCCTCTGCCTTGCACTCACGCTGTGCATCGCCATGCTGATCATCTTTTTCTTCAACTTCTACATTTCGGTCGCCAAGGACTACTCGTTCAGACGCCGTTTTCTGGAGATGGCTGGATTGAGTCTGGGTGTGGCCGCCCTGACCTTCGCCATCGGCTTCCTGATTCGTAAAACCCTGGGCATCGAGGTCTAGCAGTACGTTTGCCTGAGGAAGATCCTCGGATAGAACAGTTTTTCATCACCGAACTTTCGGGTATACTGCCGAAGAAACCTGAGTATGATGAAGCTGTTGATCACCGGCGCCAGCGGTTTCGCCGGCAATGTTCTGCTCGACCTGCTGCCCCAACGATTGCCCGAGGCCCGGCTGACCGTTCTGGTACTGCCCGGTGATCCCGGTGAAGCAAGAATCCGAGGCAAGGCAATACGGCACCTCGAGATCGTCCGCGGAGACATCACCGATGCCGAAGCCGTGGACAGGGCCGTGGCCGGAAAGACCAACGTTGTTCATCTGGCCGGGCTGATTTCCTACTGGAGCAGAGAGAGAGACCGGCTATTTCTGGTAAACCAGCTCGGTGTGGAGAACGTCGTGGATGCCTGCCTCCGGCACGACATAAAGAGGCTCGTGCATGTGTCATCGGTGGGGGCGATCGGATTCAACCGGGACGGAAGCCCGGCGGACGAGGATACCGAGTTCAACTGGCCGCAGAGCTTTCCCTACATGACCAGCAAGCATGCCGGGCAGCAGGTCGTGGAGCAGGCTGTACGCGAACGCAAACTGCCGGCGATCATCCTCAATCCGGCCTCCCTCATGGGACCCGGAGATCCGATTTTCGCAACCCCCCACAACCAGCTGTACAACCGCATTTACAGCAGCACAATGTTCGGCTGTTTCGGCGGGGGTTTGGCGGTCACGGATGTGCGGGACCTGGCTGAAATCGTCATTAAAGCACTGACCATGGGCAGGGTGGGGGAGAGATATCTGGTCGTGGGTTCCAATGTCGAGTATACGGCCGTGGTCAAAGCCATAGGGGCGTACTTCCACAGAAAGGTCTATCCGTTTCGGGTGCCCGGATTTCTTCTGGCCGCGGCCGGCGCCGCCCTGGAGCTGGTCAGCGGATTCACCGGCAAGAGGCCCCTGCTTACCCGTTCCTACGGCCGTTTGAGCAACTGGTTCGGCTACTATTCAAACCGGAAGAGCCGGGAGTTCTTCCGGCACGAGTACCTGCCCTTCGAGAAGACCGTCGCCGACGGCTGCCGTTACTTTAGAGAGCGGTTCGGCTCAAAATGAAGAAGCTGGCGCTGCACGGTCGCACCGTGCTGGTCACCGGGGCGGCCAGGGGGTTGGGTAGGCAGCTGGCCCTTGGTCTGGCCGAAACGGAAGGGGCTAACCTGATCCTGGTGGACCGGGAGGAGGCAGGCCTGGAACAGCTGGCTGCAAAAATCTCCGGCCGATGTTCCGCGGCCGTTCGCATCCTGAAGAGGGATCTGCTTTTGGAAAACAGCGCTCGGAGCCTTTTCGACGAGCTCGAGGGGCGGGATGTGTTCGGCCTGGTAAACAATGCCGGCCTGACCTATTACGGGCCGACCGAGGCTGCTCAGCTCGATCTGTATCGCTCGATCATCGGCCTGGATTTTCGCCTGGTCGTCGAGCTGAGCCTCCTGTTTCTGTCCAGATTCAAAGCCCAGGGGGAAGGATTCATTCTCAATATAACCAGTCTCGGATCCTTCGTCCCCATCCCCTATCAGGCGATCTATTCCGCAGCCAAGGGGGCTGCGCAGAGTTTCAGCGAATCTCTCATGCTGGAAAACCGGGGAGGGCCGGTGCTGATCTCCACGGTCGCCCCGTCTGGAATCGTAACGGAAATGATCGCCGAGTCCGGACTGACCCGCCATATGCTCAAGCATCGATTCTCGTACCTCAAGGTCGAGGATGCGGCCAGGGTGGTGATCCGAGGATTGAAGCGGGGGAAGCGTCTGATCATCCCGGGATTCATAAACAGATTGATCTACCTGGCGATCAATGTGCTGCCGCGGAATGTTGCGCTCAGACTGGCCGGGGACATCTACGACTACGATAAGTACGGAGGACCAGGCTGATATGCCGCGCTCCGTGTTGATCACCGGCGCCAATGGTTTCATCGGCTCCCATCTGTGTGACGCTTTCCAGGAGGCGGGGTACCGGGTATACGGGCTCGTGCGCCGGACATCGGATCTGCGCCTGTTGAAAAACACCCAGGTCGGGCTCATCTACGGGGATCTGACGGAGATCGATGCGATCGACTTTCCCGACGGCCTGGAAGTGATCGTTCACGCCGCCGCGTTGGTCTCTGACAACGCTTCCCGCCGGCAGTGCAGGGCTCAGATCTACGATATCACGGTAAACCTGGTCGAGTGGGCGAGACAAAGCGCATCGCGGCTGGCCAGATTCGTCTATCTCTCTACCGCCCTGGCCATCGGCTATTGCGCGGACAACATCTCCGAGCAAAATCCCGGACGATCCGCGGAGTACGTGCCGTACAACTATATGAAGAAACGGGTCGAAGCGTATCTGTTGAGCCGGTATCGGGAGAAAGGGTTTCCCGTGGTCATTCTCAGGCCCGGGGACGTATACGGCCCGAGGGACAGAACTTCCTGCGAGCTGATGCTGCAAGCCGCCGAGAGAAATGTGCCGCTCATCGTGGGACGGGGAGACAAGAAATTCGGTTTCTGCTATCCGGCCAATCTCTGTACGGCGGCCCTGGCCGCGGCGAACCGGCCCGCTACGATCGGCCAGGCCTATACGGTAACCAACGGGATCTGCCCGACCTGGGGGGAGTTCTTCGCCAGCCTGCAGGCGGGGGTGGGAAAATCACAGCGGCTGTACGTGCCGGTGTCTATCAGCATGATCCTGGCGCTGCTGCTGGAGCTGGTCAAGCGCATCGTTCCCGGATTCAAGCCTTCCATCAACTACTACAGGATCCGGCGCATTACCGCTCAGACCACCTACGACTTGAGCAAGACCTATCGAGACCTTGGCTACCGGCCGGACGATGATTACGAGAGCCAATTTCAGGCGATCGTAGACTGGTACAAACGAGAGAGGGAGGGGGAGCCGTGAGCGAGCTGAAAACAGCCTTCTTGTACACATCGATCTTGCCGATCTCTATGCGGATTCTGCTTCCATATATCATTATAGCCCTGACCGGGATGATCACCTTCTTCTACCATTCCGCACTCAAAAACCGCTTCGGAGATGCCAAAGGGACGTGGATCTACTTCGCCGCGTTTTTCACGCTGCTGGCGGCAATTCCAACCCTGATCATTGTCCTGACGGAGAACGACCCGCTTCAGGTTATGAAACAGCTGGGCCTCAAAACGGGTAACTACGGAATAGGACTGGTGCTGGTGTTGATTTTTGTGCCCATCTCCCTGCTCGTCGGCCACATCATCTCCGGAGCACGGGAGATGATCGCCTGGTATCCGTTTTCCAAGGAGGTTTGTTCCCGGGACGGCACTTTTGTTCTCTACGAGATAGGCTACGTCCTGCTGTACTACACGGCCTGGGAGTTCCTCTACCGTGGGCTGTTGTTTTTTCCGCTCCTGGCCGGCCTCGGATTCGTGCCGGCCATGGCTATTACCACGACTCTGTCAACCCTGCACCATATCGGTCATCCGAAATCGGAGACTTGGGGAGCTGTTCTGGGAGGGGTGATCTTCAGCTCGATCGCCCTGGTGACCCGCTCGATCCTCTATCCGATCTGCATACATGCCATGATCGGTGTGGTCAACGACACCTTCATCTACCTGAGGAGCCACCGAGGGAAAGCCGGCGGCTGAACCGATCTTTGCCGACGGGTACGGTGTAGCTGCTCTATTCCCCTGTCCCGATGCTCTCCAGGTAGAAATCGATGCAGGCGGCAATCGCCCGTTCCAGTGAGATCTTCGGGGAATAACCCAGCTCCTTTGCGGCCTTTGCAGGGCTGAATCGATGGCTGGCGCTTCCCGACAGGATCAACGCCTCACTCAAGGTTTCCTCCACGGACAGGAGCCGCAATATTCCGGCCAGCGGACGGCACAGCGGAGCGGGAACGGTGAGAAAGCGGTCGGGAACATGTCGATCATACCGGGTTCTAGCTACATTTGCGACCATTCTCATAAAATCTTTGTAGCTCAAGTTTTCATCGAGTTTGCCGGTGACAATGTAGGCTTGCCCGGGCTTCCCGCGGAGGGAGGCCAACCGCATCCCTTCGGCGACATCCTCGGCAGAGACGAAGGAGGTGCCTCCGGGCAGGGTGACCTTCAACCTGCCCCGAAAGGTCAGGTAGACGAGTTTTGTGATCGAGACACCGACATCCCCCGGTCCCACTGCGGTTCCCGGCAGGACGATCGTAACCGGAAGAGCGAGTTTCCTCCCGTATTCCAATGCCAGTTCATAGGCTGCCAACTTGGAGTCAAAATAGGGCACTCTGGAACGCATTAAAAAACGATAGTCTCCCCCGACCGATGCCTCGACCGCCGCCAATGCCTGGTTGCGGTCGCGGAAGGCGATCGGATTTCCCGGACTGCCGTAGATCCGGTTGCTTTCATCCGCCGGGCCGGCATGGGGGCTGACGGTTCCCAGCACGTTGATCGAAGAGGCGTAGACCAGCTTTGGAATGCGGTTGCGGAGCACCGCTTCGAAAACGTTTTTCGCTCCCAGGACATTCACATCCCAGGTCCGACGGGCGCGTTTCCGTGCATAGTCAACCACCCCGGCCAGATGAAACAGGAGGTCCAGATCTCCGGTCTTTTCCAGCACTTCTTCCCCGGAGGTGACATCCAGATGCCGGTAGCACAGATCCAGATCATCGGTCAGCGGGTTGCTCCGTCGATTGGAGTAGAAGCATACCAGATCGAGGTCCGGTGATCGGTTTTGACAGAGGAGCTTGACGAGATTGGAGCCTAAAAAACCCACCGAACCGGTGATGCCGATCTTCATCGTCCCGAACTATAGATCGAATCCCGCGAAGCCGTCTACAGTGGTGTTTGCAGCGCACCCCGCAGTTGAGGTACAGTAGGCAAGGAGGATGGATACGATGATGCTTGGCGTAATGTCCGATTCCCACGACCACCTGGAGAATATCAGCAAAGCCGTGGCGGCCTTTACCGAAAGGCGGATCGCCGCCCTGATCCACGGAGGGGACCTGTGCTCGCCCTTCGTCTTCAGGGAGCTGGAGAAACTGAAGGGTTTTTGTCCCCGCATGTATGCCGTGTTCGGTAACAACGACGGTGATCGGGTGCTGTTGACTGAGAAGGGAAGGGGTTTTTGTACTTTTCGCGACGGGGCTCTGACCCTGGAGCTGGCCGGTCGTCGGATCGTGGTGATGCATTATCCCGATGTGGCGGAAAGCCTGCACAGGAGCGGAGATTTCGATCTGGTGATCTACGGGCACAGCCATCAGGAGCGGGTGGAGGGCTCCGACCGCATCCTGCTCAATCCGGGAAGCTGTGCCGGGTACCTGGCCCAGAGGGCTACGATTGCCGCTGTCGATCTGGCCAGCCTCGAGGTTGAGCTTATCGAACTCGATTGATCCGCTGCTCCGCGGTCCTGAATGCGGCCACCGAGTCGGCGAACGCGGGGTCCAGCCAGAACTTGCCGGCCCGCAGCTCGGCCGCCGTCCTGGAGCCGGTGAGGATCAGCACGGAACGGAGGGTGTTTTCCAGGCGATCGAGATATCGCACGACCGCTTCGGCACCCCCGGCTACCACCCGGCGGATCAGGGGCAGAGCCAAACCCGCGGCATGGGCTCCCAGGGCAATGGACTTGGCCACGTCCAGGCCGGAGCGTACACCCCCGGAGGCCAGGATCTTACCCTCGTGTTCGCCCAGGCAGGCCAGGAGGTACGCTGTGGGAATGCCCCAGTCGGCGAACTCCTTGGGCTCTTCCCGCTCCTGCTCCGCCAGCCTGTAGGCTTCTACGGTCACCCAGTTGGTTCCACCGGCGCCGGCCACATCTACGTATCGCACCCCTCGTGCCAGCAGCTCGGAAACCAACCCCGGCCGGATCCCGAAGCCCGTTTCTTTGACGATGATGGGCACCGGGCTGCCCTCGCAGAGCCGGGCAATCGAATCCTTGATTCCCCGAAAGTCTCGATCCCCCTCCGGCTGGAACAGCTCCTGGCCGGGATTCAGATGCACGACCAGGCTGTCCACCTCCAGCTTCTTGACCAGCTCGAACAGCTTGCCATGTTCCTCGTCTCTGATCTGGGCTCCCCCGATGTTCGCCAGAACCGGAACCTCCGGTGCCAGCGCTTTGAGATGGAATTGATCGAACAGCTCGGGATGATCGAAGAGGATGCGGATCGACCCCATCCCTACGGCGTAGCGTTTTTCCCTTGCCGCTTTGGCCAATTCACGGTTGGCGAAGAATCCCCGATCCGAACCGCCGGTCATGCAGGAGATGAAGATCGGGGCCGCCACGGTCTGTCCCAGGAAATCTGTTTGAAGGTCGATCTGCTCTGCCGTTACCTCCGGCAGAGCGTCGTGGATGAAGTGGACGGAATCGAATCCGGTGCAGCCGCCCTCAACGGAGAATCGGGACGCGTCGGCGCAAATCGACAGGTGCTTCTCTTTGCGAAATCCAATCCCGGACGTCTGCTGCGAACGCGTACTCACGGTATCCATCCTCCCTTATACCCGAAAGATAGAACGATTCGGGGGGAACCGCAACATCTTTCAGCAGATTTTCGTAGTCCCCCCTGCCGTGTACACCTTCGGTCCAGCGCTGATAAGCGGCAAAATCGGCGTCTCGAGCGTTTCGAAATATCCGATCGAAGTCCCAGCCCCGAATCACCTCAGGCGCGCCCTCGGCGACCTTGGCCGAGTACACGATCATGGTGTTGCCCGAACCGTAGGAGGCCAGCAGCATCCGCTTGCCGACTATCTTGTCCCCCATCTCCTTGAAGCGGTCGTTCAGCAGGGAGGCAAGAAAGAAGTACATGGATCCGGAGTAGATATTCCCAACCCGGGCCAGAGGATCTACACCTCGGTAAAAACCCCGTTTTTCGAGAAACTCCCGGATCTGATTCTCATCCAGGTTCAGGTGACGGTGGAGCAGGACGTTCATGGCCGATTCCGGCATGTTGCGAAACGGCGTGTGGAGAACGAAGAAGTCCGTTGCCTCCAAAGCTTCGGAGGGCAGCTCTCCGATTCTCTGGGCATGATCCAGGAAGGCCTCCTCAAGATTGGCCCAGTACTGCTCCATCGAGTAGCGTCCCTTGACCTTGGCCGTGGCCGATCCCAGCGGCCGAAAAAAGTCGTCCACGTCCCGCGAGCACATCCCTATGGTGGACAGATCCAATTCGAGAAGCCGGGGTGCCGTTTCGACCAGCAGGGCTACGGAACCGGCGCCCTGGGTAACCTCCGCCGTGGTTTCCGTCTCGTAGTGGGCCACATCCGTGGCTATTACCAGGCCGGATTCGGCGGAGCGGTTGCTCATCCCCAACAGTCCTCCCACACTGAGCAGGGAAAGGGTGGCTCCGGCACAGGCGTGCTGCACCTGGAAGCTCGAAAGTGATTCGGGGATCTCCAATCCGGAGCGCTGCAGCATGCCCTGGACGAAGGCTGAAAGCGGTTTGCTGTGATCCAGCCCGCTCTCCGTGCCGACCACCAGGTGCCTCAGATTCGAAAGGGTCACGGGATCTTTGCCTTTGAGAAGCCCGTAGGCGGCCTGGGCGGCCATGGTGGCCGAGTCCTCCCAAACATCGGTAAAGCGAATCGTCTTCTGCCCGGTCACCCGCAGGGCCCGGTCCAGATGTCTCGCCAGCCTGGGGTTGTCTTCGGATCGTTTCTCGATCAGTACCCCGAGTTCCAGCTTCGGCGGGGGAATGTAAATATTGATGTCGCTGATTCCTATCTTCTTGTTGCCCATCATCTCTCACCTTCCTTACTATTTTGATGAAAGAAAGCACCGCAATTATGATACGGTACGATACCCGAATCGGGCAGATTGTACCGGCTTACGATAAAATTAACACAATTCGTGTTTGTGGTCCAGTTAAAATGGAAAAATTCCTTGATTTATTTCAATATGTGTTATAGATTTCGGAAGTGAATTGCAAAGTCTTCTTCCGGCCGGAAATATTGTTATAATAGGTTCGGTCGAGGGCGGCCTGCATATTTCTCAAACCAAGGGGGGCACGATGAACAGAAGAGCGGTTGTCATCGGAGCCGGAGTCGGGGGATTGGCTTCGGCGGCTCTGCTGGCTCGGGCGGGTTTCCAGGTGACGGTATTGGAGAAGAATGATTCCGTCGGAGGACGAGCCCGCTTGTGGACGGAAGGGGGATTCCAGTTCGACATGGGTCCCTCCTGGTATCTGATGCCCGAAGTTTTCGAGAACTTCTTCGGCCTCTTCGGGCGCCGGCGGGAGCAGTACTACCGGCTCGAAGAGCTTTCTCCCTACTACCGCGTGTTTTTCCAGCCTCGGGAGTGGGTGGACATCACCTCGGAGCGGCGGCAGGTCCTCGACCTCTTCGAGAGCTTCGAGGCGGGTGGGGCCAAGCGGCTGGAGAAGTACCTGGAGCGGGCCCGTTACAAATACGACGTGGCCATGCAGGAGTTTCTCTACAAGGACTACGGGTCGGTATTCGATTTTCTCAACGCCCGCATGCTGATCGAGGGTACCCGGCTGAACGTGTTCGGCCGGCTGGATCGCTCGGTACGCCGCTACTTCAGCGACCGGCGGGCCCGGCAGATCCTGGAATACGCAATGGTCTTCCTGGGTACCAGTCCCCAGGCCGCCCCGGCCCTCTACTCGATCATGAGTCATGTGGATCTGAACCTGGGGGTGCACTACCCGATCGGCGGATTGTCGGCCGTGGCCGCGGGAATCGCCAAACTGGCGGATGAGCAGGGTGTACGGATCCGCCTGGACTCCGAGGTGAAGCGGATCCAGGTGGACAGCGGGTCCGGCCGGGCCACCCGTGTGGCAACCGCTGAGGATGCGGTTGAAACCGACGTTGTGCTGGTCAATTCGGATTACCCCTTCAGTGAGACCAACCTGCTGGAAGAGAGGTTTCGGACCCTGCCCGCGGCCTATTGGAAGCGCAAGGTGTTCGCCCCGTCGATGTTCATCCTCTACCTGGGCTTGAATAAGAGCCTGAAAAACGTGGTTCATCACAATCTCTACTTTTCCGAGGATTGGAACGAGCACTTCGACACGATCTTCAAGGTTCCCTCCTGGCCCCAGGAGCCCTGCTTCTACGTCAGCTGCATTTCCAAAACCGATCCCGACATGGCTCCCGAGGGGCACGAGAACGTCTTCGTCCTGATTCCGGTCGCCCCCGGGCTGGAGGACGGCGAGACTTTCCGGGAGCGCTACGCCGATCAGGTGATCGAACACATAGAGAGGATCATCGGGGAGGAGATCCGCTCATCCATCGTGGTGCGGCGCATCTTCTCCCACCGGGATTTCATCAGCGATTACAACGCCTACAGGGGCACGGCCCTGGGACTGGCCCACACCCTGAACCAGACCGCCTTCTTCCGTCCCGCCTTTCGCAGCAGGAAGGTGGAGAATCTGTACTACGCCGGCCAGTACACCCACCCGGGAGTCGGCGTTCCCATGGTGCTGATCGCCGCCCAGGTGGCGGCCGGGTTGATCACTGGAGGTTCCTCGTGAGTCTGGAGCAGATCCATTACACTACCTTCAAACAGGGCAGCCGCACCTACTTCAACTCCAGCCTGTTCTTTCCCCGTGCGGTGCGCCGGGACGTGTTCGCCCTTTACGGCTTCGTGCGGGTGGCGGACGACTTCGTGGACAGCGTTCCCCAGGACCGCACCGGTTTCCATCGCTTCGAGGAGGCCTATCGGAGAGCCCTGCAGGATGGGCCCGTCGGAGATCCGATCATCGATGCCTTCGTGGAGCTCGGCAGGCGAAAAAGTTTCGATCCGGCCTGGACCGAGGCTTTCCTGCACTCGATGGAGCTGGATCTGAGCAAGAAGGAATACAACCGACTGGAGGAAACCCTCGAGTACATCTACGGCTCCGCCGAGGTGATCGGGCTGTACATGGCCAAGGTGCTGGACCTGGTACCCGAGTCCTTCCCCCACGCCGAGAGGCTGGGCCGCTCCATGCAGTACATCAACTTCATCCGCGACATCGAGGAGGATCGCGCCCTGGGCAGGCGCTACCTGCCTCTGGAAGGTACGCCCCTCAAAAGTCTGGACAGAGAGTACGTGCAGAACCACCAGGGCGAGTTCAATGAGTTCCTCCGGCATCACCTCGACAAATACCGGGTCTGGCAGCGGGAGGCAGAAGAGGGGTTCCGCCATATCCCCCGGCGCTACCTGATCCCCATCAAGACCGCCTCGGACATGTACAACTGGACTGCTAAGAGCATCGAGGAAAATCCCATGGTGGTATTCGCGCGCAAGGTCAAACCCTCGAAGACACGGATCTGGTGGACGGTGCTGGCCAATACGCTGGGGATCGGAAAACGATGAACCTGTACCTGTGGATTCTCGCGGGCATCGCCGCGATACCCCTGGTGCTGTCCTTCGACAAAAAGGTGCACTATGTCAGCCGCTGGCCCGCGGTGTTCGCCGCCGCCGGCATCGTCGGAGTCGTGTATATCGGCTGGGATATCCTCAAGACCGAAGCCGACGTCTGGGGCTTTGTGGAGCGCTACGCCGGGTCCTTGAGAGTCCTCGGGCTGCCCCTTCCGGAGATCCTCTTTTTCCTGGTCGTTCCCTTCAGCTGCATCTTCATCTACGAGGTGGTGCGGGCCTATTTCAGGGAGCGGAGTGTGATGATACCCCGCTGGATCTGGTTCGCGGCCTCCGCCGTTCTGGCGGTGCTGGCGGTGATGTTCCGTTCCCAGGTCTACACCCTTACCGTCCTGCTCTCCGTGGCCGTGTTCTTTGCGCTGACTGCCGCTGTTCGCCCCGGGCTGCTGGGAAGCAGACATTTCTGGCTGGCCGTGCTTCTGACCTACGTTCCCTTCCTGATCTTCAACGGGCTGCTCACGGCCATCCCGATCGTGGTCTACAACGATGCGGAGAATTGGGGGATCCGAGTGTACACGATCCCTCTGGAGGATTTCTTCTACAGTTTCTCCCTCCTGGGCTTCAACTTCCTGGTATTCCGGCTGCTGCGTCGTACCCCGGAGGCCCGGGGTGGCTGAGAAACGGGTGGCCGTGGTCGGCGCCGGCTTGGGGGGTCTTTCCGCGGCTATCCGGCTGGCCCATGCCGGTTATGCCGTCGATCTGTACGATCAGCAGTCGATCGTGGGCGGCAAGGCGGGTACGAAGCACATCGGGGGGTTCCGCTTCGATACGGGTCCCTCCCTGCTGACCATGCCCCCCGCGTTCGAGCAGCTGTTCGAGGAAGTGGGACAGCGGCTGGAGGATCATCTGGAGTTTCTGCCTCTTGCCCCGATCTGCCACTACTTCTTCCCGGATGGGACGCGCCTTTTCAGCTACAGTGAGAACCGGCGTTTTGCCGAGGAAATCGACGCCAAAACCCTGGACAGCGGCCATGCCCTGGCGCGGTATCTCGATTACGGTAGAAGGATCTATGAGAACACGGCTGAGTTGTTCCTCTGGAACAGCCTCCACGAGCTCTCCTCGTATCTGAAGGTGTTTTCCTTGAGAAGCCTGCTCAACCTGGGGAAGATCGACGCCTTCCGCAGCATGGATGCGGCCAACCGCTCGTTTTTCAGCGATCCCAGGATGGTTCAGCTGTTCAACCGCTACGCCACGTACAACGGCTCCAGTCCCTACAAGGTGCCGGCCACGTTGAACATCATCCCCTACGTGGAATACGGCCTGGGGGGATTCGCCGTTGCCGGCGGGATCTACGCCATTCCCGCCGCTCTGGGAACGCTGGCCCGCCGGCTCGGGGTCAAAGTGATCCTCGATACCCGGGTGGAGCGCATCCTCCACCGGAACCGCCGCATCAGGGGGATCCGGGTCGCCGGCGAACCCCTGGCCTACGACATCGTGGTCTCGAACGCGGACGTGCTCCGCACCTACGAGGATCTGCTGGGCGATCCCGAGGCGCGGCCGGCCCGTCGCTACAAGGCACTGGAGCCCTCCTCTTCCGGGCTGGTGTTCTTCTGGGGAATGAATCAAAGTTTCCCGGAGCTCGGCGTCAACAACATCTTTTTCTCCGCCGACTATCCGCGGGAGTTCCGGGAGTTGTTCGTGGAGCGGGTGTGCCCGAATGACCCGACCGTATACGTGAACATCACCTCCAAGGTTACTGCGGAGGACGCCCCCGGGGATGGAGAGAACTGGTTCGTGCTGGTCAACGCCCCCTGCGATGCCGGGCAGGACTGGCCGGAGGAGGTGGCTGACAGCAGGCGGCGCATCCTCTCCCGGCTGGAGCGGGCCCTGGGCCGACCCGTGGCCGGAGCGATCGCCGCGGAGGAGGTGATGAGCCCCCGGGATATCGAGAACAACACGGGCAGCCGGCTCGGAAGCCTCTACGGGATCTCCTCCAACACCTCGATGGCCGCATTCTTGAGGCATCCGAACCGCAGCCGGAGGTACGGGGGACTGTACTTCTGCGGCGGCAGCGCGCACCCCGGCGGGGGCATGCCCCTGGCCATCCTGTCGGGAAAGATCGCCTCGGATCTGATCCGGCGGCATGATCCGATGGCATGATCGGGCGTCACGAAGGAGGAGAGGGATGAGCAGGCGGGAACTGATCGTCGCCGTGGTAGTGGGGGTGTTTTTTCTGGTCGGTTTCATCGGGCACAGTCTGCCGATCACGCTGCCCTGGATGTTGAGCATGACACCGTACACGCTGCTGGCCTGCGGCCTGATCGCCTTTTTCCCGGTTTTCCTGGAACGAAAGCGGGATGTGCTGATCTGGGCGCTGCTCGTTTTCGTGATCACCTTCGCCCTGGAAGCTCTGGGAACGGCCACGGGCAGGATCTTCGGTCCCTACACCTATGGCCGGACCCTTGGAGCCAAGCTCTTCGCCGTACCCGTTGTGATCGCCTTCAACTGGCTGCTGGTGATCCTCGGCGCCTCGAGCCTGGCCCGGCTCATCTTCCGAAGGAAGCTGCTCAGCGCGTTCCTGGCGGCGCTGCTGGCCGTGGGTTTCGACTATCTGCTGGAGCCCACCGCGATCCGCCTGGGGTACTGGACCTGGCAGGCCGCCGGCATACCGCTTCAGAACTACCTGGCCTGGTTTCTCGTAGCCCTGGCCGCCGCCCTGGTATACGTATATCTGCGGCTCTCGGTGAAGACCCGGCTGCCCCTGGTCTATTTCCTCATCCAGCTGGTGTTCTTCGCCGCCCTGCGTATCTTCCCGCCGCCGGCCTAGCAGCACTCAGCCGGCGAGCTTCGATATTACGAATTGTGGTCCGACCCGCATTGAATTGCTTGCCGTATTACAATTTGTGTAGTAACTTTGCTGCAGACAGCCGGACGGCGGAGGAAAGGCGGAGGATAAAATGCTCTCCTATTTTGAGGATAAGAAGGCAAAGATAAGCACCTACTTGAAGGAGTTCCTGGCCGAGAAAGGAACCCGATTCTCGACGATCAACACTTTGGGAAAGGATGTCTGCGACCGGATATACGACTTCGCGATCCAGGGAAAGATGATTCGGGGCGGACTGGTTTCTCTGGGTTTCGGCATGTCCCGCAACGGCCATTTCCCCAAAGCCGGACCGGAGCAGATGATCCAGGCCGGTGCCGCGGTAGAGCTTTTTCAATCCGCCCTGCTCACGCACGACGATATCATGGACCGGGATCAGGTGCGCCGGGGATTCGGATCGGTGTTCTACCAGTACGCCCGAATGGCCGATCGGGCCGGCATTGCGGATGCCTATCACCTGGGCGAGTCGCTGGGCATCTGTGCCGGGGACCTCTCCTACTTCCTGGCCTTCGAGGTCTTGAGCCGCCTGGAGGTCGGTCCGTTGATATACCAGCGAATCCAAAAGCTCGTCTCCCAGGAGCTGGCCTACGTGGGCATCGCCCAGATGCAGGACATCTACTGGGGTGCCTCGAACGGCTCGGTCAGCGATGAAGAGGTGCTGCACTTGTACCTCTACAAGACCGGTCGCTACACCTTTTCCCTGCCCCTGATGATCGGAGGCCTGCTGGCCGAGCAGAGCGAGCATACGCTGAACCTTCTTGAGAAAGTCGGGGAGCACATGGGAATCATCTTCCAGCTCAAGGACGACGAGATCGGGCTGTTCGGAGATCAGAGTGAGATCGGCAAGCCCATCGGCTCGGATATCCGGGAGGGAAAGAAGACCCTCTACTACGGCCTTCTGCAGAAGCGAGCCTCCAGCGAGGATCTGGCCCGGATCGCCTATCTGATCGGCAACCCCGATATCAACGAGCAGGACGTGCAGTACGTACGGGATCTGGTGGTCCGGCTGGGTATTTCCGAGGAGGTCCGGAATCTCACCGAGACTCTGGCCGGCAAGGCCGGAGCCTTGATACCCTGGTTGCCGGGATTCAAGTTCGAGGAGCGGGAAGTGATGCTCAAACTTCTCGATTATTCTCTGGTACGGACACGGTAAATCGCATACACTACGCTCCTGGAATGAGCGCAGGTCCCCTTCCTGAAAAGTTCCGCAAACTCGATCTGCCGAAGCGGCAGGAACAGATTCACAGCACCTACAGCCCCGAGCAGGAGGAGTGGGCGGCGATCGGCGCCGATCCTCGCCTGGATGAACTGTCCGACATCATGGTGGAGGCGGCTATCGGGTCCCTGCCCGTGCCCTTAGGGATCGCCGCGGGTTTTCTCATCGACGGTGAGGAGCTCGATATCCCCATGGCGACGGAAGAGCCCTCGGTGATCGCCGCCGCCGCCTTTGCCGCCAGGATCCTGCGTCAGGGCGGCGGCCTGTCCACCTGGGCCGATGAATCGGTGATGACGGCCCAGATTTTTCTGGAGGACGCCCCTGAGGAGGGAGAGAGCCGGCTGCGTCGGAGTGAGGGGCGCATCGGTACTCTGGTGAACGGGGCCCTGCCGGGCATGAAGGCCCGCGGCGGAGGCTTCCGGGCAATGGAGCTGAGCCGGCTCCCGGAAAGCGGCGTTTTGGTCGTGGGATTGAAGATCGATGTCCGGGATGCCATGGGGGCCAATGCTCTGAACACGGCGGCGGAAGCGGTCAAACCCGAGCTGGAACGCTTGAGCGGCGGCGGGGCGGTGATGTGCATCCTCAGCAATGCGGCCCGAGACAGGCGCGCCGGTGCCCGTTTTGTCCTGCCCGTTTCGAGGCTCTCCGCCCTCGGTCCCCGGGGTATGGAGGGTTCGGAGGTGGCCCGAAGAGTCGTCCTGGCCTCCCGGATCGCCGCGGAGGAGGAGCAGAGGGCCATCACCCACAACAAGGGGATCATGAACGGGATCAGTGCGGTCGTGCTGGCCACGATGAACGACACCCGGGCCGTGGAGGCCGGGGCCCATGCCTGGGCGGCCCGCTCCGGCCGCTACCAACCCCTGAGCCGCTACCGGTTGCAGGGCGGGTCGGGAGACTCCTCCGAGGAACAAACGCTTGAAGGAGATATCGAGCTTCCCCTGGCCGTGGGCAGCCTGGGCGGAGCCGTGGGCATTCATCCGGCCAGCCGCCTGTCCCTGCGGGTGCTGGGGTTTCCGGACGCCCGGAGATTGTCCCGGATCATCGCAGCGGTGGGACTGGCTCAGAACTTCGCCGCGGTTTTGGCTCTGGTGACCGGAGGGATCCAGCGGGGACACATGAAGCTCCATGCCGCCCGCCTGGCCTACCAGGCCGGAGCCCGGGGAGAGGAGGTCCGGCGGGTGGCGGAAGCCGTGGCCAAAGCGGGACGCTACAGCCGCGAGGAAGCGGAGGCGATTCTCGAGCGGCTGCGGGGGGAGCGGCGGGGGGAGCGGCGTGGAGAGTGGCGGAAATGAAGCAGGAGGTCCTCTGCCGCGCATCCCCCAGTCTGGCCCTGATCAAGTACTGGGGAAAGAAGAATACCCGGCAGAATCTGCCGGCCACTCCGAGCCTGGCCGTAACCCTCGGCGGGGTTCACACCGAAACCCGGGTGAGGATGGCCGGGAAAGATTCGATCCGGCTCAACGGTGAAGTCGTGGCTCTTGATCGCTTCCTGCCCCTGTTCGGCGCGCTCCGCCGCGCTGCGGGTCAGGAGGTGTACTTCCAGGTGGAGACCAGCAACAATTTTCCCTCCGCAGCCGGCCTGGCCAGCTCCTCTTCCGGCTTTGCCGCCCTGACCGTTGCCTGTGCCCGGATCCTGGAGCTGGACCTGAGCCCCGCCCGATTGTCCGCCTTTGCACGCGCCGGCAGCGCCTCAGCCGCCCGCTCGCTGTTCGGCGGCTTCACCCTGCTTCCCGCAGGGGATTCTGCCGCCCGGCAGTTGTATGGACCCGGGTACTGGCCGGAGCTGCGCATCGTCATCGCTCTGGTCAGCCGAAAAGCCAAACCCATTTCCTCCCGCGCCGCCATGGAGGCGACCCGGCTGTCCTCTCCCTACTACCGCGCCTGGTTGCGCAACGCCGCCGAATTGCTCGATCCGGCGCTGCGGGCTCTGGGAAGGCGGGATATCGAGGCTCTCGGTTCTGTTGCCCGCCTGAGCTACAGCCGGATGCACGCAGCCCTTCTGGCCGCCAGTCCCCCGGTGCTGTACTGGCTGCCCACGACGGTTGCCGTTATCCGGGAGTGCCAGAGCCTGCGGGATGAGGGCATCGGAGCCTGGGAGACCCTGGATGCCGGACCCCAGGTCAAGGTGCTCTGCCTGGACTCCGAGGCGCCGATCAT
>Ga0315537_1001060_pt1 | contig 21789 bp, 22 predicted proteins | sample SalMarSW160270MG_FD_203091 | JGI IMG/M metagenome (GOLD analysis project Ga0315537, IMG submission 203091) | Salt marsh sediment microbial communities from the Plum Island Ecosystem LTER, Massachusetts, United States - Salt Marsh Sediment SW1602-70 ...
TTATAAGGGGGTATAAGGCAAAAAATCGCACAACAGGCAACCAAAATCTTTTCAGACATGAAGCGAAGCGTTTGTTAGATTTCGAATTTTTCTATTATTTTTCTTTCTTTTTCTCCAGTTATCTCCGCAACCACATGAAAGTATTCTTGGAGTCCTGAAGTTTCGATTCTCGGCTTCAGCAGTTCGTCTATCTGGAAAACGCCTGCAGAGTTGGACATCGTTATTTTGATGGTAATCGGCTTTTCTTCGCCTTCTATAAGCTCCACTTTCTCGATGGAAAGCGCTGAAACCGCGTGAATGTCTATCTTTCCCGACTCAAAAGGAATCCTTGCTCTTCCCGCTTCCATGTCTAACGCATCAGCTATGCTAACTATGCCAGCTTCCACCGTCAAGGGCTTGTTGGGCTGCTCGTGAGCCACTATCGCGTGCAGCACTTCGGAGCAAATTATAGCGCGTTCTTCTTCCGAGTATATCGGTGTCAAGCACTTTTCAATGAATTCTAAGGCTAGAAACGCACTGTACTTTTCATGGTCGTTTCTGATGACGACCATGCCTAAATCGTGGAAAATCGCGCCGAGAACCACCACGATTTCTGCGTCTTCGTTTTTCATGCCGTAATTCCTAACTATGCTGGGCTTAACCTGCCTATCCACAAGAATGCGCAGCAGCTTGAGCGCTAGGTTGGCGACGATTTTCACGTGTGTGGGACCGTGATCCGTGTAGCCCATCCTGTCGATGGCCATTACATTCGCACATTTCCAGAAACTCTGCAATTTCGCGTCTTCCTTGACCTTATCGATAACATGTTTTAGTTTGGCGTTATTGCGGAATGGTATGTTAAAAACATACGACATGTTAAATCAACCTCATTTGACATGCACATATTATCACTGTGAAAATTTAAGCTTAGCCAGCAATTATGGCACTGCGAATGACGTAGTTTCTTGCAGAAACGCTTCAATTTAGCTGCCTATCTCTGTCAATCTGGCGTTTTGAAATGAACATGCTTTTAAGGAAGCTAATCAATTCCTTTTCAAACGAAACCATGAGGTCTGTGTCTGGGCAAGAAAAAAGTGTTAAGCGAAGGCGAAATCAGCGAGCTGGTGTATCCTTCGCAAGGCGAAGTTTTAGGCGTAGTAGTGAAACTGCTCGGTTTCGATCGTATTCTGGTTAAGTGCCAAGATGGCAAAGAACGGCTCTGTCGCATTCGCGGCAAAATGAAAAGGCGCGTTTGGATTAGGGAAAGCGACATCGTTATTGTTTCGCCTTGGGATTTTCAAAGCGACAAACGCGGCGATGTGGTTTGGCGGTACACGCACGCGCAAGCTGACAACCTCCGCAGAAAAGGCATCCTCACCATATAGCATTTCTCGGTTTCCCTTTTTCATTTTTGAGTGGAAAAAACATGAATTACCACGAAATTTTTGTTTAGCAGGTGAACTGCGTCTGACTGGTGGCTCAAGTGCTTTAAATATCGCGCATCTTATAGCATGGTGAGCGCTTATGTCCAAGAAAGCTCGCAAAAAACTTGCGCACAGAGAAAAAACCGTGGAAAGAAGAGATAAGATGCTCGTGCATGACTTCTCGTCTGAAAGAGCTACGGTAGAAGAGGTTTTTGACCAAGCCACGCTTATGGTGATTTACAGCTTCTTGAACAGTGGCGTGTTATACGAAGTCCACGGAGTCGTGAACGCAGGAAAAGAAGCCAGAGTCTACTGGGGCAAGAACAAGGAAGGTAAAGAGCTGGCCGTGAAAATTTACTTAACTGCTTCCGCCGAATTCAAGAAGGGTATGCTCAAGTACATTGAAGGCGATTACAGGTTCAAAGGCGTCAAGCGCGATACACGGTCGCTGATTTTTGCTTGGGCGCAGAAGGAATTCAGAAACTTAGAGCAGGCTTCCCGAGCTAAGGTGCGAGTGCCCAAACCCATCGCAGTTAGAAATAACGTGCTGGTGATGGAATTCATCGGAAAGGATGGCGTTAGTGCGCCGTCTTTAAAGGAGCAACTGCCCAGCAATCCTGAGAAAGTGTACAATACGCTGCTGACTTATTTGAGACGGCTTTACCGTAAGGCTGAGCTTGTCCACGGCGACTTAAGCGAGTACAACATAATGATGTGGAAAGGTAACCCGGTCATTTTTGACGTGTCGCAGGCGGTGCCGACATCGCATCCTATGGCCGAGTTTTTCCTGCGCAGGGACTTGGCGAACATGAATAGGTTCTTTAGTCGGTTAGGCGTTAAGGTTCTTTCAGTTGACGAGGCTTACAAGCAGGTTGTTGGTTAAAAATGTCGAAGCCAAGCACGTTCGTTAGAGTTCCCAAAGAGCGGGTGGGCGTTTTAGTGGGTCCTGATGGAAAAGTGAAGCAGAAAATCGAGGAGAAGCTTATGGTTGTGCTTCAGATTGAAAGTGAATCTGGTGGTGTGACAATTGTGCTTTCAGAGAAGGCGAATGATCCTTCGTTGCTTTTTAGGGCTAAGGATGTGGTAACCGCCATTGGCAGGGGTTTTTCGCCTGAACAGGCGTTTCGCTTGCTCCGCAATGAAAATGACATTTTTGACTTCATAGATTTTCGCGTCGTTTTCGGGCGTTCTGAATCAGACATCAAACGCGTTAAAGGCCGAATCATCGGGGCGAACGGTAAAACGCGGCGGTTGATTGAGGAGTTGACTAATGCTAGCGTGGTTGTTTATGGGCATACAGTTGGTTTTATTGGCACTTTTGAGCAGGTTGACGCTGCGAGGAACGCGGTGCAGATGCTTATCGACGGAAGCCAGCACCACACGGTTTACAGGTATCTGCAGAGGAAACGCAGCGAGTTCAAAAAGCAAAGGCTGGAATTGTGGGAGAAACCACCAGACGAAAAATAGCTCAGAAGAGCCTTTACGAGTTCGTGTTTGTGCGCTGTTTGGCTGTGCGACTGATGTGCTCACGAGAGACTATAGCCCCCTTATTTAAAGACTGAAATACAGGTTGAACTTCCGATTCAGCAATGGGTCTGTAAAGGCGATAGGTTTATTGTAGAAAATTCAGTGAGACGTTAAGAAAGGTTTTTTCTGTAGGAAATGGCGGGCTCCCGCACTCAAGATCCAAATCATCCTAAGCGTCTTCGGGGCCAGAGTCGTCATTGCCCACCAAACAGAACTCTGCCTTTTCTGTCATTAAAACTTTAAGGTCAAGCATTCTACTGTAAACCCCTACTTTTTTGGGTTTCTTGTCGTTTCAATGTTCAGAAGTCGAAAGACGGAAATAACTCTCGCAAGAAAAGTTCTTGCACATTCTTGCTCCACATCGAAACACAAATCGGAAAACTGGACATTTCGACAATGGTAATGTTTGCGTATCCGAACTAATTTCTAAATAATCTCTTAAGAAATCATATTCTGGGTATGAACCTATTGCCCACTGGAAAAACGCTGCCTGATAAAAGAAAGCTTCACTCCACGAGTCGCTTTGAATCACTTTGGAGTAAAATTCAGAATCTGCTTACGGACTACTGCGAATTTAAGGACACCTGTCCTTACTTCAATCCCGACAATCACACATGTGCCAATAATGGAGGCTCACACTGCGGAAAATACCGTAAGCTCAAAGCAGAAAAAATTGAAGAGCGCAAACCTTGAAAATTTTGTGACTGCCATGAGACAAAAACAAGTTTCCTGTTTTCCACAGTCCAATTATGATTACAGTTCCTTTCCCATTAGAATAGCTGAGCAGCCTTTAACGTTCCAACTCTAAAACGCTTTTGGTTATGCTCTTCGAACTTCTTCGACTTTTCACGGCGCCTTAAGCTTCCCCAAGAAGCGTTGTTGCAATTTGACAAGTTTCGGTGTGATGACCTGCTGGCAGTAAGGCTGATTCGGATGCGTCTTGTAGTAATCCTTGTGGTAAGTTTCAGCCACGTAAAAAGCCTTAAACGGCACTACCTGCGTAACAATTGGCGCGTCCCAAATTCCTTCTTCGTTCAGCTCCACAATGACTTTCTCAGCCGTGACTTTTTGCTCTGCATTGTGGTAAAATATCACCGAGCGGTATTGAGTGCCAACGTCCGGACCTTGGCGGTTCAGCGTGGTCGGGTCGTGCGTTGCAAAAAATATTTCAAGAATTTCTTTAAAAGAGATTACACTGGGATCAAAGGTTACCTGCACGGCTTCCGCGTGCCCAGTTGTTCCTGTAGATACCTGTTCGTACGTGGGGTTTGGCACGGAGCCGCCTGAATAGCCAGGCTCAACTTTCTCCACGCCTTTCACTATTCTGAAAACTGCTTCGGTGCACCAAAAGCATCCGCTGGCGAGGGTTGCGACTTCCTTCGCTTTGTTTTTCAAGTTTTCCCAGTTCATAAGATTCCATCACTAATTCTAAGCTAAAATGGGTGCCGTTGACCTTTAATTGTCTTGCCACAAACCTCTTATTGCATGTTTCTGTGCAGTCACAAAAAAATTTGCAATGTTAACGGAACGTTTTTACATGTCAGGGCTGTTTTAGCCGTTGTTGGCGAGGGCATGACCGCGCTGAGAATATTGCCACCTGAAACGGGAAGCGAGGCTAACGCATGCTGAAAAAGATTAAGGTAACGCCCTTAGCGGCTGAAAGCTTCGGCGTTCGGTCCATGTGCACGTTGGTCGAAACGCCTGACGTTAAAGTGCTATTGGACGCTGGCGTATCGCTTTGCCCGTACCGTTTTCGTTTGCCGCCGCACCCTATTGAATTCAAAACAATCGATAAGCTTCGGAGACGCATCGCGGAAGCCGCTGAAACGGCGGAAGTGGTCACGATTAGTCATTATCATTTTGATCATCATACGCCTTCATACGAGGATTGGCTGGTCAACTGGACAGAGGCGAACGAGACGGCGCGGCAGATTTACCAAAGCAAAAAAGTTTTGATGAAGAACCCTAAAGAGAAAATCAACGCCAGCCAGAGACAGCGAGCGTGGCTTTTCCAGAAGACAGGTGGAAAATACGCGGCGATGCTGGAACCTGCGGACGGCAAGACATTCACTTTTGGGAAAAGTACTGCGCTGCGTTTTTCAGAAGCCGTTCCTCATGGACCCGACAATTCCATGCTAGGCTGGGTTGTAATGTCATTAATCGAATATGAAAGCGAACGTTTCATGTTCGCGCCCGATGTCCAAGGTCCCATGTCCATGCACACGCTTGAACTAATCAAATCAGCAAAGCCGCAAGTAATCATGATAGGTGGACCGCCGTTTTATCTTGGCGGCTTCAGAGTTGGCGAGGCTCAGTTGCAGTTAGGCCTCAAGAACTTGGTGAGCGTCGTCGAAACGGTGCCCTTGACCATTTTGGAACATCACGCTTTAAGAGACGAGCAGTGGCGGCAGAGAACCAAACAAGTTTACAATGCGGCTCTTAATGCGGGGCACAGTGTAATGACAGCGGCTGAATTTGCTGGTGAAAAAAACAAGTTTCTGGAATCCAAACGAAAACAGCTTTACCTTGACACTCCACCCCCGAAAGAGTTTGAGAAGTGGATGCGTGAAGGCTTAACAAAGAAGAGCAGCACCAAACCCCCAATATAAAAAGAGGATTTTACGGCGTTCAGTCTATATCTAATTATGGAAGTGGGCAAACTTTCAGTATATAGCCAACTGCGATAGCAAGCTAATATTTTCATATTAATCGATCGCACTACTACGAATTTGGCAATTGACTAAACGTGTATTCTGAATCTATATCCCTGTTTCATAAGTTAGTTAAATGTCTCCAGCATATTTCTGAACATCAACACTGGAGGAAAGTACGTGAAGCAGCAAATTACAATTAAAGCTAGAAAAGAGCTACAAACAAAAATGGCCGTGGTTTTCGGCGAGAAAATCAAGGTTCTCTCGACAGAATTGCAACGAATATTGCTAGACGATATGGTCACTGCTTTCGAAAATAGACTAAAAGTGTTAAACCGTGCGCACTCAAAAAGCGGCGGCAACGTAGCGCAATGAAGAAAAATACTTAGCATGAATACATAAAAGCTTTATATAAAAATCAACGAATAATGCAAAAAAGAGGTCTGTGTATGAGGCGTTCCAAACTCGAAATGTATGTAGACATCCTAAAAGTATTGGCTCACCGAGGACCACTAAAATTAACCCATGTCATGTATAAGGCTAACGTTAACTGCAGCGTACTCAAGGAATATTTAGACTTCCTAATTAAACAAGGGCTAGTGGAAGAGAGAACCATAGGAAAACGCCGAGTGGTTTATGCAATCACCCAAAGAGGCATAACAGTACTCAAATACTTCAGAGAACTGAAACAAGTGCTACCCATCGTAGAAGAACCCAAAAACCAAGCGCCAATCCCCTACTAAACTTCCCAATTTTCTCCAAAAAACCTTTCAGCTCGTTTGAGTCTAATCTGAAAAGCTGAAGCTTTTAATTTTCTGGGCGTCATTCCTATCAAGATGTTGTAGCTTCAATCATTTTGGCGTTTGCGTTGATAGAGTCTAACTGTTTGTTGTAAGTAGTGGATGTAACTGTTGTGAATAATTACCAGTGTTTCGTAAGACTTAATAAACTCCCCATGTTTATTTCTACTGTACATGTGAAAAACACTCGGGGAAAACCTGTGACAAAAGAAGAAATCATGAGCAAAAAACCCTTGCACATACTCGAAAAAATAAAAGAAAACCTCGAGAAGCTCAACGAAAAAATGGAAATCATGATAGAACTACAAAAACACGGCCGAAAAGAAACCCCGCCTTTTCCCGATGCCTCCTTAGATGTAATGACTTTGCTCTCATTACCTGATCACCTCAGAAAGACAGCTATGACCATCTGCAGATGCGGACGGGCCACCGCAGAAGAAATCGCCCAGCATACAACCAGAGCCCGAGCTGTAGAAAGCGCGTATCTAAATCAGCTCGTCATTATGGGTTACCTCAAAAAAGAGCGGAAAGGGAGAAAAGCTTACTTCTACGCTGACAGAGACAGCCAAGGGTGAAAACAAAAGTGAGCAAAATCATAGCAGTGCACTCATACAAAGGTGGAACAGGAAAAACCCTTCTTTCCGTGAATTTGGCAGTCACCTTTGCCAAGCACGGAAAAAAAGTTTGCCTCTTCGACCTTGACTTTCGAGCGCCGAGCCTATTCGCAACAGTTAAAGTGGAGAACGCGAAATGTTGGTTGAACGATTATCTGAACGGCACATGCAACATCAATAAAGTCCTCATAGATCTAAGCAGCAGTATCCAAAGCAACGGCAAATTTTTCGTCGGTCTCGCGAACCCAACAACCGAGGCGATTAGGGACATTTCCGCGAAAGACAGAAAATGGGAAATGCGCGCATTGGGAAGACTCCTATCCTTGAGAAACACGTTACTAAAGGACCAAGAATTCGACTATCTTATCTTAGACACAAGCCCAGGACTCCAATATTCATCAATAAACGCCATAGTAACTGCCGACTTCGTAGTAGTGGCAACAACCGGCGATAGATCCGATGTGAATGGAACACGACGCATGCTCCGAGAACTTTACAACTTGTTTGAAAAGAAAACAGGCTTAGTTCTTAACAAGGTTCTTGATTCCACCTCGAAATCAAAGAAAAACGAAATGCACGACAGAGTCAAAGCCGTATATCAGGTTCCCCTGATAGGGTTGGTGCCGTGTTTCTGCGAAATTCTAAGAGCAGAAGGAAACTTCATATTTGTACAGGACAAACCAGATCACCCCTTCACTAAGATATTGGACGAGATTGCGAAAAAAATAGAAGCCGACGAAGTTAACTAGCTGGCGCCTACATCCTTTTCCTTGCATAGTTTTCTTTTTGGTTAAGTTCGTATACGAAAGCATCAACAAAACTAACTCAAAACTGGTTAAGACACTATTTCAGGTAAGGCTGTTCTGCATTTTTATTATTTCCGTGCTGTCTTGCGCTGCAGCGTAAGTCTCAAGCAGTGCATGGTTTAGTTCCAAGAAAGTGTGGCCCCACGTAAAAACCGAGAGCAGTTCCGCCGCTTCCTGTCTGAATCCTGCTATGTAAAGGGCTGCAGCTAAAGCTTCTGCCGTAGTAAGCTTTGTTGCTTTGCCGAAATTCACCGGATTTCCAGCAATCAATATGGGTAAACAACGCGAAGTTCCCTTCACGTGCTTCAGCATGACTTTTTCGGCGTGCTCCCAACTGCAATCTAAAGCAGCTAATCCAAAATCTTCAATGCGCTTTCTGTCGGCTGGTGAAAACGCTATTTCCGAGAAGGGATTGAGCACGACAGCACGTTTTGGTAAGAACTTTGTTTTCTTCACCAGTCTTGCCAAGCCATGGCGTTTAAGCTTCAGTCCTGTGCACCGTTTCGGGTCGCACTGGTTCGCGTGGTAAATGGTTAACCTAGGCGACTTTTCCATGTGGTTTTCGCACCTTCGCATGGCTCATGGGATCATCCAAAACGCGAGGAATCCATTCGAGAAGGTCAGTGGCTACTAAGTGGTAGCCGATTTCGCTTGCAACAAAGTCTCCTGCCGCACCATTAACGAAAGCTCCTGCAACCGCTGCCTCAAAAGAATCAACTTTCTGCGCTAACAAAGCGCCAACGACGCCCGAAAGAATGTCGCCTGTACCACCAACAGTCATTCCTGGATTACCCGTAAAGTTCAGTTTAACCCGTTTCGCATCGCAAATCACGTCCACTTGACCCTTCAACAAGATCACGGCTTTGAGTTCTGCCGCTGTCTCCTGCACTTCATTAACGCGCTCTTCAAAACTTTCAGGCAATTTTCGGCCTGCGAGTATAACGTATTCGCCTGCGTGCGGCGTAAGAACAAGCGGCACTTTTAATGGACGTTTGAATTCAGCGAAGGCTTTTAAGCCGTCGGCATCTAGCAGCAGTGGTTTGCCCGCGCTTTCAATGGCTGTCACGCACGCCTTGACGAATTCACGGGTTTCAGCATGTAAACTGAGGCCAGGTCCCATGACCACGGCGTCAACCATTTCCAAGTAAGGGCTTAACACTGTCATGTTACCTGAGTTTAGATGATCACCCTTAAGCTTTAGTGTTATCAAATTAGGAGATATTGACGACACGGCGTATGCTGTTTTTGCGGGAGCCGCGAGATAAGCAATGTCCACGCCCGTCCGCAAGGCAGCCAACGAAACCAAGGCGGGTGCGCCTGAGAAAACCTTGCTGCCTCCGATAACCAATAAACGCCCAAAATCGCCTTTGTGTGCACTTGCAGTTCGCGGTTTCTTGGCGAGAAAAACATCGCCGGGACCAGCAAATTTTTTCATTTCTTCAGGTAAGCCTATGTCTCTTACGATCAGCTCGCCCACGTACTTCTTTGCGCCATATAGTCCAGTCTTCGCTTTATGGAATGTTACTGTAATATTCGCTTTTACAGCGTTGCCTAAAACGTCTCCAGTGTCAGAATCTATTCCAGTAGGCACATCGACCGCTATTTTAGAAGCAGTTAACGTGTTAATGTATTCAACTATTTGCATTATTGGCGGTTTGAGTTTTCCTTTTGTGCCTGTTCCCAGCAGGGCGTCGACAGCTATCTCCGCATCCACTTTGGGTATTGCGGAGCTGTCAGTGACTTCCTGAATTGAAATGCCTTCACGCAAAGATTGGAGGGCATGCCAGTTCTTCAATGCCGCCTCATGAGTGATTTCTTCACCTTTTCCAGCGAGAATCACTGACACTTTGAAGCCCATTGATAACAAGTGTCTGGCAGCTACAAATCCGTCACCGCCGTTTCCGCCTAAACCGCAGAAAATGGCGATTTTTTGTTCCCGCGGGAAACGTGAAGCGATTTCAAGCGCCACGTTGCGCCCAGCGTTTTCCATTAGTTGAAGCAAAGAAACGCCGAAGTACTCAGCGTTAACTTCCAAAGCGCGCATTTCCCTGCTTGTGATAAGCGCTGCGTTTTTCTTTTTCGCTTGCATGTTTGAAGCCCTGAATAATCTAATGTTACCCGATAAAAGATAAGCCTATCCTTGAAAAATGCCGCATTTGCTAGCTGCAAGGGCGGATTTTTGATGTAACGTAAACAAAGCGGTATACAAAAGCATCAACAAAACACACTCGATAACCTCATGTGACCCATAACTCTTTGCCATAACATTTATCTTTTGACTTTTCAAGCACTTCTCTTTCGCGCGCTATTTTGAAATAGCTTCAGCGATCTCTTGAGCCCATTTTTTCGCTTTCTCGAGTTCTCCCTCTTTCAGTCGCCATTCATTTTGTCTCAATTTGCCTTCTACGTAGGCAATTAGCGGAGCCGTGATCAGTTTGAAACCCATGCCTTTAAGTTTGCCTTCTATGCCCTTTGCTGCGCTCGCAGAAAACCTTGATTGCACTTGCGTGTCAAAAGCAGCCGCCAGCTTCCCAGAAAAATCTTTGCTTGGCAGATCATCAAGAAACTGCCTCATCCTCGTTGATACCCTAAACCGCATCGTGGGCGCACCAGCAAGCAAACAATCATAATTCTTCACAACTCTCTTGTCCACATCCACCACGAAGAAAGAATCAACCTCAATTCCTTTTTCCTTCAACACTCCACCAATAGTTTCAGCAACCTTCGCCGTCAACCTCATAGGAGAAACGCTATCATAAACAATTAAGACCTTCATTCAGCCAAACCTCACTACAACTTCAACCCTACACCACTAATTAAACATTCTCAAAGCTCGCCAAAGCGCAAGGCTGTTCCGACAATGGTCAAAAATGGTCATAAGTCCCCTTATGGCTGTTTAGTCTTTTTATTATCTCCATTCAGCGTTAATGCGTTGAAACCTGACTTGAACGCAAGAAGAGGATTTTTAACCATTTTAGGAACACGCATGCGCGCATTACTGTTTAGAGCGGTTACTTGGTTTTTGGCCGCTGACTTTTTCCCTTATATTCTCTGGATATAATCATCGTAGACGTTACAAGCACGTTTGGCACGTTTCTAACTTTCTGAGACACAAATTCCTCTAGCTTGGCTAGGTCTTGCGTCGCGACTTTTGCAATTACATCGTATTCACCGAAAATGATGCCTGCCTGCACGACCTCGCCAAACTCGATGAGCTTTTGGCATACTTCTCTTTCAGTTCCTGAACCAACTTTGAATACTACATAAGCTAAGACCGGCATGATTTCACCTAACATCCTATCCATAAAAAGACTTAATTACTTTTCCATATGCAGCAATGGTCTTGTAGTCTATAGAAAAAACTTATCCGTTACCAATTCCATATTTTACTGGAATTCACGCAGCTGAACTGGCTTGATTAAGTACTCGGCTAAATTGTTTAGGTGAAAGTTGTTTGAAAAAAGAATACACCATCAGCAAAGAAGATGCTCTGATAATCACGGATGTCCAGAACGATTTTCTTCCAGGCGGCGCTTTACCCGTCCCTGAAGGCGACCAAGTGATTCCAATTCTTAATGATTACATAAAAATCTTCAAGAAGGCAAACGCGAGAATTTTTGCTACGAGAGATTGGCACCCGCCAAATCACATATCTTTCAAAGCTCAAGGAGGTCCTTGGCCGCCTCACTGTGTCCAAAACAGCGAAGGCGCCAAATTTCATCCTGACCTGAAACTCCCAAGCGGCACGACAATAATATCAAAAGCCACGGATTCGCTTAGAGAGGCTTATTCAGGTTTTGACGGCACCGAACTTGCGCACACGCTAAAAACACAAGGTGTTACTAGAGTTTTTGTGGGCGGGTTGGCAACTGATTACTGCGTTAAGAACACGTTTCTTGACGCGCGCAAACTAGGCTTTGAGACGGTGCTGCTTTTGGATGCCGTTCGCGGTATTAACGTAGAACCAGGTGATGTTAAGAAAGCTATTGCTGAAATGATTAAGAATGGCGCGGAACAAGCCACTTTAGAAGATTTTCCAGAACCCCTTGACGCTCCACCAGCAGAGGACCCTGATACTGAGCTATTAGAAAAGAAGCCTTTGGCAAGAGTTGAAATGAAGAAAAAGGCTCGAATGAGACCGCGCGGGCGGTACAAAAGAGTCCGCACTGAAAGGGGATAAAACTCGCTACTTTTCCAAACGGGAAACTCTAACAGCGCAATAATGCCCTTTGCCCGCTACTTTTTTGTTAAAGCAGTAGACAGCCTTTTTCGTTAGTTAGTGCTGTTTAAAACTTGAATTTGTCCGAACTCTAACGAAGCTTATAAATACGTAAAATTCAAAGCTAAAAGTTTGCTGAAAATCAAAGTGTTTGTGATATTTTTATGGAGAAAAACAGCAAAACCTGTTCTTTATGTGTATCCAACCGTCTACTTTTACAAGTTATAGCGTTTCTTTATGGAACGCGTTTGATGGTTGTGCTTTTTTGAGTCTGCGAAAAAACTTCGAACAGTCACATTTTACAATAAAGAGTTAAAACTGGGCCTGCTCATCTGCGAAATTAATGCTAAAAGGCTAAAATATCATGTTGCCTGGCGTTTTTGTTGAATACGAAATGCGAAGCTCGAAAAAGTGCTGCCGCGAGTGCCATGTAGAAAAATAAAAGCGCTTTTGTCTAAGGGGTCTTGAAGGAAGGGCGCTTTATTGTTCACCCATGATTTGTATAATAACGGTTCGTTTCCGCGGATAGACGTCAGTTTCTACAAAGAGCAAAGATTGCCACGTTCCAAACTCCACGCGTCCATCAATTACTGGCAGGGTCTTGTCTGGCGGTAGAAGCATCGAACGCAGGTGCGAATGAGCATTGGACGGGTGCTGATATGCCCCTCGCTTCGGAATTATTTCTTCAAGGAAAGCTTTAATGTCGTTGAGCAGGCCATAGTCATTTTCTGTTAGAATCAGTATGCCTGTAGCATGTGGCGCAAAGACATGAACCACGCCGTTTTTGATGCCTGAATCGGATACTGCCTCTTGAACCTTGTCTGTTAAGTCTACGAATTCTATTTCGCCTCTTGTGGAGAAACTGTAGCGTCTGTTAACAACTTTGAAGCCTGACATAGTAGCATTCCAGCATTGTCTATTTTGTGATTGCTGTTCAAAAATGTTTTCACCAAAAAAAGCTCGCTGTCCCCGCAACTTGGTGGCGAGACCGTGATCAGTGGCTAAATTGTGATTTTTGGTCTATGCTTTTGTATACGCCCTGCCAAGGCAACACGGCATAGTGAACGTTGGTGATGGACATATGATCAAGTAATATTGGCACAGCGGAACTCACTGAGCAATAATTCTGCGACGAAATAGCCATAGGAAAGTAAACAGTTTAGTCACACCACACTGATTTAGCAGTATCGCAGTCTGACTAAAAATAAGCCTGAAAAGCTTTTTTGAAGAGTTGTTTAGGGTCGGCGTTTGTATTTGTGAACAGGTACTTGGAGAATGTGCTGTTCCACCAAGCATTCCTTAAGATAGTCATCCAATGTAGCAGCCGGGACAATGTCAATAGTGTAGTCTCTCGCCTCAATCGAATGCAAGTAATTCTTTTGTGGAATAACCACTTTCTTGAAACCCCAAGCTTCGGCAGCCTTAATTTTCTCATGGACCCCGCCTACCGCGGTGATCTGGATAGAACCGCTGACGCTGAGGTTTATTTCGCCAGTAACAGCTACATCTTGTCGTATCAGTTTGCCCTCAATAAGTGAGCACAAAAGAATAGCCATTGTTACACCCGCGGAAGGTCCGTCAACACCGTAAGACTGGGCAAAATCGATGTGCGTTAAATAGTCTTGGGCGATGTCCACACCATATTTTTGGAGGATAACGCTTCTGACTTTGGCAATGCTGTCCGAAATGAAGCTCTGACCCTTAGCGACACCAGTCACTTTGTAATAACCCTTAAGCGGCTGGTCTCTCGGAAGTTCACTTTTTTTAACAAGCTGGGCTTTTACGCCGAGAACATTGCCTGTCATCTCGCCACTGTACGGATCATGGACCACAGCTAAACCGTGAATCTGCCCGAGCTTTACGCCCTCAGGTTTTATTTCTAACAGTTTTCCTCTTTCATGTATCTCATGTTCCAGCAGCTGTTTTTGGATGGTTTTGCAGTGCTCATTTAAGGCTTCTAAAACATGTCGTCTTTCAACTGCTTTGCAGTTCTCGTTCATAGCCAAAGTTGCAGCCGTCTTAATTATGGAAATTAATGGTCTAAACCGTGTGGTAAGCGCCTCGCGTTTATTGCTTCGCCGTCTGCCCTCTTCAACTATTTCCATACATGCGTCCCGTTTGAGCGGTATGAGGTTGAAGCGTTTGACTTCTTGTGCTATGAACTGGACGTATTTACGCCTGTTTTCTAACGTGTTGGGCATGTCATTGTTCATGCGCACGACTTTGCCGTAGCCGTAAATGCGGTCCATAAGCGCAGGGTGCATCTGGCTTATGCTGTCAAAGTTTCCTGCGCCAACAAGAAAAGTGATAGCTGGGACAGGTTCAGTTGACACAGCCATCGCTGCAGTGGCTCCGCCGTGCCACCTTCCCCGCAAAGCTATTGGCAGTTGCCCATCTTCCAGAACCGTTAAAAGAGTAATCGCTTCTTCAGGGTCCAAGTTCTTGATTTCGTCGATGTAAAGTATTCCCAGCGATGCAACGTGAACATCGCCTGCAGTTACCCTTTGGTGCTCTGGCGTTCCTAACCCGCCAGTTTGAAATGGATCCCAAGCTACTGAACCGAAGAGTTGCGCGCTCTTGTGCCCTGTTGCGTCCACGAAGGGGGCATGCCCAGAACTGTTGTCCACAATAAGTTTTGGGACGTCTGATTGTTGGGCGCCTCCAATGCCGCGGAGATTGCCTAGTCCGCCTAAGCGTGAGAACCACCAAATGAAGACACTGAAGAAGATTAAACTTCCTCCTGGGATAAAAGTTAGGGGCACCAAATTTATGAACCGATCAACAAAGTAAGCTGAAAAGTTATTGCTATACAATTCCTGCCAAGACGTGCCTCCGATAGATAAACCATTGGCATTCCATGTTTGCCATGCGTCAATCATGAAGTATAAGCCTAACGACAAAAGAAACACTCCTAATGCGAGCATAAGTATCTGTATGGCTTTGAGGCCGATTTTAGTTGCGAACTTGCGTTTAAGCTCTTTACGCTGCTCTCTTTGCAGTACCTTTTTGCCTTCTCCAGCTTTGTGGATAGATACGCGCGGCTGGCTGGGCAGAACAGGGTTTTTCCATGAGACGACATCAAAGAGTTTTATGCCGTTCTCTTTGTAAACCTGAGTTAGCTTTTCGGATAATGCTCTTCCGAGGAGAGACTTGCCTGTTCCAGGATCACCTAAAAGCAGCAAATAGGGTCCTGGGCTGATTACGCTTTTTGCTGTTGGCTTTGGCTCCTCGGGTTTGCTCCAGCTCGCGTACCACTGTGTCTGGTCTAAGTACTTGAGTTTGTGAACCCACTCGTTTAGGCACAGGAACCCCTCGTTTAGAGCTTGCTCTTGACCTATGACCCAGTTTATCATGCTGTCGTCTACTGGGAATCCTTCGGTGGTTTTGAATTTACCCCAGTTCCACCGTACTTTTACAGTTCGCCCCTGCACACTATGCGTCAGTGTTTCGGTGCCTGTTCCAAAATGGTCAAAAGACATCTCTTCTTCTCCTATGCATCTAGTAGTCTTTCCTTTGAAATCAATTAAAGAGCTTATTTCAAAATTGACAATATTCAAAAAACCGTACTTAAATCTCCAAAATCGACCTTGTAACCAACGGCTTTTCGGTTAATCTTTTTTCAAAAATCAGTCAATTTTAGCGCTTATTTCTGAGCAAACGTCAGGCTATTGACTTGTACGAAATCGAATCTGAACACATGTAAAAAACACTCTGTTTTTCACCAACGGCACAAAATCAAAAAGCCAAAAATAAGCCCAGAACAGCTAAAACGCCTTATTTTGGCTTTTTCAGTCTCTGGTTTCAGGCTAAACAATGGAGATAATCGTGACCTCATATAAAGACCGTTGAAAATCTCCATGCGAAGTCGCGACGGGTTTCTTCGAATCCGCTTCGAGTGTTTGTCCGGTTCGCAGACGCTGTCTAGTTTTTGCTCGCGCTAGTTTTCAAAACACTTCAGTCGTAGAGTGATTGTTCAACCAAAAAGAGTGAACAACTGGCTGTTTCAAAAAACTCTTAGCTTAGCTAACAAGTTTTTGTTGATTACCAAAAGGCATTTAATTTTCTTTCCTATAGAATGAACTTGCCTGTAGCCCTCCATGACTTGTTATTTAATGAGTTGGAGCGCGCATCAGTAAAAGTGCATAACGAGTTTTGAATAAACAGAAGCGGTGTAAGCCTTTTAGAAGTGAGTTTTGTTGATGCTTTCGTATACGATGCTACTCAAACTGTTCGCTGTCTTTTTTCACCAAGTCAAATTCTGGGTAGCAATGTTGTGAAACGGAGGCTTTTTCCAGCTTGTTTTGCATGAGGGTGCACTTTTGCATTGCTCAGTGTAGGCTAAAACATCATTATTTTTGCTTTATCCATGATGAAAATTTCTTAGTCCGTGAAGTCAGTTGTATAAGTATTACGTGTAATCGTTCCCGTCACCAGCATGCTTCAGAAATGTCACATGTGCAGAAACTGGATACAAAAGCATCAACGGGACTTCTGCTTTTAAGCTCATACGGAATATTTTTTATATTTTCCGCGCTATTCTAACTACGCGGGTACTTGCTGAGGGAAAACTAGTGGTCAAGGAAGTCGACAGGATTAAACTTCGCCGATGGCGCAAGCGAGGCTTCTACAGCGAAACCGTGCTCGTGAAGCGCCTGCAGAAAAACGGATACAACGCCGTGCGCATCCCTGTCAGCAACCCAAGCCTGAGCCCGCTACCAGACATTATGGCTAGGAAAGGCGCGCACACCTATGCTTTTGAAGTAAAAAACGCCAGCTACTACGCGTATTTCCCCAAGCAACAAATCGACAAGCTCTTCAGGTTCCTCAACGAACTTATACCTGGAGACAACGAGCAGAAGCACGCGGTAGCCGCAGCGCACCTAGGTAAAAAGTGGCTTTTCAAGGAGATCAGTTGGGTTGACTGGGAAAAAGACAAGCTTCCCGACAAGGTTAGAATTCTCAAACGTGATAGGGGAAATTTCACTCTATAAAAAGCCAGTGAACGCAATTATTCTTGTTTTCAGGTAGCAGTAAAACAATCGTACCTAAAAGCATATTATAATTTGCCACATATTTTCTATCATGACGATGGAAGCGAAGGATTCTGTAGTTTATGTGCATTCGTTATGCAAAGCTTACCAACTGGGCGAAACGGAAGTTGAAGTTCTAAAGGATGTAAACCTAAACGTCGCAAGAGGCAACTTCATTGCCATTTGCGGCCCTTCTGGCTCTGGAAAAACCACTTTTCTCAACATTATAAGCGGAATTGATAGGCCCACAAGCGGCAAACTTGTTGTTTTAGGACAAGACTTAGTGGTTCAAGACGAGGATTTTTTGGCGGAATTTCGATGCGATAATGTTGGCTTCGTTTTTCAATCTTACAATCTCGTTTCAACTTTAACGGTAGCGGAAAACGTCGCGTTTCCAATGGAATGGAGCAGAAAACCCGAAGCAGAAATAGAAAAGCGTGTCGCAGAATTGTTGGAAACAGTGGGGTTGCAGCACAGGGCTGATCATTTTCCTGCCCAATTGAGTGGCGGTGAACAACAGCGCGTAGCTTTTGCTCGCGCCTTAGCGAACGATCCTCAGCTGATTCTCGCAGATGAACCGACTGGAAATTTGGATAAAAAAAATGGCCAAAAAATAACTCAAATGCTGCAGATGTTAAAGGTCAATGGAAAAACCATCATTGCTTCAACTCATGACTTAGAAATAATACAGTTAGCCGACCAGACGTTATGCTTAGAAGACGGTAGGCTGGCGAGTCCAAATGAGTAAAACTGCTTTTCCAGTAAATGACCTTCTGCGCAGAAAACTACAAACAAGCCTGACACTGATTAGCCTGACTACTTGTGTTGCTTCCACGCTCTTCCTGCTTCTTTTTAGCGATCAAATAGGTTTCGGAATAATATCAGTAGCCCAGAACACGTTAACTATAGGTTATTCAGCAATTTTCTCGAAGTTTTTGCTGTTCGTAGGCATCTTGGTCTTCGCTGTGGGCGCGGTGATAGCCTCGTTCATTGCTTTCTTGATGATGGCTCAGCGAACAAGAGACTTCGGGTTGATGAAAGCAGCTGGATGCCCAACCAGTCTTGTCTTCGGCTACTTCTTAACAGAACTTTTGCTAGTGTTATTCTTAGGATGCGTTTTAGGCGTGGCGCTTGGATTCCTAACTGATTATGCCGTCATCAACATGAGCGTTTTTCAGGCTTATCAAAAAGCACCCAATTTCTGGTTTGCACCGCTAGTGTTTGTCGCATTCTTTGCTTTCGGCTTAATATTTGGATTGAAGCCGCTTCTTAACGCTGCGAGACTTTCGCCAACAGCTGCAATCTCGCCCATGCAATATTTCGGATTGAGCAAAGGAAACAGGTTTAAGGCACTCTCAAAGTCCAGAATAACCCTAAAAATAGCCTCAAGAAGCCTGTTCCGGCGCCAATCAGCCACCGTCCGAATAATAGTCTTTCTATCAACAGTCTTTATCTTGTTGACGGTTTCCATTGCAGGAAGCATAATCGCCAACAACACCACTACAACAAGGGTTGAAAAAGCTGTTGGTAAAGACGTACTCTTAGTGGCGCATAAGGATATGGGCAACCAGTACATAGCGTTATTATCAAAATTCTCTGGGGCAAAAGAAAAAACTGATTTCAACTATTTGGATCCGAATTTTGCTATACCTGACACTGTTCTTCAGCAATTGAGCACTGTTAATGGAATCGCAAATTCTGACGTGCGCCTAGTCTGCAAAGGGTACATGCAAGAATTAATGAACTTCACGTTCGACCCTGAAACTCAGGCAACAATACCGATTGGCGATAATCGTGAAGGAGACTCCTTGATTGTAGGCGTAGAACCTGAAAAAGTCATCTCCGCATGGTTCATTAATGGACGATTCTTAAAAAATGACAATGCCTCAGAAGCGGTTGTTGGAGACTCCATTGCTGCGCTCATGTTTGAGTTACCCCTATCTCAGAGCTTCAGAATGCAAAACACCACTTTCAGCATAGTTGGCGCCTGTTTAGATCCCATAAACAATGGCTTAGTAACATTTATTCCTCTCAAAAAACTCGAAAGCCTAAACAACGGTGCTAGCCCCAACATTGTGCTTATCCAGCTAGATTCTTCAATTGATCGACCCAGCATTATAAGCCATATACAAGAATGCTTGACCGATGTAAACTCGGACTTGACTGTTTTTGAACTCAACAGAGCGCTGGAAAAGAACATTGGCTTTCTTGGGGCCATATGGTCCGTAGTCATGTTTCTACCCCTCTTTACTTTGGTAGCCGCAACCTTATGCTTAATAGGGTACCTTGTGCTGGCTATCGATGAGCAGCGTCAAGAATTCGCCGTTTTGCGGGCTATGGGCACAAAACCTAAAACAGTCGTGACCATACTTGCGGTGCAAAGCTTAATCGTTCTGCTTTCAAGCTTTGCCGTTGGAATTTCTCTTGGAGTGATAATCACGCTCCTAATTCTGACGCCTCAACCAGTCGTGACGAGTTTCACCATTTTAGAGATAGGTGGATGGCTCTTCGCAGCTTTAGTTGGAATGTTCCTTTTTAGCCTCTTTCCCGCTGTCAAATTTGCTAAGAAGCCAATTTTGCAAATCATGTCATAAATGATTAAATTCTTTCACGAAATACTTCAATGACTCCACATGAACAGGCAATTGGATTAAGAAATCCTGCAACTGCAAAACAGGAACAACGGGTACATTATTATAAAATTTGAAGCTGCTTGGAATAAGCGACAAAATCACAGGGGCAAACTTAGCCTTATTCCACTTGACACACTCAACCTCCAATGTGACGCTTGGCAGTACATCGGCCAGTGCACGTGCTCTTTCCACTTGCGCCTCAACAATCTTCCTTAACGCAGAAGGCTTCACTCCATGATGCCAATGCTTACAATCCACGCACAAGACTAAGGGCTTTCTGCAGCCGACTATGTCTATTTCCCATCTCCGCCCAGCATGCTTGAAACGCACATTCTTCGCAACGAAATAGCCGTTTCTTTCCAACGCAATGGCAGCAATATCCTCAAACTCCTGCCAACGAAGAAAATCGCTAACGCGCTCGATGTCAGCGCCTAAGCCTATAGCTCTAACAGCTAACTTTAGGCGACTGCCCGTATCAGCGCCAACGTTATTGCCGCTTAGATAAACCATGCCGTCAGTTTGGAATTTTCTAAGCAATTTTGAGGCAACATCGGCTGGAAGTTTTGCGTCTTTGTTAATAGATTCACATGGAGCAGGACCGTTTTTGGTCAACTTCAGAATGGACATAATCAAAGTTATCTCAATTACCACAGCTAACCCCCTTCATAGCGAAAAGCAAGCCCCTTCGCACATTATACAACATGGAAACGGCAGATAAGCTTATTTTTTAATTTTTTAGCTATACTTACCGATGAATCATGGAGTTTTTTTAACTTTTTATTGTAAAAAATAACGGTTCGAAAATATTTCGCGAGGTTAAGAATACACCAAATACGGCAATGAGCAGCGCAATCACAAAGGCAACTGTTAAAAATCAGCGACCTTTCAAAAAAAAGGCACTGTTTACCATTCAAACATTGTAGTGCTGGCGTTCTATATGCAAATTTTGCCATTTTTTCCCGCAACAAAGGAGCGTGTGCCTTATTTTGAAGGATTAATGACTACGTATTTATAAGATTCGATCGAGTTCGAATCAAACCAAAAGTTTTAGACCGCGTCGCTAAAAAGCAAGTAAAACAGCTTTGTCAATGACGTTCCGTTATAAGTTCCTTTTCTGTTGAGCTATGTTTTTTTCGGTTTAGCCAAAACTGCTGCTTTCTTCAAATCTACAGGAGTGTTTATGTTAAAGAACGTCCGAAGCTCTGGGTCCAGCTGCTGAATGACCAGCGTGGAAACATAGCGCACTCCCCTCAGCTTTTCGATCATGGCGCGCATGTTCAGTTTTCCTTCAGCCACAGCGCTCCTTGCGGCTTCAAAAGCCGCTTTTGTTTGGTAGACCGCCTGCAACGGCTCTATATATTCATTAGGCCACCTTGGAATTGCAGCCGCCCTGTTTAGGCACAGCTCAAACAGCAGCGAAACAACTTCCTTCGAAACAAACGGAGTGTCAAAAGGCAGAAGCAAAGAGTATTTGCCGTGGGCAACTTCAAAACCTGTTAAAGCGCCTATCAACGGACCCCTCGACTCGCACACATCAATAACGAAGTGCACACCTTCAGCCATAACCTTCGTATATTGGGTGACCCGCTCCTGCGAATTAGCCACGACGACTGTTTCGTCAACAACTGAGCTAACCGCATCTACGACGTGCTTAATCAGGGGTTTATCGGCGAGCTCCAGAACCCCTTTGTCCTGACCGAATCTGCTGGAAAAGCCGCCAGCTAGAACAATCGCTGATCTGTCCACGGTTTTTTTCTCCGCTCGTGCAATTTTTAACAGTGGCTTACGCGTTCTATAAGCGTTTGCATTGAGTCTTGTTGATGCTTTTGTATACAGAATGCATTAGAAGAATATTTATTAGCGGAGCACTGGAGTTTTATTCGAAGCACATATGGCAGAGGCGAACTCGATACGCTTCCAAATACACACAGACTCGTTAGGGCTGGTGAACCGCCAATTAATTAGAGGGATTTGACACATGGAATTCATCACAAGCTTTTATCTGTTCCTAGTTTCTGTGGTGCTCATATCCTTGTCAGGCGTATTGTTGCCGGGACCCTTGTTTGCAGCTACAATGGAGAGAGCGGCAAAAAGCAAAACCGCTGG
>Ga0315537_1001061_pt1 | contig 21785 bp, 16 predicted proteins | sample SalMarSW160270MG_FD_203091 | JGI IMG/M metagenome (GOLD analysis project Ga0315537, IMG submission 203091) | Salt marsh sediment microbial communities from the Plum Island Ecosystem LTER, Massachusetts, United States - Salt Marsh Sediment SW1602-70 ...
CAGCAACTGCCATTGGATTCTACACCGGTATGCAGAGTATCTGTACATTGATTGCCAGCAGTGTAGCAGGCTGGCTTTGGTATGCTTTTTCGCCGACCATGACATTTGGTATTTCGGCTGCGGGGGCAATTCTGATAATCTTCTATCTTCTCATAGTATTTCGTGAATGTAAATAATGTTCTATTCTGGATCCTTGCCATTCCAGCGCAGATGCGCTTGATCCTGAAAATTTTTCTTGCCGTTGTTAGCAAACTCTTCTATCTTGAATAAAGATACAATGCCGTTCAGTTGATATTGCGGATATTATTATTTCGAATATCATATAATAAGGAAGAGAAATGCTTCTTCATCAACACTTCATTCATATCGCCAAAAAATTTGGTACAAAAACAGCAATTATTGACCGAACAACAGGTAAAAGTATCAGTTACGGAAAAGCGCTTATTGCTTCACTTATCTTAGCAGATAAATTCAGGAAATATGAAGAGGGCTTTATCGGTATTATGATACCGACTTCCGCCGGGTGCGCGCTTTCTATTCTTGGCGTACTCATGAGTGGCCGTATACCTGTGATGATCAACTATTCTACAGGTGCTGCACAAAATTGTGAATACAGTCAGAAGAAATGTGCATTCAAGACAATCATCACGTCGAAAGCGCTCCTTGAAAAAATCAATTGTCCGAGAGTTCACGGTATGATCTTTATTGAGGACATTATGGAGCATGTAACTCTTCTTGATAAAATTAAAGCGGCGCTTCGTGCAAAGCTTCCCATGGAACGGCTTTTGAAAAAAATCCATGATGGCGAGGAAGATGATAATGCTGTTGTACTTTTTACAAGCGGAAGTGAGAAAGATCCTAAAGCTGTCCTTTTAACACATAGAAATATTTCTTCTAATCTTTTCGGCATTTCCAAAGTATTTGATCTTAACAGTGAAGATATATTTCTTGCCAACCTTCCTTTTTTCCATGTATTTGGATTGACGGCAAACTTATGGCTTCCTCTTCATTATGGAATGACAATTGTGACATATGCAAATCCGTTAGATTTTAAAAATATCTGCGATATTATTCACGAAGAAAAAATAACATTTGTCGTAGGCACGCCGATATTCATGTGGGGATATTTGAGAAAATCTTTGCCGGGAGATTTTGCCAGCTGTCGCATCATGTTAACGGGTGCGGATAAAACGCCCGACTCGCTTCGCGAGGAATTTCTGAAAAAACATAATATTACTCTTATTGAAGGATACGGCTGTACGGAGACAAGTCCTGTGATTAGTGTAAATAGTCCGACAGCTAACCGCGCCGGTAGTGTCGGACAACCATTGCCCAATGTACAGGTACGCGTTGAGAATTACGAGACCGGAGAGGAATGTGGTGTTGGTGAAATCGGAAAAATTCTTGTGAAGGGTGATAATGTCATGAAAGGATATTTCGATGATTTTGAAGCCACAACACTCTGTATTCGTCATGGATGGTATGATACCGGCGATATGGGATATCACGATCCGGATGGATATATTTGGCATGTAGGCCGGTTAAAACGATTTATGAAAATCGGCGGCGAAATGGTATCGCTAATCCGAGTAGAAAACGTAATGGAACATCTTTTACCGGAAGAAATTTCATGCTGTGTCGTAGAGGTGCCGGATTCTGTGCGCGGAGCAAAAATTGTTGCAGTTATTACACGGAAAATTGACGAAAAGACAATTATAAAGAAAATGTCCGAAGAATTACCGAATATCGCATTACCGAAACATTTCATTGTAATTGAAGATCTTCCGAAGATGGGAAGCGGTAAAATCGATTTCCGGCGTATCACCGAGATGGTAAGGGATATGTTACAAAAAGGATAGAGGATTGTAGAATATGAAAGTCAGTTCTTTTTTTAAATGGGTAATTGATCAATACGGATAGCGGCTTGATATGTTGTATCTAACGCAAAATGAATTACATCGGATTCTGTCATTTTACGTGAATTTTCGTATTTTGGAAAACTGCTATTTTAACATCTTAGAGCAGAATAAAGGGAATTGTTAGACGTCGGGTTCTTGACACAGAGTTTGAAAAAGTGTATTATCGTAGTATGAAAACGGAGATTATATTATTTAAATCATTTATTCACAAATAAACTATAAAAATCGTATGCCTGAATATCGTATTGATGGTGTGACGCTTTCGGGAAAATCAGTTTCCGGATCAATCACTGCTGATTCCAGAAGTATAGCAAAAGTAAAAGCAGCAGAACTCTCGCGTGATAAAAAATTCAAAGTGACAGGAATTCACGAACGAGTTACGTACATCTATCGCGTCCAAAAGGGAACTGACAAACCGATTGATGGCGAACAGAAAGCATTTACTGCTAATGAAGTTCGTGTTGCTTTGGAGAAGATGGGTTTTCAAGTTAAGTATGTACGTAAAAAATTGTTTGGGACGAAACTACGCAAAGCTCCTGTAGTTGACGTTATCACTTTTGTTCGTGTAAGTACGGACTTAATGAGGCAGAAACTTCCTTTCAATGAAGTGATGCAATTGCTTATCAATGACATTCCTAACGCAACTCTTCGTGAGTCAATTAAGGAAATTAATACGGAGTTGAAACAAGGAAAGGACAGCGAAAAAGTCTTCATAAAACAGGCGCCGGTGCTTGGTAAATTCACTGCACAAATGCTTGGCTTAGCATCAAAGAGCGGTAATATGGTGGAGATATATGAGAGTGCTGCAAAATTTATGGAACGAAATGCGGAGTTTAAAAGAAATCTAAAAAGTGCCCTTATAACACCATTAATTACTTTATTTGTTTTGTTTCTCGCCTGTTTGTTTTACGTAGCTTACATTTTTCCTGAGACTGCAAAAATGTTTGTGAAATTTCATATTAAACTTCCACCAATGACTGCTGCAACGCTGAAAATGAGCGATTGGTTAATGGCTAATTGGCTTGTTCTATCTATTATAACTTTCATTCCTTTGATTGCTTTGCTATTATATATCAGAACAGAACAGGGAAGGTTTATGCTGGATAAATACATAATTAAAATTCCTGTTATCGGTTCTATGCTACATAAAACGGCAATCGAAATTTTCTGCCGTGTATTTTATGCACTCTATAGCGGATCTGGTGAAAATATTGAAATTATCCGAATGGCGGCGGAAGCTTGCGGTAACAGATACATGGAGCACCAGATTAAAACGATAGCGATCCCTATGATGCTCGAACGCGGAAAAGGACTGACGGAAGCGTTTGAAGCGACAGGTGTGTTCACAAGAACTGCTATTTCTAGATTTGGTTCCGGCGCTGAAACAGGTACTGTGAAAGCGACCGCTCTTCAATTGGCTGAGTACTACGAAAAAGAGACAACTTATCGTATGAAAAACGCAATTGAAGTTATTCAATTATCAGTATCGCTAATCATGATGGTTGTGCTTACAGCATTGACTCTCGTTTCTTCGGAAACAGCCTTGGTAAGGCCTGAAAATCCCCATATGATCTTACCAATAAGTTCTTTAATTCCGTAAATATAATGAGAAAGGCATTTTCAAAGTATAGAGGAATTGAATAATGGCCGAAATAGATATTACTGATAAAATCGGTTACACGCTCCTCAAAAAAGGAATCATCGACTTTGAGACGCTCGAGAAGTCTCTCAAAATGAAGGATTCAGAGGAAAACAGGAAAAACCGAAAGAATCTTGGGCAGATTCTTGTAACGGAATTTGGGGCAGATCACGATGCTGTATTCCGTGAAGTAGCCAATCTTTATGCTTTTCGTGAAATTTTTCTCGGGGATGAAAAAATTGATGATACCAGGATTTCTTTTATTAAAAGGTATATTGACCAACTTTCAGACCAGCAGCGAGAGATGATGATCCAGTCAAAGATGCTGCCGTTCAAATTTGACGAACGCCAACCGGATAAACTTATTATAGTAGCAGCAGATCCTACCGATCGTAATCTGCCTGTCGTAGCTCGCAGTTTCAATGTGAAGAAGTACGAAATATGTTATGTGCGCTTGAAAGAACTCCAGTCGTTGATGGATAAAGTAGCGCCTGCTCAGAACGAATTTCTGAAACTCCTTGATGAAACCAAGATCACGGTTGATGACAGCGGCGGATCAGAAGATCAGCTTGATGAACAAGCACTCGAAGCAGAAATCAGCAAGAGTGCTTTAGTTAATCTATTTGAAGGGTGTTTAGTTGAAGCAGTACGGCGGGGTGCGAGTGATATTCACGTCGTTGCATCGGAAGGCAATCGTACTAATTTTCTATTCCGTATGGACGGTGATCTACAAATCTGGCATGTTCAGGAAAATACAGTGCCGGAAGCAGTATTTGCGGTAATTAAAGATCGTTCAAAGAATGTAGATCGGTTTGAGCGTGAGATGACTCAAGATGGATTTATTCAAAGAGTTATTGATGGACATCAACTGCGATTCCGTGTTTCAATTATGCCAATTGTAACAACGGAATTCAGACACAAGTTTGAGAGTGTCGTTATCCGTGTTCTTGATGATCGTAAAGTTATTACCGATTTGGAGAAACTAGGATTACAGGGTCCGGCACGTCAGTTCTTTTATAAAGCCATTAGTAAACCGCAGGGTATTGTTATTCTTACAGGCCCGACCGGATCTGGTAAATCAACGACATTAATTGCAGCATTATATCAGGTTATTGATCCCTCTGTGAATGTTCTAACGATTGAAGATCCGGTGGAATATATCGTAAAAGGCGCACGTCAGTTGAAAATTGGTCCAAAGATGGGATTTGACGAAGCAATCCGTGGAATTTTGCGTCATGATCCTGACATTGTACTCGTTGGTGAAATGCGAGATAAGATAACTGCAGAAACGGCAATTAAGATGGCAAATACAGGTCATTTGGTCTTCTCAACGTTGCATACAAATGATGCTCCAAGTGCAATTGCACGTTTATTCAAAATGGGAATTGAGCCATTCTTGCTTGCGTATGCTATTAATGTCATTGTCGCACAGCGTCTTATTCGTACACTTTGTAAAGAATGTAAAAAACCGATGGATAACAGTGAAAAAAGAGACTTGTTGAAATTTGGTTTAACGGAAGAAGATATTGCTACCCATACTTTCTATACTGCAGTCGGATGTGAAAAATGCAACGGTGGGTATAAAGGACGTGCTGCAATCCATGAGGCTCTATATTTTACTAAGCCAATTAAGGACATTATCCTGAATGCAGGCGAGAAAGTCGACGAAAATGCTATCCGTGAGCAAGCGATGAAGGATGGTATGTGGACTTTACGGCGTTCGGGAATAGAAAGAATGAAAGAGGGAAGTACAACACTTGAAGAAGTTGTTTCGAATACAACAGAAGAAGATTAGATGCTCTCGTAAACCATAGAAAACAGCGTAAAATAGGCGATATTTAGAATTTTAAGGAATTCCGGCTTGTTTTGTGGTGTTTTACTTATGTTTCAAAAAGAGAAAATATTTGGTGCAGAACAGGTAAATGGCGTCAGCATAGCAAGATGGAGTCAACACTTAAAAAAATCCTTTTCATCATTTGCTTTTTTGACTGTAGTTGCTTATTATCTAACCGACCATGGAAGTGAGAGATAAGAAAAGGATTTAATTTTTTATTATCAGGTTTCATTAAGAGAATTCAATTACATGGCATTACAAGTTAAAAATCCATCTCCGGATGTAAAACCTACCGTTGCCATGTCATCAGACTTACCGCAAGTTGTTACCGATGCACAAAAAATTCTGAAAGAAATGGCATCTCAATTCCCTAAAACAGTCACGGGAATCGAGCGGCAGATGATGATTAGTGATATAATGACGCGAACTGATGAAACAACGAAAATGAAACTGTTGTCATTGGTTAATTTTTTCCTTGTTCGAATGTTTACGATTTATGCTTCTGATATTGATATGGGGGGATATGGTTCACAAGGTTATATTTGGTATAGAGTGTATGGTTCAAAAAGATCAGATCCATCACTGGGAAAATATTCGCAGGACGAAATCAATATTCTTATCCAAAGTATAATCGGAGAACGACAAAGAGCATTCCTATTTGAAAACAGAAATCTTGACTTCTCTCATATGCTGTATTTAGAAAGTTCAGATTTCAGAAGATTCCGCGCAGATGCATATTTTGACCTGGATCAACTTGCGCTGAATATGCGTGCAATTAATAACACACTTCGTCCCTATAAAGGACTGGAATTGCATACAAATGTGACAAAAGTGCTAAGTCTGGCACATACGAAAGAAGGGCTTTGCCTTGTAACAGGTATTACCGGATCAGGGAAAAGCTGCACGCTGGACTCTATAATTGATGCCAATAATCATAGTGTGGATGCGCATGTTGTTATTATTGCTTCACCCATTGAGTTTGTTCACAAATCTGATAAGTGTATCATTAGACATAGAGAAGTCGGCAGAGACGTACTTTCCTTCAGAGATGGTGCGGTGCAAGCATTACGTCAGGATCCAGACATAATTATGGTCGGTGAGTTGCGGGATTCCGATACCATTTTAGCTGCGTTAGAAGTTACAGATTCTGGTCATAAAGTATTTTCAACATTACATACAGCGTCGGCGGTCGAGAGCATTGACCGTATAATCGGTGAGACGCCGCCGATAGAACAGGAACGGGTACGAAATCGTTTAGGCGAGACGTTAAAGTGCGTCATTTCACAGAAACTTGTTCCGAGTTTAGATGGTAAACGCGTACTTGCGAAGGAAGTGATGCTTGGAACTCCCTCAGTATATGCTGCCATCAAGAATAATAATATAAGCGAGATCTATCAAATGATTTCCGAAGGTACTGAACTTGGAATGGTCACTATGGAACAGGACTTAAAACGTCTGTATCTACAGAAAAAGATTTCGATGGAAAATGCCATGAATTACGCGAATAATAAACGACGTCTTCAACAACTTTTGCAGTTGCAAACATCGGAATCGGGTGTTAGTCGAATGGGTGTTACTGGAGTATAGATGTAGTAGTCTATGATAATATTCTAATTATTAACGAGCGAGGAAATACCAACTAATGCCTATTAAAGCAGGAGAAGGAAACACGGCGGTTGCCTTATTTGTGGATGGGCTTGAACTTAAGTTCGTACGTCTTTCTGCCAAAGGGAATAAGGTAACGCTAAGAGATTTTAAGACCGTTGCTTTGATTCGGAAATTTGAGGAAAAGCAAACCATTGCGGCAATCAGTGAAGGCACATCATTCAGCGATATTACATCGGGAGATTCTTTCTCGTCTGCCGGAGGACTTGAATCTTCGGGTGAAGAAGGAAGCACTAATGCTTCCGTACTGCTCGGATTGTTAAATGAAGTAGGCTCGCCGAGGAAGTATACACTTTCTTATGCTATCTCCGAACCGGCAGTAACTTATCAAGAGTTTGAGGGGGACTTTGGATTAAAAGGAGAAAAGCTTAAGAAAAAGATCTCTCAAGAATTGTCGATGATGCGTGCTGCTGCTCCTGCAGTGGATGCGATTGATGTTATTCCGACAACATCAGGTGGTTTGCTATCGCTTATCCGTGAAGACGGTCTTCATGTCTATGAACTCCTTTCAGAAGTTAAGCCGTTTATGGGTGGACGTATTCCAAACATAAAGCTGATTGATAGTGCAGACCAAGTTATGATGGAGATGGTACGTACGCAATATGAGCCTCAGGAAGAAGAAGTCTCCGTGCTTATTTATGTAGGTCATGATTTCAGCCGTTTGATTTTTATGCAGGGTCAGGACTATCTTCACTTTGCCCCTATTATTAGTGAAGGATATGAATCGCCAAATATTGAAAATACTATCTACAGTCGTATCCTGCTTGAGCAGGATAATATTGCGTTGACACGAATAGACCGGATTTTACTTGCTGGTGAAAGTCATAAAGTAAACTTGTTAGAGGCGATTGCCCCGCAATTCTCAAGTGCTCTTGTTGAATATATGAAAGCCCCTACTCTTGATATTGGTGAATTTGAGGGCTCTATTGGTGAAGCGATATCTGAATATGTTATTCCGATTATGACAGCATGGCGCACACTTCAACCCTCGCTTCCCGGCTTTTACAATACTAACCTTATACCGCATTCTGTTCTTGAGAGTCAGCGAACATTAGCAATGGCTTGGCATGGCTGGCTATGCGCCATTCTTGTTGCTCTGGCTATTCCATTCTTCGTTTATCTAATTACCGAGCGTGATGGCGAGATTAAACGAGCTAAAGTGGAGCTTGCGCAGAAGCAGGAAAAATTGGGTGAACTGGATATATTCCGCCAGCGAAAAGCTGCGTTGATTGGGGATATTAACCGTTACAGTCATGCGACCAGTGTCTATGATTCTATAGCTCCGGGATGTGATCGATGGAGCCGAATATTACATTATCTGGCAAATAGTATAGAGGATTTAAATTCACTATGGATTTACAGTCTGAAGCCGGATGGAAGAAATTCACGGCATATCATTATTTCAGGTCGATCTATTTATCGTGCGCGTATACCCCGTATTGCAAGTATCTTTGAAACAGCAACATTAAGAGAGGTGCGCACAATCACAATACGCAAAAAAATATTATATGAGTTTGACATCGTTGTTGAAAAGGTCGATAAATATGATATTGCCGAACCTAATTATACTGATAGATAAAGGATGAGAAAACCGTGACTAATAAAGTTAGAAATACAATTGTTCTTGCTGCTGTCTTTCTTTTCTTTTTTTTCCTCGGTATGGGGTGGTGGTGGTGGTGGCAGCCGCGTCAGTTGGATAAGATCGATAAGGAAATCCAATCAATAAATAAAGAATTGGAGGATTTGCCGGGATTAACAGATGAAGTTCAACGTCTAACGACTCAATATAAGGATGTGAAACGACGATACGATTCTCGAAGTAAGGAGATACCTCAGTTTGATATTTCTTCTCAAACGTATGAGTATATGAGTCAGGGTATCGATGAAGCCGGGTTCTTGAAGTTCGATATGAGATTTTTAGGGACGAGACAGAGAACCAGCTGGGGGTACAATGCCTATAAAATCGATCTTGGCGAAGCACAATTTGAGAATCTCTTTAAGTTTATATACTTCCTCGAAAACGGGCAGCAGCTATATAAGATTTCTTCTATGGAATTGGAACACAAAGAAGTAATCGATGATGAAACAAAAGAAGTAATAAAGTGGATTGCATTTAATATGGAAATACACGCTTTTTTTGTTCGTAATATACCAGAACTTGGCACATCGCTAGCAGCTAAGTCTCTTTCAATGATAGTGGCTCCATACGATCCTTTCCGGAATATAATTACTCAAATTATCTCTACTGAACCGCCTTTTGGTGAGGTGGATGCAGATAGATCAGAGGTAAAAGCAGTACTGCCAGGAAAAGCATTCGTGCTTACGAATAATTCACTTATAGTCTTACATCTTGGCGATAAAGTTTGGCGTGGCAGTATTACACGCATCAGTCCAACGGAAAGCTCTGTAGAGTTTACTTTAAATGAAGGTGGAGTTGTCCGAAAATTAACAAAGAAAATAATGTTTGATAAATACACGAGGTAACTATGAGAGTGCGCTCTTTATTGTTCATTTTCCTGATTATAGCTACGGTTGTCCAATTTGTGGAAGCACAGACCGAACAATCGATTCAGCGTAAAGCAAAGGGAAAAATTGTCAATCCGGATGAAGTGGTTTCCTTCAAGTCCGATGTTCCATATACGAAGGCTATACAATCACTCGGGGAGTTGAGTAGAAAGCTCGATGGAAGATTGATTATTGACAGATCACCTGCACAAGGAAAAGATAAAACTATTGGGATTAACATCGAATCGATGTACTGGAAGGATGCGCTGGAACTTATACTAAGAAGTAATCAATTGTGGTACACCGACTATCCTGAGTATATGGAAATCACCTCATTTGAGGAAATCGGGAAAAGACAAGGTGAAGGTGTTTCGAAAGACGGTACTATATCTTCTTCATTTGCTACAACTCCTTCATTTCTCAGAGGGGCGACTATTGACTCTAGTGAGTATTATTCGAAACAGCGCGATATTGCCATCTCATGCGTATTCTTTGATTTGAATAGAACAAAACTACTGGAGTCCGGGATGGATATTTCGATTTTTCGTGGTAGTAATATGAATCTCGGAGTGAATCTTTTTGGTGCATCAAATCCTATGGCGCAAACTAGTAACGCGAGCGCCGCAATAGTTGGCAGCAGGCTTACTAATGTATATTCCGATGTAACGATTCAACCGACAGGTACCGATCTTGGAGTAGATATATATGCAGCGCTTAGGATGTTTGAAGCTGACCAGCTTGGAGAAGTTATCTCAAATTCTAAGATACCGGTTCGTTCGGGTTTAAGCAGTGTGCTTCAGGTTGGAGATGATTTCTCAGTCTTGGAAAAAGATTTTTCCGGGAATACAGTCCAAAAATTCTATCCGACAGGTACAATTCTCAACATCAGGCCGAGAATTTTTAAAGTCGGCGATATGGAATTTATAGATATTCAATATAAAGTCGAAAAAAGCACCTTTGAGGCAACTTCAGTAACAACTATTATTCATAAAACTTCTACATCCGGTTCTTTGACGCTCCTTAACGGTGAAGAGAGTTATATTGGTGGTATGTATTCCAATTCGGAGACGGTCGTTCGACAGGGAATACCTATATTAAAAGATTTACCCTGGTGGTTTTTTGGACTACGCTATCTCTTTGGATATGATTCAAAAAATATTGTAAAACGAGAATTAATTGTTATTCTAAAAGCAGAGATACTTCCTTCGCTGGAAGACCGTGCGTTAAAAGTGCAGACAGGGGAAAGTATTATCGAGGAATCAAGAGAAGAAATGGAAAAAGATATGAATAAACGTAGAACAGAGAAATAAACTCAAAAATTGAAGATCTTTTGTATAGGATATATTTTCTGAGGAGTATATTATGAATTTTCGTGCCAGTTTATTTAAGGTATCCCTTGCCATATTACTGATATATGCGGGATGCAAGGAAAATCCTACAGAACCAACAAGCACTTCATCATCAATTAACGGAACTGTTCTACGGTCAGATGATAACGCACCCGTTCAAGGTGCTACGATCATGGATCTGGGCAAAAATGGGGCAACGGCTTTTACAGACAGCCTGGGAGTTTTTACTCTTCCAGTAGGTGTCCTTACTTCGACTTATAGTACGACATTGGTAACAGAAGCAAATGGATACATTAGTGATACTACCGATATAGAAGTTGAACCGGAGAAAGACCAGACTATTACTATTCGTTTGAAACAGTACGTCATTAATCCGGTTACTCCAGGCGCTACAGGACAAGCGGCAAGCATTGAATTAGTGCTGCAAAGTGATAAATCGCTTTCAGTCCGTAACGCCGGAGGAGTGGAAAAAGCTTTGCTTACTTTCGCTGTAACGGATTCGCTTGGCTATCCGCTTACATTACAAAAAGCAGTAAGGGTCCGATTCAGTATCGTCGGCGGTGCATTTGGCGGCGAATTCCTATTGCCCGACAGCATCGAAACAAATTCAAGTGGACTTGCATCTACTGTGGTAACATCAGGAACGAAATCACGCGTATTACAAGTAGTGGCTTCTGCAGTTGTGGCCGGATCAACAATTAGTTCCTCACCGGCTCAATTTACAATCTCTGGAGGTATGCCGGATTCTATACGATCAACAATATGGACGAGCTCAAAAAACTACCCCGGAATCAGCGGATCAGCAGATCTGATGGGCACAGTCTCGGCAATGCTGGTAGACCAATATGGCAATCCGGTTCAGGTTGGTAATCTGGCTTATTTCGAAACTTCAGGCGGCTCGATCGATGCAATAGGCATTACAGATGCTACCGGCTTGGCAACAGTCAATATCTATGGAGGCGGGAAACCGCCGGTTGCCGGAATTGATACGATAAAAGTTACGGTAAATAAATTAGATGGGTCTTTCAGTAAGTATATGGATGTAACATTTTCAGGGACTCCAATCGTCACAGCAACCAATGTCCCTAACGATTCGATTAACATCTTTGACGGACAGGGACTAACGCTTGATCTCAATATCAGCGATGTTAACGGCAATCCTCTTGCCGGCGGTAATAAAATTTCGGTTGTTACAGGAGGACTTGTTGGAAACGCAGTGATAATTAGCGGTGATGACAATGCCGTGACACCGGATACCAGAAGTACAGCTCTCACATCTTACAAAATCCGTGTTGAAGATAAAGAAGCTGACGGCGGCAGCAGCGGTCCGTTCACTCTTCAAATAATAGTGAGCGGCCCGAATGGATCGACATCAAAGTTCATTCATGGCACTCTCCAGCCGCCGCAAGCGATCATCGCACCCCGTGAATCGGCAAAACTGCCGGCACAGATTGCGTTTGTGAGTGTCTCAACATCTGATATCTATATTTCTGGAACAGGATCTACGGAGAATTCAGTAATTACGTATGAAGTACGCGATTCCCTGGGAATGTTGATTGGGAATAATCCGCGTGCGTTTGCTCGATTTTCTATACGTTGGTTTCCTAATACGCAAACGAATGTCGGTACCGCGCCTTCATTAATTGCTACATCCGACAGCACTGATGATAACGCAAGATTACGTGTCTCTGTCCGCAGCGGAACTCAGGCGGGAGTTGTTCAGGTGTATTCGCAGATAGATCTTGGTGGAGGAATTTATGTTACGTCTCAACCTGAAAGAATACAGGTTCATGCAGGATTTGCGGATCAGCGGCATTTTACAATAGCATCGAAATATTACAACTTCCCCGGACTTAAAATGGCGTTTTATCCCTATGAAATTACCGTCCAGGTTGCCGATCGATTCAGCAATCCTGTTGATAAAGGGATTTCAGTCTATTTTAATACAACACATGGTGCCATTGGAACAGGTAAGAGCGGAGGAAGTGAAGGAAAAACAAATATTGATGGATTTGTGACACAGACTTTCTGGTCTGGCAATCCGTATCCTGAAGGCGCCGATGTTATACCCGGTGCTCCACCTGGTTTTTCCTGGATTTATGGGCGTACGCAGGGAGAATCCGGAACATGGGTCAGAGATTCCATCTTAATGTTATGGACAGGTAAACCTGTTGTTACGATTCTTCAAGGTCCGGAAACATTTGATATTCCGAATGGAGGATCTGCAGGTCCCTGGATATATACAGTAACAGATAAATACGGCCATCCGATGTCCCAGGGAACAACTATTAACGTTTCCGGATCGGGTTTAAAGTTTGATGGTACTTTTAACGTGGAAATGATTGATACACCACCAAGCTATGATCCCGGTACCAATACTTATGGGGCCCCTACAGGATCAGGAATTACCGATTTTACAATTGTCGCATTTGATATTGATGATGGAAAAATAGAATTGATAGCCACTGTGATTACTCTTACCATCAATCATCCTGTGTATGGTGAATACAAGGTGGATTTAGCACACGGGACTGTTGAATAGTGTAGAGTTATTACGAAAAACAGATGGAAAAAAGCTCCGATTGAGTAATTCTCGGTCGGAGTTTTTTTATTTCATTAAAAATGCTTTTTTCTGATGGTGATGATTATAACCTTCTTATATTCTCTGAAGTGCCTTATAGTTCGCCTTAATCGTTTTCTCAATTATTTTCTCTGAATGCGCAGTGGAAATAAATGCCGATTCAAACTGAGATGGAGGAAGATAAATTCCTTTTTCCAGCATAGAGTTAAAATATACAGAAAATTTTGCAGTGTCCGAGGTTTTTGCCGAATCATAGTCGATGACGGGTTTTGAAGTAAAGAAAAGTGTGTACATCGAACCGATACGGTTGAAAGTATACCCAAGACCGAGTTTGTTCAGATTATCCCGTATGCCTTCTTCAAGTTGAGCTGATCGTTGTTCAAGCTGTTTATAAATCATTTTATTAGCATTAAGAATCTGCAGTATCTTTAATCCTGCAGTCATAGCCAAAGGATTGCCGGACAGCGTGCCTGCTTGATACATTGGTCCTGCCGGTGCGACCATCTGCATAATTTCCTTTTTTCCGCCGTATGCTCCAACAGGAAGCCCGCCTCCGATTATCTTTCCAAGTGTAGTCAGATCAGGTTTTACCTTATATAATTCTTGTGCTCCACCTAGTGCGACCCGAAAACCGGTTATTACTTCGTCAAAAATCAAAAGCACTTTATATTCATCGCATAATGAACGTAATCCCTGTAAAAATCCCTGCATCGGAAGAACACATCCAATATTGCCCATTATCGGCTCTACAATGACTGCGGCAATACGATCTTTGTTCGATTCCATCGTTTTTTGTACAGATGCAAGATCGTTGTACCGTGCCGTTAATGTATTCATTGCAACTGCAGAAGGAATTCCCGGGCTGTCAGGAATACTCAATGTCGTTGCACCTGAGCCGGCTTTGATAAGAAAGGAATCACCATGTCCGTGGTAGCATCCCTCAAATTTAATGATCATATCTTTTCCTGTATAGGCGCGTGCTAGACGAACTGCACTTATCGCTGCTTCTGTGCCCGAATTGACCATACGCACCATCTCGATAGATGGAACGAGTTTAGCGATGATTTCTGCCATTTTAATTTCAAGATGTGTTGGTGCTCCGAAGCTGGCGCCGTGTCTTGATGCATCCTTTATTGCTTTCGTAATTGCGGGATTTGCATGGCCAAGAATCATCGGCCCCCATGAGCCTACATAATCGATATATTTATTTCTATCCTCATCCCATACGAAAGCAGCGCTGGCACGCTTGATAAAAATCGGTGTACGTCCAACCGCTTTAAAAGATCGTACCGGAGAATTCACACCGCCGGGTATTACGGTCTGCGCTTTAGCAAAAAGTCTATTGGATTTTGTCGATTTAAATCGATGTCCTAAAATCCGCTGTGGCATGAATTTCCTCTTCTTTAATTATTTCTTCAGCAGTTTAATTGCATCTTTTGCAAAATAGGTAAGGATAATATCTGCACCTGCACGTTTTATGCTTGTCAGTACCTCCATCATAACCCGCGGTTCATCAATCCAGCCGTTGCGGCCGGCTGCTTTGATCATGGAGTACTCGCCGCTGACGTTGTATGCAGCAGTCGGTTTCTGAAAGCGGTCTTTAACGCGGCGGATTATATCGAGATACGGCAGTGCAGGTTTTATCATAACGATGTCGGCGCCCTCGATAATATCTTGCTCCACTTCATGAAGCGCTTCATTGCTGTTGGCAGGATCCATCTGGTGTGACCGACGGTCGCCGAATTTTGGCGTGCTTTCAGCTGCTTCACGAAATGGCCCATAAAAACCAGATGCGTATTTTGCCGAATATGACATAATCGGAATGTTGATATACTTATTTGCATCCAGAATATTCCTGATTGCTTTCACCCGACCGTCAAACATATCTGAGGGTGCAATGATATCTGCACCGGCTTGTGCATGTGTCAGTGCTTCTTTTGCCAGTAATTCAATAGACGCATCGTTGATAATCTCATTGCTCTGAACAATACCGCAATGGCCGTGTGAAGTGTATTCGCATAAACAGACATCTGTAATGACAACTAAATCGGGCACTTCTTTCTTGAGTGCGCGTACAGCCTTCTGTATGATTCCATTTTCATCGTAAGCGCTGCTGCCCGTTTCATCTTTATACTCAGGGATGCCGAAAAGGATTACTCCTGTAATGCCAAGTTCTTTTACTTCTGTGCACTCTTTAATCAATTCATCGATTGAAAGTTGAAAGACTCCCGGCATCGACACGACTTCTTTTCGAAATTTATTTCCGGGCACTACAAAAAGCGGAAGAATCAAGTCGTTGGACGAAAGTTCTGTCTCGCGTACAAGGGAACGAAGTCCTTCCGTCATCCGTGTACGACGGAGGCGACTGAATGTTTCCATGGATGCTTCGCTGGAATAATCGACGGTATGCTTTGATTCATTCATAAGGGTATCATATTTTAGATATTATTATATGCCTGTCTTTCATAATATAGGTGAACGAATAGAGAAGGTCAAACAATGTATTCAAACCGGCTGCTTTACTCATACTTGGCTAAAACCCGGATTTTATTTACTGCCAATTATCTGAACTGCGCGATGAAATATGGACTCAAACGTAGGTTCTGTGAGTTTGCCGGTAAATGTATTCTGTTGGCTTGGATGAAACGAGCCAAGCAGTGTGACTCGTTCATCTAAACGGTATTCGACCCCGTGTCCAAATACCGGCTTTTGTCCGTAAGATATTTTATGAAGCTGTTGAAGACCGGTTTTTACGGCATCAAATCCGACTTTACCGAGGCCGATAATGACAGTTACATTTTTCAATAATCGTAATTCTTCCAGTAAATAGATTCTGCATTTTTTAATTTCTGAAGGCAGGAGTTTGTTTTGCGGCGGAGCGCATCTGCATGCAGCCGTGATATAGCAATTTATAAGCTTCATTCTGTCGTGACGATCCGTTGAAACCGGTTTATTTGCATAGCCAAACTTATGCAAGGCACGGAACAGCCAGTCGCCGCTACGGTCGCCGGTGAACATGCGTCCCGTGCGGTTGCCGCCGTGTGCCGCCGGAGCGAGTCCGATTATAAGAAGCGCAGCATTCGGATCACCAAAACTTGAAACAGGTTTTCCCCAATACTCGTAGTCGGCGAAGCGTTTTACTTTTTCACGTGCAATCTTCTCACGCCATTTCACGAGACGGGCACATTTACTGCACATAACAATTTCTGATTGCAGCTGTTTGATTGTCATTGAATTATGTAAAAGGGCAGTATGTTTTTCAAATCCGGTTTACCAATTTTTCTTCAGAAATGCGATAAGTATTTTATTGAAATCTTTACTGTTCTCTAAATTACTCATATGACCGGCATTTGATAAAATATGCAATTCTGATCCTGAAATTGTGTTATGCATTTCTTGGGCGCATGAAGGCGGAGTTCGCAGATCATACTCTCCAACGATGATGCATGTAGGGACATTTATAGAAGAGAGACCCTGTGTTGTTTCAGTGCGGGAGGCAAGCGCGAGCAATGTTCCGCAAATACCGAGGGTTGAATTTGTACGAATGAGTTCTTTAATGAACTCGATAACTCCCGGATTTCTTTCGAATGTCTTTGCCCAAAAAACGGCTTTTACAAAGTTGTCGGCGAATGCTGAAACACCTGACGATTTAACAGTTTTTATTGAACCAGTACGTCTTATTTTCTCCTCATTTGTGTCTGTACCGCTTTTCGTGTCGCACAGCACTAATCCTTTAATCCTATCCGGATGTCGTTCGACGGTTCGGAGCGCAATATAGCCGCCCATGGAAAGACCGCAAAGCACCGTTTTTTCTATACGAAGATGGTCGAGCAAGGCGATCAGATCGTCGATGAACAGTTCCAAAGTGAATTGACCGTCGCCGACACCACTTAAGCCATGGCCTCGTACATCATAAGTGACGGCATGAATGTCTTTAGGTAGCTCATGTATTTGCGGCTCCCACATTCTATGGCTAAATGGAAAACCATGTATAAATATGACCGGTAAGCCCTGCGTTGATCCGTATTCAAAATAACTAATTACTGTATCATCGACGAGTATGTTCATCTCTATATTACTCCATATGATTACAAAAAAAACTGTAGATATCCTGAAGAATTCTTGCCGCCGAATCCGGTTTAGCGAGACGACGAGCTGCATTTTGTGCTTTTACGAGCAACGAAGGTGATTCAAAAATGTTTCGCAGTTTATAAGAAAGATTTGCCATATTTATAGCCTTCCAGCCGGCGCCATGTTCGATTATTAGATCAGTGTTGCGGCTTTCTTGACCTGGTATTGGATCTATGATCAGCATCGGCAAAGATTTCGCCATCGCTTCAGAAGATGTTAAACCACCGGCTTTTGAAATTAGGATATCGGAAGCATCCATTAATTCATGTATATTTGTGACGTAACCGAAAATATGAGGATCGACATTTATTGGAAAACGCACCGCCCGTAATTCTGCGTATATCGAATTGTTTTTCCCGCAAACAATGAGCAGGTTAAATTTTCTTTTTGGAAAAGTATTAAGGATAGAGGCAACTTGTTCAACAATTTCTTTTACCCGGCCGATGCCAAAACCGCCGGAGAGAACCAGTAATGTGAATTGATTAATGTTGAACCCCAGTTTTTTGCGCGCTGTCTTTGAATCTTCTTTAATACTAAATTCCGGCATGATCGGAATTCCGGTTATTTTGATTTTTTCCGGCGGAACGTGTTTCGATTGAAGCTGCCATGCGGACTCTTTATGAAATACAAAATAACGCTCGACTACAGAATCGATCCAGAGTTGATGAACATCGAAATCTGTGGTTGCAGCAAAGATAGGTGCCGTAATATTATTCTTGAGCAATTCACTTGAAACGGAAATGTAGGGAAGGAAATGTGTACAGATAATGGCATCCGGACGAAGCTCGCCAAGTGTTCGCAGACAGCGTTTATAATTCAATTTGTCAAATTGCTTGATCAGTCCTTTCCTTTCGTAAGGTTTTCGCTCTGATTGCTGGTAAAGGTATCCCCATAATTCCGGTGCGCGATTTACCATCTGTATATATGATTCGGAATAAAACCGCTTGAATAAATTCGAAGTAAAATCGAGTACATCGTAATGCTCTGTTCTTATTGAGAGTCCAGTTATCTGAGCAGTACTGTGTAACGCTTCGGCGGCTCGGATGTGTCCTGCTCCGCCAGAACAAGATAGGATGAGAAAAAAAAGCCTATTTTTTGAGTATTTTGCATAAGAATGCCGACGTTGTTTTTCCATAGAAATTCAAATTAGCTTATAAATTTAATACAGAATTTAGATACGCTGTTTATTCTATTAAGTAATCCAATATTAATAAAAAAAATCCATTCTTTTACATCCCAAATTTGATAATACTTTAAGCTTTTGGGAACCTTTTTCAAATTCATTCGTTATTAATACTGAACTCACTCGCCGATCCCCAACGGTGGGTAGTTCGATAGCCTCCCTAACCCCGGCGTCTGGTAGTGCGTCGGGGTTTTTCTTTTGTATTCGCTTGTTTTTTGTGTCTTTCTCTACTTGCTTTCAATGTAACAATCTATTAAACTTACGTTAGTTTCAGTATATTAAGAATATTTAGTATTATAACTGCAAAAAAAGGTTTTAACTGAAGTCGAAATTACATTGTTATATTTGTATATGATGTGAAAGATGTAGCCGTAGGAAATTTCTTTAAGTTACATCAGTTAGTTATTCATTCTCATATTCTTTTGGAGTTGATATGGAAGAACCAATGTTGCATGTACTAATTGTAGATGATGAACCTACCTATCGTCTTGTTCTTACGCAAACCTTGAAAACTTATGGGTACACAACCGAGGCTTGCGAGACCGGGGATGCCGCTATCGAGTTGTTGAAGAAGAATAAATACGATGTTGTGCTCCTTGACTATAAGATGCCTGGTACAAGCGGCTTGAATGTGCTGCAATGGATGTATGGTATGAAGATAGAGACTCCGGTTATCATTATCACCGGCCATGGGTCCGAGGAGATAGCGCTTGAAGCATGGAAATGGGGCGCGAAGGATTACTTTGTAAAAGGTAAATCAGATATGTCTCAACTCCCCGCTCTCGTTTTGAGAGTGTACAAACAGGTAATCTCTGAACGTCAACATAGAACCGATAGGGATTAATAAGCTTTTACTTGTTTTTGCATCACGTCATGGAATAAAGGATATTTGGTTCTTATTTGAAAGTTCAAGTTACTTAAAAATCAAATTAAGCATATGTTCTTTATAGAGGTAATTTGATTTCTTTGGCGGTTTGATGTACGCGTTTTATTTGAATTACTATCCAGTCACTTGAGTCATTTTGTATGTATGAATACGCAATCGCTTCATGTATTGGTAGCAGATGACGATTATCCGTATTGTGCCCTCCTGAAAAAATCTCTCACAGATCGCGGGTATTCAGTTACAGTTACCAATTCGGGTGAGGAGACGTTGACTTGCCTGCAGAAGGAATTATTCGATATCGTATTGCTGGATTATAAGATGGAAGGGACAAATGGCATCAATGTGCTGCAATGGATGTATGGGAGAAAGATGAATACACCTGTCATTCTTATTACGAGTCACGGGGGAGATGAAATATTTGAAGAAGCCTTTAAATGGGGCGCGGAAGAATATTTTGTAAAGGGGGAAATGGATACAATACGGCTGCCTGTCTTAGTAAGTCAAGTATACAGCAAGTATCAAGCTCGGAAAGAAAGAACGAAATAGAATCCTATCGGACAGGTTTTTTATAGAATTAGTTGGAAAAAACCTACGTGCTAAATTTGTTGCGTTGTTTGCTACTTTTGAACTCTGAAAAGATTAACAATACCCGCCACAAGAAAAATCAGGTTTGAAAGCCATGCAGTTAGAAGCGGATTTAGATCCCCGTTATATCCAAAGACCTGACTTGTTTTCATGAAAATCAAGTAAATAAACGCAACAGTGAGAGCAATCCCGAATCCAAGTGCAGCACCAGTGCGCGGCCTGCTCGATGCAAATGGAACACCGAACAGCACCATAATAATGCTGGCAAAAGGGAAAGCAAGTTTGAAATGGTATTCTACTAACCATCGAGCAACATTTTGTCCTGCCCGTTTTTGGTTTTCAATAAACTCACCCAAATCTGTGTAGTTCATTTCGTCCGGTGTGCGTTGTTTTTTTTCGATATCGATTGGTGTTAAAGTAAGTTTACCAATCTTCAGACTGTCGAATCGTGCGAGTGATTGAGTCGTATCAACGAAAGTTCGTATTGTTCCATTAAGTAGCACCCAGTTTCCTTTCTGTGTCTCGTCGTCTTGTAGTTGTATCCATTGCATTTGAAGTGCATCGTAACGTTTTCGAAGAATGGTCATATCGAAGTCGTCAAAATCTTGAATACTGACTTGTCTGGCGCAGCTGGCCTTTGGATCATAATAATTGATGGAAACAATACGCCTGCGGCCTTCCTGAAAAAGAATATTGTACCTGCCGTTCGTGATCACGGAACGGTTCAAGTGCATGCGTTCGATGTAAATTTTTTTCTGATTGGCATAGGGAACTACCCAGCCGTTTAAAAAAACGGATATTAGGCTGATTATGAGTGCAATGATAAAAAATGGCGTCATTATTCTATATAGACTGGTACCGGTGGATTTAATAGCAGAGAGCTCATTCTGGCTTGAAAGCCGCCCTGTGATGAAGAGCGCTGACAGAAGTACGGCCAGCGGAATCATGAATTTGATAATTTCCGGAATGAATGCAATGTAATACTCGGTAATAATTTTAATCGGCACATCAGCATCTATAAAATCATCAAGATTTTCCATCATATTGACGATAACAAAAATCAATATGAATGCGATTAATCCGAAGAAAAAGGAGACAAGAAATTGCCTGACAATATAACGGTCGAGTATTCTCATGATTATTGCGGCGGTTGAGTATCGGTGCACCATGATTTTGGTTTAAATCTGGCAAATGCAGCCCAATTAATTATAAGATTCTCACGCGCTGTTCGAAATGTCAAATACAATCCGATAATTCCAAGGACAATATTTGCGATCCACATTCCTATCCATGGATCAAAGAAACCGCGGTCGGCAAGATTTTCGCCGCCCTTAAGGCATGCCCAATAAAAAACAAAGAATCCCAAACTTAAACTTGCGCCAACTCCAAAAGTACCCCGTCGTGACATGATACCGAGAGGCGCTCCGATAAATACGAATATAATACAAGCAAAAGGGATTGCGAATTTTTTATGTATCTCTACTAAATATTCCCGCATATCTCGCTCA
>Ga0315537_1001063_pt1 | contig 21743 bp, 17 predicted proteins | sample SalMarSW160270MG_FD_203091 | JGI IMG/M metagenome (GOLD analysis project Ga0315537, IMG submission 203091) | Salt marsh sediment microbial communities from the Plum Island Ecosystem LTER, Massachusetts, United States - Salt Marsh Sediment SW1602-70 ...
CTTCTGCTATCTCCAATTTCAAAAACTAAAGAATCTACACTAACTTCAGATTTTTCTCCATTATATTTAAGTTCAGCTGTAATTTCAACATCTGAATCATTAACATTTGAAGTCAAATAAATCTTTATAGTTACCATTTCACCAGCAGTAACCACAGAATTGTTAGCTAAAATTCCATCGACTCTAACTTCATCAATTGTTCCAAAAGGAGTTGCAGCACTAACTGTAGCAACTACGAATAAAGCCATAACAATTGCAACAAAAAAAACCATAAAGTTTTTTGCATTCATTATATTTTTTCTCATTTTATTTAATTGCAGAAAACTTTGTTTTCTGTAAAATAACAGCATCTTTGTCTTTTATAAACTTTACGATGACAACAAATATGTTCTTATTCTATAGTAACTAAGTGTAAGTTACAAAAAGTGAAAAGTTTCATTAATTGTTTTTACTGATTGTAAATTTTATTTTAATTTAATATTAAAGAAGAAGATAATGAGATTCTTTAAAATATGAAAGTTTATAAATTACAAATATATTATATAATATGGCACCAAAATTCAATAACCTTGGATGGTTAGGATGGACAGGATTTTTGGGATTTTTGGGGAGAACAGGTGATTCAAATCTTTATTATTTGTTTTTCTTATTTTTCCTATTCTTCCTAGGACTAATCCCAAGTAAAAAGAAAAGAAAATAATAATTTAAGAAACAAAAAATAAAAAACCTCTAAAAAATTAGAGGCTTAATAATTTTATACTTGTGTCAGTTGTAGCGAAATTATTTGCCACAATGACTTGAACATTCGCTTCTTCTGCAGCATTAATTGTTGAGCTTGTTACAGTGCCATCAATTATAATTGCGAATGGCTTTTTGCTCATTTTTCTTAAAGAACTGTTTAAACTTCTGACAGAAACTTTCTTCATTTCTTCTAAAGATTCATTCAGAAAAATCGCCTTTCCTTTTCCCTGATTTGCATCTGAAAATTCTTTAAGTTTTGATTTGTCCTCATCACTTAAATCTGTTTTCATTTCTGAAACTTCCTCAGGTTTTGCTTCTCTTCTTTTATAACCTGATTTTTTCAAATAATCTCTAACAGAAATTTTTTTTCTTAAATTCATTAAAATTTCTTTTCCTGTTAATTCTTCAACTTCTTTTCCATCAGGAGCAATTGCAATGTAATCTACTTTGGCGTTGTCAATAACATTTTGGATAATTAATTTTCCTCCTCTGTCTCCGTCGACAAATAAGGTAACTTCTTTTTCCTTACTTAATTCTTTAATCTCATCAGGTAGTTTTGTTCCATTCATAGCAATTACGTTTTTTACTCCACCCCTGATTAAATTCAAGACATCTGCTCTTCCTTCAACCACAATTATTGATTTTCCAGAAATATCTCCACATGGTAATTTGCTTTCTCCATATTCCTGAACACTTGCAATTTTAGCAGAATCTTTAATCTCTGCAGAAATCTCTCTTGAATCAGTAGAACCTCTGATGTTTTGCATTAATTTTTTTGCTCTTTCAATAATGTAATCTCTTTTGCTTCCCCGAACATCTTCAATTTGCTCAACTTCAATTTGTGAATCACAAGGCCCAATTCTCTCAATAGTCTCAATCGCAGCAGCAATCAATGTTGTTTCAGATTGGTCAAGAGCAGTAGGAACCTTAATAACTCCTGTTGTTCTTTTTCCTTCTCTCTTCAGCTCAACTTCAATTCTGCCGATTTTTCCTTCTTTTTGCAGTTCTCGCATTTCCAAATCAGCACCAAGCAAACCTTCTGTCTGCCCGAATATAGCTCCAATTACATCAGGTTTTTCCAAAGCACCTTCAGCTATAAAACTCGCATGTATCATATATTTTATTGATACTGGACTTATTTTTGCCATAATTAATTCTCCTTATTTAATTAAATAAAATCTTATGATTTTATAGAAAAATACCTAACTAATTCTTTGTTGCTCATTCAATAAATTAATAATAAATTTGATTGTGAATGTGATAATCTATAATCTAGATATTTCTCTTAATATTTGATAGAATAATAGTTTTTAAAGTTTACTAGAAAACTAACACTTCAATATTTCCCGGATAAAAATCTTTAATCTTTTCTTTTAATTCTTCACCTTTTTTGAAATCAATTTTTTTATCAATAGCAACCCAGTGGTCTCCTGACTTTTCTAATTCACCACAAATTCCCCAAATATTAACTCTGTATATCTTTTTTTTTAAATTATAATATTCAATAACTCTTATATGATCATCTCCTATCTTTAGACTATTATATACTTCTCTATATCTTTTCTTAACATCTTCATAACTTTCTGGAATAAAAATAGGATTTTGAGTTTCTGTCATTATATTTTAATATTAATTCTTTTTAAAAATATAATTATGTCTCAAGATATATATGAATTTTTAATCTTTCTAAGAAATCATTCCTTTTTCTTTGTTATTTCAGTACACATTCCAGCAGCAACAGTTTGTCCTGCGTCTCTTACTGCAAATCTGCTCATAAAAGCATTTTCTTTTTGTGTTTCTAAACATAAATTTCCAACAGGTTTTATTCTAACTTTAGCTGTATCTCCATTCTTCAAAAAGTCTGGGTGTTCTTTAACAACTTCTCCTGTTCTTGGATCAATTTGAGCAATTAATTCTACAAATTGACAAGGAACTTGAGCAGTGTGAACATGGAATACAGGTGTATATCCTTTAGCCAAAACAGTTGGGTGATTAATTACAGTAATTGTAGCTAAGAATTCTTCTACAACAGGAACTGGTTTTGCAGCGTCACAAATAACATCTCCTCTTGCAATATCCTTTTTACCTACTCCTCTAATATTAATTCCAACATTATCTCCTGCAACAGCTTCAGACATACTTTCATGATGCATTTCTATTGTTTTAACTTCTCCTTCAATTCCTTTACCTGTTCTTCCAGGAAGAACTTTAACCTTTTGTCCTACTTTCATAATTCCTGTTTCAATTTTTCCAACAGGAACTGTTCCAATACCAGTAATTTCATAAACATCCTGGCAAGGCATTCTCATTGGTAAATTAGTTGGTAATTCAGGAGGAGAGAACAAATCAAATTGCTCCTTAATAGTTGGTCCTTTATACCAAGACATATTTTCTGATTTCTTAACAATATTATCTCCTTTTAATCCAGAACATGCAATAAAAGTAGTCTTCTCAGGGTCAATTCCAACACCCTTTAATAATTTTCCAACATCTTCTTTAACTTTGTTAAATTTAGCTTCATCATAATTTACCATATCCATTTTATTAACTGCAATACAAATATTTTTTACACCCATTGTTCTTAATAACCATAAATGTTCTGTTGTTTGAGGTTGAACTCCTGCAGGAGCAGCAATAACCAAGAAAGCAGCATCTGCTTGTGAAGCACCAGTAATCATATTTTTAACAAAATCTCTGTGACCAGGTGCATCAATGATTGTGATTTGGAATTTATCAGTCATAATTTTCTTATAAGCTAAGTCAATCGTAACTCCTCTTTCTCTTTCTTCTTTAATCTTATCCATAATATAAGCGAATTCAAAACCAACCTTACCATGCTTTTCAGCTTCTTCTTTAAGTTTCTTCATAACCTGTTCAGAAACAGCACCCATCTGGAACATAAGTTGTCCAACTATTGTTGATTTTCCAGCATCAACATGTCCAACAAACACAACATTCATATTTGGTTTTTCTTTTGCCATCTTATATTATAAAATTCATAAGAATTTTTGTAATGTTTAATAAAAAATTATATTTATAAATTTTTTGGTTATTGATTCTCACTAAGTCCTTTCCTGCTTCTTATCTTTTTAATTACATCAGCTTGCATTCCTGAAGGAACTTTTTCAAACAACTGGTCCATTAAACTTGAAACTCCTCTTCCTTCTGTTGCGGAACGCAAATCATTTGACCATCCAATCATTTCTGCTACAGGAAGTTTTGCTTTTACCTCGGCATTTGCTTCTTCTTGTTTAACATCAATCATTTGTCCTCTTTTACCACCAATTAATTTAGTTATAGTCCCTAAAAATTTATTAGGAAATTCAATTAAATGTATTTGTAAAGGCTCTAAAACTTCTGCATTTGCTTTTTTCATTGCGCCTTTGACAGCTTCTCTAACAGCAGGATAAACTTGTGCAGGACCCCTGTGAATAGCATCTTCATGAAGTTTAATATCAACTAATGAAACTTTCATTTTTGTACATGGTTCATGAGCCAATGGACCTGAATCAATAACCATTTCAAATGCATCTAAGACCATTTCAATTACTTCTCCAATATGAACTTCACCTCTTGTCTCATCAAGAAATACATTTCCTTTGTAAATATCTCTAACATTTCTAATAGTATCACCACTCCATCCAAGTTCAAGAAGTTTTTCAGCAATATCTTTATTTTTCTTTTTAACTCTTGTTTCAGGCAAGTCCCCACTTTTTATTGCTTCATAAATATTATCTTCTAATGGTTCAACCATAATATAGAAACTATTATGTTTATTTGGACTTCTTCCTTCAACAGAAGGAGATTCTTTACTTACAGTTTCTCTATAAACAACAATCGGAGGAGAAGTTTTAACATCCAATCCTTTTTCAGTTTTAATTCTGTTTTCTATAATTTCTAAATGTAATTCTCCCATTCCAGACATCAAACTTTCTCCTGTTTGTTCATTAATTTCTATTTTAATAGAAGGGTCTTCTTTTGCAACCTGCTTTAATACTTCAACCATTTTTGGAAGGTCTGCTGCTTTCTTAACTTCAATAGATTTTGTAACAACAGGTTCAAACAAATGTTTAATTGCTTCAAAAGGTTCTATTGGTTCTCCACTGACTGTCTCTCCTGCAATAACATCTTTTAATCCAATAATACCAATTATATTTCCTGCATTAACTTTATCAACAATAACTCTTTGAGCACCCTTATAAACTGAAACTTGCTGAGCCCGAACTTTTCTTTTTGCTAAATTCATATATAATTCATCACCTTGTTTTATTGTTCCTGAAAATAATCGTCCACCAGCAACTTCACCTGCATGTTTCTCAATAACAATCTTAACAGGAACAAAAACAGGCGGTCCATTAGGGTCACAATTTATCAAAGATTTTCCAACTTCTGAATCAATTTCCCCATGCCAGATTTTTGGAATTCTATATTTTTGAGCATCAACAGGATTTGGATGATTCCTTATAACCATATTCAAAACAACTTCATGAAGCGGAGCTTTTTTTGCAAGTGCTTTTACTTTTTCTTTTATTTCTTCATCTGTTCCCTGATAAGCATCAATTATTTCTTTGAATGTAATTCCTTTAGCTTTCATATAAGGAAAACTTAATGCCCAATTATGAAATGCAGAACCAAAAGCAACAGTGCCCTCAGCAACACCAACTTGCCATTTTTCTTTATATTCTTCTGGAGCAATATTTTTAATCAATTGATTAACATGATCAATAATTTTCACAAACTTTGCCTGCATTTCTTCAGGAGTTAATTTAACTTCTTTGATTAATCTATCAACTTTGTTTATGAATAAAATTGGTTTAACTAATTCTTTCAAAGCCTGTCTTACAACTGTTTCTGTTTGAGGCATTACTCCTTCAACAGCACAAGTTAAAATAACACATCCATCAACAGCTCTCATAGCTCTTGTAACATCCCCACCAAAATCAACATGCCCAGGAGTGTCAATTAAATTAATCAAGTAATCTTCACCTTCAACTTTATGAATCATACTTACAGAAGCACTATCAATTGTAATTCCTCTTGAAGCTTCATCTGAATGAAAATCAAGAACAAGTTGTTTCCCTGCTGTTTCTGCAGACATCATTCCTGCACCCAAAAGAAGATTATCTGAAAAAGTAGTTTTACCGTGATCAATATGTGCAGCAATTGCTATATTTCTAATTTTGTCTTGTTTTTCCATTAACTCTGTAATTTTTTGTTCATTCATTTTATCTTGCACTATCAGCCTGTGCTTCTGATTCCTTTTTCTTTTTCATTGCAAAACTTTCACCATTTTGTTCAGAAGCTAAAATTATTTCCTCTGCCAGTCCTTGAGCAATAGTTTTCTTTTTATTAAAAGCTTTATCTGATGCTCCATGAACAATCCATCTTAAAGCAAGATTAACCCTTCTCAAAGGAGAAACATCAACTGCCTGAGGATATCTCGCACCGCCATATTCAATAACAGTAATTTCATCTCTTGGTGCAACATTTTCAATAGCCTTCACCAAAACTGCAACAGGATTTTTTTGAGTTCTTTTTTCAATAATCCTAAAAGCTTCCAAAATAATTTTTAAATTCTTTGAATATTTTCCAGTAACATGGCCTAATTCAACTCTATGTTTTTTCCCTCTATGTCCTGCAACTGCAATTTTATTTATCAATCTTTCAACAATATTAGTTTTTATCTGCCCAAACTTCTGAAAATTTCGACCATGACTTTTTAACATTAATTTTGGCTCAAGATTTATAATCTCTTTCAATCCAGGGTCTTCAACTTTTATTTCACTTAAATCATACAAATCAAATATTTTAAATTTTGGAAGTATTTGTTGTTCTGTCATTTTTATCTTCTTCCCTTCTCAATCTTTCCACTAACTAATCTTGGTAAAGGTTGATCATTTACTTTAATAACTTGAAATCTAATTCCACGAATATCTCCTTTTGCTCTTCCCTGTTTTCCACCAATTCTTTCAATCATAACTTCATCATGTTCATCTATAAATTTCTGTGCAAGGTTTCCAGGAATAAATGCTCCCACTGTTTTACCATTTTTTTTCAACTGAACCTTACAGCACTTTCTCATCGCAGAATTTGGCTGTGCAGCTTCTTTTTGAAATTTAGAAAGCACAATTCCTTTAGCCTGACTGGCTCCTTCTAAAGGATCTGATTTAACAAAAAGATTCAGAGTTTTCACTTTATACTTTCTGTTCTTCCATCTAAATTTTTTCCTATTCTTCATTAATTTCTTTGCAGATTTTAATCCCATAGAATATTCTTGATAAAAATAATTTATAAAACTTTCCGAATGTTATATAATCCTAAATTCTTTCCCAAAAAAGTCCTTAACAATCTTTTGCATTTCTAAAAGCCGTCTTTTGTTTCTTCCAATCAACGCTGCCTTGCTTTGGTTTCCTGCTGTAAGAATTATTTCATTATTTTTAATTTCTAAATCTTTAAATGTAACTGGCTTAACAATCGCTTCAATAAACGATTTTATGTCTCGAATCCCTCTTGGCTTTGGAACCACTTTAATTCTTTTTCTAAGAATCATGCTTATTTGTTTAATATTTTTCCCTCTTTCTCCAACTGCCTTAGAAATAAAAATTCGCGGAACACAAAACACTATATTCTCATTATATTTAAAACAAAATCTTGTATTCACTCTCGTTATCTTACCAAAGAGATTCAAGTATCTCATATCCTGCATATTAATTGTTTTCATTGTATCAGAACTTTTTGTGTAAAATTGTTAGATGTAGAAGTTTTATAAAAGTTTCTAATTCAAATTTATTTATTAACAGCTTCAACAACTTTTTTCTTTGCTGTTTTCTTTTCTTCTTCTTTTTTTGTCAAAGGACCAATCACCTCAACCTGAAGTCCTGGCAATCCTGTTCCAATTGGAACTGGCTGATTAAGAATAATATTTTCTACAACACTTGTCAATCTTTCTTTACTTCCTTTTATTGTTGCATTTACAAATTGTTTGTCAGGAGTTTCAAAAGTTGCTCTTGCTAAAATAGAAGATTTCTGCGCAATGATTCCCATTCTTGTAACTCCTTTAACTTCGCCTGTATTTGTCATAGCATCGGAAATTAACTCAAGATGTCTTCTATCAATACTTAATCCCTGAGTATTAATAACATTATAAATTTCATTAATTATTAACTGTCTTGCTGCCTCAATCCCAAATACCTTAGCAACCTCATGCAAATCATTTGATGTTATTTTCTTTTCATTAATTTCTTTAAATCCTATTATATCTTTCAAATTTGAACCTAAAGTTATTATTGCATAATCTTTATCTCTTTTAATTACCAGAACTTGTTTTACTCCCTTAACACCAGATATTATTGTTTTCTTAAGTTTTTCTTTTAATTTATAAATTTCCCTGAATCCCAATTCAGATACTTCTAATATTATAGAATCTACTTTTTCCTTTGCATTAAATCCTTTATTATTAAGTTTTTCAATAATCTTTTTAACAGAAGTGTGAGTCTGTTTTAATCCTTTTTTATCAATCTTTATTTCAATATTTTTATCACTAAAATTTAAATTAATTTCTGATGCTATTTCTCTTAATGTAATCTCTTTTATTTTCTCAGCAACAACTCTTGCATCTTTTTCATTATTAAATTCTTTATTCAAATAAATTTCCATTTGAGGAGAAGATGGTTTTCTTCTTGCATCAAAGATTTCTATTAATCTTGGAAGACCTTTTGTAATTTGCATTTCTGCAACACCTGCGAAGTGGAATACATTTAATGCCATCTGTGTTGAAGGTTCTCCAAAAGATTGTGCTGTAACAATTCCTATTGCTTCCCCAGGGCTTATTTTTCCCTTAGTATGAAGTTTTGAAACATCAATTCCATCATTTCCATATTCATATTGCACAATTTCATTATTACTATTTCTAACTGTTCCATCATATTCAACTCTTAAATCCTGAAGAGCATTTGCTAATCTTCTATACAAATAACCTGATTTTGGAGTTCTTAATGCAGTATCCATTAGTGAGTCTCTTCCTGTTATTGCCTGGAAAAAGAATTCATCTGGTCTTAATCCTTTAATAAAAGGACTTGCAATAAATCCTCTTGCTCTTGGAGATAAATCTCCTTTTTTAAAAAAAGATAATGTTCTTTCAGTATATCCTACATCAATTCTCTTAGACCATAAAGCCTGCTGACCAACACAACATGCCATCTGAGTAATATTTAAAATATTTCCTCCACCACCAGATTTAATCATATAACTTACAGGATTATCTTTTGAGAATTCTTTTTTAACTATTTCTCCTATTTTTGTTCTAACACTATTCAAGACATGAAGTATTTTCATTTCTCTTGAATCTTCTTCTGATTTACCAGGAACTCTTTCGATAATTCCTTTGTTATAAGCATCAATTATTTCATTTGTCTTTTTTTCAGCTTTTTTAATAACTTCTTCTCCAGCATCAATGACTTTTTTATCCAAATCTAAATCTTCAACAGAAATTGTAATGCCTCTTTTAGATAAATAATTTGTTCCCAATCTAAAAACATTCTTTATTATTTCAAAAGTCTGATCTCTTCCAACTATTTTATCTAATTCTTTAATCAACTCTCCATCTTCATCTCCAAAAGAATTTTTATCAATTACTCCTTTTACAATTTTCCCGTCTTTAATTTGAATAGAATCATTTGAAAAATCAATCTTTGGTAACATTTCAGAAAATAGTTCTGTTCCTGAAATTGTTTTCTTTGAAATCTTATTATCAACTCCTGCCTGAAAAAGTATTTGGTTTGCATCATCTTTTGAAAAATTATCTAATCCTAAAAGATAATTTCCAGTAATTGCATCTCCAATACACCCTATAAAATTAGTATTATTCCTTGGAGACATCAAATTCTTTTTCACATCTAATAATGTTTTTGCTTCTGAACGTGCTTCTTCTGTTTGAGGAGAATGAATATTCATTTCATCACCATCAAAATCCCCTGCATAAGGTGCACATACAGCAGGATGCATTCTAAATGTTCGTCCTGGCAAAATTCTTACAAAATGAGCCATTAAACTTGCTCTATGCAAACTTGGATGTCTGTTAAATAAAACAACATCTCCATCTTGTAAATGCCTTTCAACTTTGTATCCCGGAGCAAGTTCACTTATAATTTCTTCTTTAAGTTCAGATGAAATCTTCTTTCTTTTTCCATCAGGTCTTATAACATAATTTGCACCTGGATATTCTTCTCCACTTTCAATTAATTTTTTTAATTTTTTAATATTTAAATCATTAACAGTTTCAGCAACTGTAACTACTTTAGCAATTTCATAAGGAATACCCACTTCATTAATTTCAATAAGAGGGTCTGGAGAAATAACAGTTCTACCAGAATAATTAACTCTCTTACCTGCAAGATTCTTTCTAATTCTTCCTTCCTTACCTTTAATTCTCTCTGTAATTGTTTTCAACGGCTGTCCACTTCTATGTCTTGCAGGAGGAATTCTTGAAACAGTATTATCAAAAAAAGTTGTAATATGAAACTGCAGCAAATCCCATAAGTCTTCTATAATAACTTCAGGTGCTCCTGCATTCAAATTTTCCCAAAGTCTTTGATTAGCTCTTATAATATCAGAAAGTTTGTGTGTTAAATCATCTTCACTTCTTTCTCCAGATTCCAAAATAATACTTGGTCTTATAGTTACAGGAGGAACTAAAAGTGCAGTCAAAACAGCCCATTCTGGTCTACAATTTGTAGGATTTACTCCAATTTTTCTTAATTCTTCATCAGAAATTTTTGTTAATTTTTCTCTGATTTCTGTTGGAAATAATCTTATCCTTCCTTTGTAAAAATTTGTAGGTTTATCTAATTTGATTTTTTCCTGAACAGTTCCACAGTGAGGACATTTCTTTGCATTCTTTGCTTTTTTTGCTCTTTGGCTTGGAGAATATTTTTCCAAATCTTTTTCAGTAACCATTAATTTTCTGCATTCCTGACAAAAACATCTTAATCCTAATTCAATTAATGGAATATATTTCAGATGCATTACAGGTCGTGCCAAATCAATACTTCCAGGATGTCCAAGACATTCTTTTAATCTTCCACCACAAGTTCTACATCTTACTCCAGGATCAATCGCACCTAATCTCAAATCCATCAAACCTCCATCAACAGGATATCCATCAATATTATATAATTCAGGAGTCACTATTTTTGCAACTGAAAGTTTTTTAATTTGTTCAGGATTAAGTAAAGAAAATCTTATTTCTTCAATTTTTTTTCTTATTGGTTTCATTTAGTTTCACTCATATTTATTTTTTAATTTAAAGTTAGTATGAATATGCAATCCTTGTAATTCTTCTAAAAGCAATTTAAATGCATATGAAAGTTCAACATAATCAACATCATCACTGCCACACATAGAACACGTAACTTTATTTCTAATATTATCATCTATTCCAATACTTCCACATTTCATACAAATTGGCAATACAACTTTGTCAGAGTCATATCTTTCTTTTAATAATAATGAAGCTCCATGAGCAACTAATGCCTGTTGTTCCATTTCCCCCAATCTTAATGCTCCTCCTCTTGCTCTTCCTTCAATAGGTTGTCTTGTCAAAAGTGCAACCTTACCTGATGCTCTTCCGTGTATTTTATTTCCAACCATGTGCTTTAATTTCAAATAATATAGATTTCCAATAAATATCTTTGCAGTCATTCTCTTTCCTGTTATCCCACTATACATTGTTTCTTTCCCGTCATATCTAAATCCTAATTCTTTCAATTGATTTTCCAATTCTTTTTTGCTTACCCCTGCAAAAGAAGTTCCATCAATAATTTCTCCTTTTACACATCCTACTTTACCTGCAAGTAATTCCAATAAATATCCTACAGTCATTCTGCTTGGCAATCCATGAGGATTAAAGATTACATCTGGTTTAACCCCTCTTGCTGTAAAAGGAATATCTTCTTCAGGAGCAATCATTCCCACAACTCCTTTTTGACCATGAGAAGTGGCATATTTATCACCCAACTCAGGAATTCTTTGGTCTCTTGTTTTAACCTGAACAATTTTATTTCCTTCTTGGTCTTCTGTAACAAAAACAGCATCAACAATTCCTTTTTCTTCTTGTCTTAATGTTACACTTGATTCTTTTTTTGTTCTAACTGAAATTTCTCTTGCTTCTGATAAGAATTTTGGAGGTGAAGTTTTTCCAATTAAAACCTCTCCTTCATTAACATTTGCTTCAGGATAAATAATTCCATCTTTTTCTAAAAATCTATAACTTGCTTCTGTCTTATATCCAGAAGTATCTTTTTCAGGAATAGCAATTTCATCTTTTAATCCTCCAGCATAATTCATTTCAACAGCAGAATAAGGTCTGAAATAAAAACTTCTTCCAATACCTCTGTCAATACTTCCTTTATTAAATACTAAAGCATCTTCAAGATTATATCCTTCATAAGTCATAATAGCAACCATTAAATTCTGTCCAGCAGGATAAATATCTAAAGTATTGTAAACAAAACTTCTTACAATTGGTTTTTGCGGATATTGAAGAATACTTACATCAGTATCAAGTCTACACAAATAATTAGCAGCATAAAGACCCAAACTTTTCTTGAACTGTTTACTTCCTCTGTTTAATCTTGAACTTTGATTATGATTTCCATAAGGAACAAGACTTGTTACAGCTCCAAATAAATCAAGAGGATCTATTTCAAGATGTGTATGTTTTGGAGTTATTTCCTCTTCATACAAAGCAACCAATGCATTTTCTTCTTCAGATGCATCAAGATATTCAATAATTCCTTGTTTTATCAAATCATTCCATCTTAATTCTCCTTGTTCTAATTGAATTAAATGTTCATTTTTTAATTTTGGATTTCCATTCTCAAGAATTATTAAAGGTCTTAAAACTCTTCCAGGCTCTGTTGATATTATAACTGTTCCTGAACTATCATTATTTCTAACATTTAATTGTGCTGGAAGTTCACCATCTCTTCTCTTCTCTTTTATTTTTTGCACAAACTTATCTGCTTCATCAATACTTCCAATAAATTTTCCATTAAAAAATACATCTACAAAACCAGTTCCTTCTTTATTAAGTCCTTCTTTTTCTAAATCTTTTATGAAATTCTCTTCATCAATATCTACTCTTGTTGCAACCTTACTTAAAATTGCAAGATTTTTTCTTAATCCAATTTCTGTTCCTTCTGGAGTTTCTATTGGACAAAATCTTCCATAATGTGTTGGATGAAGCATTCTTGCCAGAAAATTTTCCTGTTCACTCGGCAACATACTTGAAACTCTTTGCAACTGAGAAATTATCGCCAAATAATTTGTCTTATCCATATTCTGTGTAACACCACTTCTTTCTCCTGTCCAACTTCCTGTTGCAATAGCTGATTCAACTCTGTGAGAAAACAAAGTAGATTTTGCAATTATTTTAATAGAAAAAAACTTTTTCCTCTTTGAGGATTTTTGTAAAGAATATTGAATGTCTCTAATAAGAATTCCTAAATTAACTCTAAACAAAGTAGCCAGCAAATCTCCTGAAAGTCGAACTCTTTTATTTGCATAGTGGTCTTTATCTGTTCTCAAATTAGGATTCTCTTTTGATATTAAAAACTGCTTTATTAATTTACACAAAGTCAAAGCTTTTTTTATTCTGTCTTCTTTTTTCATTCCAACATGAGGTAGTAAATAAGAATCAATTCTTTGTTTTACTCTATCCAAAACTTCTTTTTTTGTTCCCTGTAAATTTGTTTTTTCTGCAATATATATCATAGCATCTTCTTTAGTTGCTAAATTCACAAATTCATAAAGATTAACAATAACACTATCAGTTTCCTTTCCAATATACTTTGCAATATCTGATTCTTTTGTTAAACCCAATGCTTTTAAAATTACTATTGCAGGCAAATCTTTAAATCTGCTAAAAGAAAGTCCTAATAATCCTTCTTTATCCTCTGAGATTATTACAGGAATTCTATATGTTCCTTTTAAAGAAAATAATTTTAATCTCAAATTTCCTTTTCGGTCATCTTCAATAAAAGGTTGATTTTCTGCAAGGTCTTCTGCCATAACCATTACTCTTTCATTTCCTTTAATTATGAAATATCCTCCAGGATCATTTGGATCATTATAATTTTTAACTAATTCTTCTTTTGACATCCCATGAGTGTTACATGCCTTGCTTCTTACCATAATAGGAATTTTTCCAATTTCTACAATTTCTGAATCAATTTGGTCATCTTTTTTTACTGTTAATTCAAGAGTAACAGGAGCAGCATAAGTTAAATTTCTTAATCTTGCTTCATAGGGCATAACCAAAGATGAGCTTCCGTCTGCCTCAATTATCTTCGGTTTTCCTACTTTTATTTTTCCAAGAGTAATTTCAAAATCCTCATTGTTAATTGTCTTTGATATTTCATCAACAATCTCTTGCATTCTATGTTCAATAAATTCATTAAAAGAAGTAATATTAGATTCCACTAAAGAGTGTTCATCCAGATGTTTTTTCACAATTAAATGTTTGTTATTCTTAATCATACTACAACTCTAAAATAAATATTTACTTTGTTCCCTTCTTTTCTCTCAATCTTAATCATATCTCCTACAACACACCCTTCTGGTAAAGCAGCATCTGTCGAAAGAATTTTTGGTAATTGAGCTTTTGATATATTTAAGTCAGATAAGATTTTTTCAGACTCTTTTTCATTGAGTTTAGAATGTTTGGGTTGAAAGATATGCATTTTGGAATTTCCAGAGTAAATACTCTTCAATAATTTTAACAACTATTCAATAATAAAAATTAATAAGATTTTATTTAAAAATCTTTCTGTATACTTCAAAATATATTTTACACTATATAATTAGCCCAAAGAGAATTTAATAATTTCTAAAGTTTCATTTAAACTTTTTAAAATAGTTTCATTTGCATCAATATTATTTAAAATTCCTTTTTGTGAATAAAATTCAATTAAAGGAGAAGTCTCTTTTCTATAAATTTCTAATCTTTTTTTTACAGTTTCTTTAGTATCATCGTCTCTTTGATAAAGTTCTCCTTGGCATAAATTACATTTTCCTTTTTCTTTTGGAGGATGTCTAATTAAATTATAAATCTGTCCACAATTCCTGCAAATAATTCTTGAAGCAAGTCTATTAAAAATCTCTTCTTCTGTAACTTTAAAATTAATTACTTTATCTATTTTAATCTCATTATCTAAAGTTTCTGCTTGTGAAATTGTCCTGGGAAATCCATCAAGAATAAATCCTTTTGAACAATCATCTTGAGAAATTCTTTCTTTTAATAAATCAATAATAATTTCATCTGGAACTAATTTTCCTTGGCCATAATATTCTTTTGCTTTCTGTCCAATTTCTGAACTTTTTGTAATTGCATTTCTTATTAAATTTCCTGTTGAGATTTGAATTAAATTTTTTTCTTTAATAATTTCTTTTGCTACAGAACCTTTTCCTGCACCAGGTGGACCTAAAAAAATTAATTTCATTTTAGAAAATGGCCCCGGAGGGATTTGAACCCCCGACACCTGGATTCCTTTGAGAACAAGTCACGAAGGACGTGGAACAAGTTCCGCATAAAAGTCCAGTGCTCTAACCAGGCTGAGCTACGGAGCCTTTGTATTTATGGCGATGTAGCGAATTAATGCGTTTTAAACATTTCTACATTTGTAGTTTTCTTTTACAGTGTAGCTTTTCTTTTTCTAAAAGAAAAACCCATGAGCTACGGAGCCTTATCAAGAATTAGTTTAAATGATTTAAAAATTATTCGTATTTCATAAAAGGGCCTTCAATACAAGTTCTTCTTCCTTTTTTATCTGAACAACTTCCACAAATTCCAACACCACATCTAGTTGTATAATCTATAGATGAATAAACTCTATCTGGGCTAGTAACTTCTAATTCCAAAGGTAAAACAGCTTTTACCATTGCCTCTGGCCCGCAATTTAAAAAATAACTTCCATCCATTAAATTTGAATTCTTTAGTAAGTCTGTAACAAGTCCTTTTCTTCCAAGGCTCCCATCTTCTGTTGCAATTTCAACTCTTCCATATTTTTCAAATTCATTTAAATAAAAAACATGTCTATTATTCTTCGCTGCTAATAAACTAATTATATTTGAATCTTTTACAAATTTTTTAGCAGGTAAATGTAATCCTGCAATTCCACATCCTCCACCAACCAAAAAAACATTTGAATTTTTTGGAATATTAATTCCTTGCCCATAAGGCCCTCTAATATAAAATTCATCTCCTTTATTCAAAGAATTAATTGCCTTAGTAAAACAGCCTCTTTCTAAAATTCCTAATGTTAAAGGCTCATAGTCCATAATAGAAAAAGGTTTTTCTCCAATTTCAGGAATCCATGCAAAAACAAATTGTCCAGGTTCTGCTTTGATATTATAATTTGTTTTAATTATTTTCATATCACAAGCAGCATCTATTTTTTCTGTAACCTTCATTTTTTTATATTGCATGTCAACTTTTTTTAATAATAACTCTGCATTATTTGTTCCATTTTCTAAATCATTCATAATTGTAGAAAAATAATTATTAAGTTCTTTATCATTCATCCCTGCAAGAGCACTACCAATTCCAAAAATATTTGCTCCAGCTTCTCTATATTCATTAATATCTCTTGCAGTTGAAATCCCTCCCATCCCAATTATTGGAATTCCTTCTCCAACAAATTGTCTAATTTCTTTTACACACTTAAGTCCAATTGGAATTATTCCTTTTCCAGAAATTCCTCCAACTTTATTTGTTAAAACAGGATTTCCATCAACAGAATGATATCCTGGACCAACTGTATTTATTGCTGTTATTCCATAAGCTCCGGCATTAATTGCTGACTTAGTAATGTCTCCAATATTTCTTGCATTTGGAGTTAGTTTTGCAAAAATAGGTTTGTTCGTTTGATTAACAACTTCTTTTATTATTTCATAAACAATTTTAGGGTCTTGCCCTAAAGCCATTCCAACTTCTTTTGCATGAGGACAAGACAGATTTAATTCAAAACCATCAACATAATTTTCTAAAGTTTTGGCAACCCCAATAAACTCATCAGCATTTTTTCCAAAAATAGATGCAAGTAAAAACTTCGTTTGTGGAAAATTAACTTTGGATAATTGTTCTGCAAATTCCTTTGCACCAGGATTTGTTAAACCTACAGCATTTACAAAACAACCTGGCGAATATTGAGTGAAAATAGGCTCTTTATTTCCATGTCTTGATTCAGGTCCAATACTTTTTGTTGTTAAAACACCCAACTCAGGAATTTCAATTGCTAATTTTTCCAAACAAGGAACCTGTGTAGTAATAATTCCTGAAGGAATTGTAAAAGGTATAACTTTTTTTCCACCTATTTGAACTTTTTTAATTTGCATTATCTCACTCCATCATAAACATCAACTTCATATTCTTTATGTAAATTTAAATTAGGTTTAATATTCCTCATAGGCAGCTTAATTCCAAAAATCTTTTCTATATTGTAATGTGTTAAATTTTTTATTTGTTCATCATCAAATCCTTCTGTTCTTAAAAAATTTAAAAAATGTGGATAATAAGGCAATCCTGGAAATCCAGACATAAATGGTTTATTTAATTTCTCGTCTAATGTATGAGGAGCATGATCTGTTTCTATAAAATCTATATGTCCTTCTCTAAGAAAAGCTAACATTTGCTCTGCAGAATTTTTGTCTCTTAACGGAGGATTTACTTTATACAAAATTCCTGTTTCAGGATTTTTCATAAAACTATTATTCAATCTAATATGATGAGGCGTAACTCCACAACTAATTTTTATTTTTCCCTCTTTTCTCACTTTATCAATTAACTTAACTGATTCTGGAGATGATGTATGTAAAATATGTAAATTACCAGGAAATCTATATTCACTTGCAAAATCTATCTGGTCTTTAACAGATTTATTTTCTGCTTTTTCTGGTCTAACATAACAATGACTTATTGGATTAGAAGAGTTCCATAATTCTGGATTCATCTCAGATTCTTTTTCACAATGAACAGCCAAAACACCTTCAAATCCTTCTTCTGTTAAGATTCTATAAACTCTTTTTTGTTCATCTTCATTAATAATTTTAAGATGCCCAACAGATTTTCCTGCAAACATTTTTAATCCAATAACTCCAACTTTGTCTCCTTCTTTAGGAAAAAATTTTCTATAAACTTTAACAGTTTCACAAATTTGTTTTGGATCTGGCGTTAATCCCATATATAATCCATAAAAAACAGGAGAATTAATTTCAAAAGCTTTAGTTAATCTCTTTTCAACAAGTTCTGCTGAATCAATCGGAGGAGAAGTATTAGGCATATCAAAAACTCCACTTGACCCAATTCTTTCAGCCACACTCAAACCATGTTTTATTGTCTCTTTATAACTTTGTTCCCAATCTCTAAAATGAACATGAGGATTTATCATTTTATAATCTAATTTTGTAATCACTTTATTTAAAGATATATGAACATTAAAATATATTAATATTATATTTCTTCACAATAATTCTTAAAAAGTTTATTTTAATTATTATAAAATGAAAGAAAAAGAAGAACATAATTTAGGTAAGGGAATTCTTTTAGATTTATACAATCATGGTTTTATTGAAACAATATATAATACTAATAATGAAAAATATCAACAGGGTTGGATTTTAAAAAGTGGTTTATGGAGTCCTTGGTATTTTAATTTAAGACCTCTAGGAGCTTCTCCAAAACTTGCTCATGATATTGCTTCTGCTATGAATCAAATGATAATATCAAAAGTACCTAATTTAACCCAAATTGTGGGTATTGAGATGGCGGGGGTGCCTTTAGCTTCTGCAATAGGAACTCTAAATGAATCACATTGTAATTTTATTCATTATTCTTATACAAGAGCATTGCCAGGAGGGAAACCAAGAACCCCTGAAGAAGCAAAATCAAAACTTGAAAAAATGAAAATAGATTTTGGATATGGAGGAAAAGAATTAGTTGAAGGAAGATTTAAAGATGGAGATAATATTTGTATTGTAGATGACATGGTGACTAATTTTGGAAGTAAGCTAATTGCTAAATATATAATAGAATATGAAATGGAAAGAAGAGGAATAAAAAATGTAAATTTAAATCATGTTGCAGTTGTTTTAGATAGAGAACAAGGAGCAGATAAAGAAGCAAAAAAACAAGGGATGAATTTACATTCATTAATTAAATTTAAAACACATGGACTTAGCTGGCTTAAAGATATAATGCTTCCACAAGAATATAAACTTATTTCTGATTATCAAGAAAATCCACAATCTTTTAATGACGAATCAACAAGAAAAGCAATAGAAGAGGCAAAAATATTTAGAGGAAAATGAAATTAACAGAAAAAGAACAACAAGCAAGAAAAAGAGTTTGTTTAGCATTAGATGTTCCTACAACTTATCAGGGTTTGAATTTAGTCAAAGAATTATCTCCTTATGTTGGAACTTTTAAAATTAATAATTTGCATACAATTGCTGAAACAGAAGGAATTAATATTATTGAACAAATTCATCAATTAGGGGGAAATACTTTTCTTGATTTAAAATTCCATGACACTCCCAATACAGTTTATAATTATGCTAAAGCAGCAACTGTTCCTGGAGTTTATATGTTTAATATTCATATTGCAGGAGGAGAAACAATGTGTAAAAAAGCAATTGAAGGAGCATATGAAGCAGCATTAGCACAACAACATTTTTTAAGAGGAAATTTAACTCCTGCAGTAATTGGAGTAACTGTTTTAACAAGTTTGGATGATAATGATTTAGAAGCACAAGGACTTGGAATTAAATATAATGATTTAGTAAGAAGAAGAACAGAACTTGCAAAAAAATGGGGCTTGGATGGAATAGTTTGTCCGGCAAATAAAGCAGGAAGTTTAGAAAAAGAATTTGGTTCTGATTTTCTTTATGTAACTCCTGGAATAAAATGGGCAGGAAAACAAGGAAAAGGTCAAAAACAATTATACACTCCTGATTTAGCAGTTAAAGATTGCAGTAATTCTATTTTAGTTATAGGAAGTGCAATAACAAAAGCAACAGATAAAAAACAAACTGCATATGAAATATTACAAGCAATGGCACAAAATCTTTGATTATAAATAATTATTCAACTTATCTTCAAATTCTTCACCAGACATTGCTCCAATAAATTGTTCAATTACTTTTCCATCTTTAAATAAAGTAAAATTAGGAATAGAATTAACATTAAATCTTCTTGCAATTTCTTCATTATCTCCAACATTAACTTTGCCAAATTTCATTTTTCCTTCAAACTTTTCACTCAAATCTTCAATCACCGGAGCCATCATCAAACAAGGCATGCACCATTCTGCAAAAAAATCTATCAATACAATACCTTCTTTAATAAAATCTTCAAACTCTCCATTTGTTAATTCAGGAACTTTATCTTTTTCCACCATCTAAATAAAGAATTTTCTTAATTTATAAATTTTCTCATCTGATGTAATTTATAATAAATTATATTTTGTACTATATATTTATTTAAAAAATAAAAAAAATTAAGTAAATTATGAATTTTGAAAAAGAAGTGAAATTGACAGGATGGTTGCAAAATCCAGAAGAGGATTGGGATGCAGAGGATTATGCAGTTTCTGGAGCACTATGTTGTTTTGCAGAGAAAAGTTCTGATGGGATTCATAAATTTCACAAAGTAAAGAGAAATCCCTATATTGTAGGAAAAGAAAATAAAAAGAGAAAATTAAAATGGGATGAAACTAAAGAATTAATTCTGCAGGAAACTTCTGGTAGGGGGCATGGGGCTGTTTTGGATCAAGCAGTGTTTAGTTTTTCCATTGATAATCTGTCAAGAGCATCAACATTATTTTTATGTGCTCCAGAATATGCCGAACATTTACAACAGTCTCTTAGAAGAGCAACAGCTGAAAGATTTGCATATATCCCGGATGATTTAGAAGGTTCGAAAGAATTGATGAGAGAACAATTTAACTTCTATAACAAAATGCAGGAATCAGGAATTCCCTCTGAAGATGCCAGATTTATCTTACCTCTTTTTACAAAAACTACAATTGATACAACTTGGAATGCAAGAGAATTAATGCATCTTTATTCAATGGCCCAAAGAATGAATATTCCTAATGAAGTAAAAGATACCATAGAAAAAATATATCAAGAAGCATCAAATATTGCTCCAAAATTAATGAAAGATAGAGAAACAAATTTTGAAGTATTATCTTGGTTTCCAAGTTCTCAATTATTTGCAGAACAAAATTCAACTCTTGAACGGATGGTTAGTGAGGTGAAAACTCAAAAAGAAACAGGAGTGAACTTAATTGATTATTGTGGATTAAATATATTAACAGAGGAAGAAATTTGTGAAGCTATTAGGGGAAGAGATGAAGCATTGCTCGCAAATCTAAAAAGTATTCATTTTACATTTCTTGCACCAATGTCTTTAGCAACATTTCATCAGGCAACAAGACAAAGAACATGGAATCAAAGTGTCCAAACTTTAACTGATGCTGTAAAATCAGGTGAGTATATAACTCCCCCAAGTATAAATAGTTCAAAATTTGAGAATCAATATAACGAATTAAATAAAAAATCAATTGATTTTGTATTATCAACTTTAGATAATCCAGATGCTTTTGGAATACTTCCCCATTCTCTTCAGGTTTATGATTTAATTCATATTAATGGATGGAATGCTATTCATTCAATAGGGAAAAGGACATGCAAAACTGCTCAATGGGAAATAAGGAAGATTGCTAAAGAAATAGCCGGAAAGATTAAAGATGTTTATCCTGAATTAGGACAGTATTCCTTGCCTCAGGGAATGTTGTATGGAAAATGTCCTGAAAGAGAAAATTGTGGAGCATGTAAAAAATAGATTTTTTATAATGAAAAGAGGAAGATACATAATTTTTGAAGGAGGCGAAGGTTGTGGGAAAACAACTCATGCAAAAGATTGTTTCACATATTTAATATCAAAA
>Ga0315537_1001064_pt1 | contig 21735 bp, 11 predicted proteins | sample SalMarSW160270MG_FD_203091 | JGI IMG/M metagenome (GOLD analysis project Ga0315537, IMG submission 203091) | Salt marsh sediment microbial communities from the Plum Island Ecosystem LTER, Massachusetts, United States - Salt Marsh Sediment SW1602-70 ...
GAGACCCCTTATTCGCCTGCCGTCGGAAGAGACCCGATAGGGGATGGGATAATGAGGCTGATACGTAAGCTCGGCTGAAATAATTGTTCAGGAGGTGGCTAATGGAGTATGTGAAACCTGTTTCATCACATCCAAACACCGTAAGTCTATCACTGGGAATTGACATCTCGAACCAAGGTATCTTATCACCAACCTTAAGCCATGCAGGACACAGATCGTAGTGCAACCCTTTTGATTTACGCGGTGATACTAAACCAAAATAGGGTTTGATTTCAGCCCACCTGTTACCGGTCTCTCCAAATATGCTCTTGAAGCGGTTTAGCTTGTGCTCGAATTGACTGTTATTAAACGCAGTTACACCCTTGGCCTCCAACATAATAAGATGGTTAAGCCCTGAGGCATCCTCGAACGCTACAAGGAGATCAACATCTTCTTGAGTCCCATCAATGGCACCACTAGCATTCTCATATATTCGTCCGCTTTCTGGACTGCTGAAAGTAAGGGCCGCTGCGGCATATATCCAGTTCAAATGATAGTCCATCGCTACAAAGGCAGTATCGGGGATTACCACATTAAACTTAGTGCTCAGTCTTTGTCGAAACATCGGGTCCAGCTTGAACTTTGGATTGCCCAATACCATGCCAATCAAGAAAAACCGTTCTTTCCGGTTTAATTTCTCCAGGTTGTCAATCATGGCCGACATGCTTCACCTCCAATTGGTCGCGCTTGGCAACTTGACAACTATTTGTCATTTCTGGGAATTGTACCACATTCAGTTTAGAGGTGCTTTTTGGTAGTAATGAAATCCTCCGTATCCTCTGTACTCTCGATGCTGGTTGCACAGAAGGCTATTTTGTTTAATGAGGCCTGCTCAACAATTTACTTTCTTGTTACCCAGGTAATCTAAGCGATTCAAAAAGAAACTGAATTCGCTCTAATATTTTTCACAATTTGAGGATCTTATCTCATCTGAGATTAGGATTAACCCAGAGCACTTCACCTGTAATATTTTCAGGAAAGATTGCTACCACTGCTTTTTGCGAAAGATACCAAGGAGATGACTTCGGGATACCATTCTTAATCCATCGTTGCACAGCGGACTTCGCAGTATCTCCCGCTTGGAAAGGTATGGAGCGGCCGAAGAAATCCATCCTACGTCCTAAATAGTAAGGTTCCTCCGGATTTTGCCCGAATTTACTTGGACCGAAATCTCTAGTCTGACGCCACATCGGGTGAAATTCTTTCTTACTGAAAAAGAACCAGATATCGATATCCTTTAGCCCTTTTTTCTGAGAATCAAAATAATAGCGTGCGTAGCCGTTCGTTACAGCATAATGATTAGCCCCACCTTGGCAAAGTGCTATAGTAACAAGACTAGCTTCTTACTTACGGCCATATGTAGTAGAAGAAAGGACATTTAGAGCGATTTCCGCGAACCGATGCAGGTCATTGTTATTGATTAATTCTTTGGAATAGACTGTCGAACTCAACTCTATTTTTTTATCGATATTAGGTTTGAAGAATATAGTAATAAGTGTCCTGAACATTGTGAAGAATTGTTATTGTTATAGGGTGACTACACGTGAATATTATCTATTTCTATAAGATCTACAACACCCTTAGCAATATCACCCGCTAAGGCGTCTTTAACTTCCCCCTTCGCTGAAAAATAGACTATTTGCCATCCTTTCCCACAAATATTCTTGAGCATAGCCATTTGTTTACTAAGCCTATTCGGATCAGCCTTGATGAACGGGTCATCAATGATGAAAAACCCCGGGTTGCCCTTCAATATCTTGTTACCCAAGGCCAGCCGAATCGAAAAGTAAAGTTGATCATAGGCTCCACCTGATAACTTCGTCGCTTCGATAAATTTGCCATCGCGTCGTTTAACTCGGACCTTTTCTTGTTGACTGAATAGAACCTCTTCGTATAGCCCATTTGTAATATCACGATAGAGTTCAGTCATAGGACTTTCTTCGCCAAATAACTCGGATACTTTTTCTTGTTCTTCATTTGCGATTTCTGCCAATATATCCAAAACACCGATTACGTTTTCCCGGCTACCCTCGATTTCATCAATGTAATCTTGTAATTTGCTGAATGTCGGAGCCAGGTCAACCGTACTATTGCATGGAACATTACCTGCCTCAACACCTAGGATCCATTGAGTATCTTTTTCTATTTCCTCTAATTCCTTGTGGAATACCTCCATGGCATTTGTTAACGCTCCCAATTCATCACGTAATTCAGCTTCTCTTTCTCTTAGTTGAGTAACTGCTCCTTCATCATATAGCATTTCCTGACTTTTACCCTTGTAGTTCTCAAGCTCGCTGATCTCGTGTTGCCAATGTACGATATTCTCTGGCAGATTATCATTCACCTTACCAAAGTGACTGTTAAGTATACTTATCGATTCATCTAAAGACTTTTCGGCACCTTCTCTGGACAGAAGCTGTGTTTTGTACTCGGACAACGATTTTACCTCTGACCTAGCCAATATACCTTCTATCCTGTCTTCTGAATCCCTTATCTTCCTCTCCTCTTGTGGAATATCATCCTCGCGGATGTTTTTTATCCTGTCCTCTAGAACTGCTTCTTCTCTTTTCATTTCCTGAAGCTCTTCAGACTTCTTAGTATGATTGTCTTCAAACTTCTGAATATTGTTCAGGATACCCTCAATAGAGTCCGCGTTTAGTTCATACTTGGCGAGACTCAGGTTAATTGATGTTAATAGTTTTGCCAATCTAGTGCTTATTGCTTGGAGTCGAAACTTGTTAAACCAAGCTATTAACGTCGTCAGTAAAAGAATCCCTGCTACCACGTATAAGGGTACAACTCTCCCTATCGCACAAGCAATGATTGAAATCGCTAAAAGTGCAGCTGACACGATAGACGCTAGATTCCAGAACTTGCCTGAAGATGAGTATGTAGCTAGCTTTTTACTTTCCCCCTTGTAGTTCTCTAGCGTTGGTTTCACATTCCCGTCAATCTGCCGCTTTTGTTCGCTGATGACTTGGAAGTCTCTTTCTTTTGCCTGCCTTTCCTTTATTCCTGATTGAAGTAATGTCTCGTTTTCTTGTAGCCTCTTGGTTAACTCGCTCTTTTCTATGTTGGCACTACTCATTGTTGTTTCAGATTCCTGCCACAATTGAAGATCTTCGTTGTTGAAGATTGCCAGAGGCTCCAGTTTTTGCACGGCACTTTCAAGTTTCTCCAGTGCATCCGTTCCTTTTTCGAATCTCTCCCTCTTACGAGCTTCATCGAAGAGAAGTAATTGATGTGCAATATCAGCTATTTCCTCTTCTTTTTCTACAATGCTCTTTTCTAGGTTTCCTAATTCTTCCTCGTCAATCTTCTCGATTAAGGCTTGGATCTTATCACAGGCATAGCGAGCTGCATCTATCCTATCTTTCAGTTTTTCAGCTCCCGTATTTCTTAAACTCCCTCCGGGTGTTAATCTACCCAGATCCCTCAAGATATTCTGTAAACGCCCAATTTCCGTTGTTCTCAATCCAGTAAGCCGGTCCGTTATCTCGGTATAGAACTGGTCTTCTCTTTCTATCAAGAGTTCGCTGTTTCGAATAACGAAAATATTACGACACTCCGAGGCGGACAAACCCGCAATGCTTGTCAAGCTACCATCATCTGGTACTTTAATATCCTTCCCTTCATTATCCTCAATAACTGCATAGCCAGAAGGATTCTCTTCGACACGGTCAATCCGCACAAAATCTCTTACATTTCTTCCTAAAAGTAATTTTATCAGCGCATCAATTGTCAGAGTCTTACCATGCTCATTTTCGCCCCAAAGCAGGGTAAAATCGCCAAGGCGAACCGGGGTATCATATGACAACGGCCCATACCTGTTGATAATAAATTCTTTGATCCTCATGCTCTAAGTTCCGTCATCGCCATTATCATGAAATCTCGCATTTCAAGCTTGGTCTCTGGGGACTCGTCGGTTTCTTCCAGTTTGGCCATGAATGTTTTATACAGGTCATCTTCCAGTATTTGCCTAACATCCCGAACTTCGTATTCAAACCTATCAACCTGCTTATCCTTTAGCACGGCATCCATTTCCTTTTTAAGTACCTCTTCGGTCATGCCCAAGGACTGACCGTTTACATATCCATAAACTGATAACAGAACCTTCGCTTGAGGATGAATAGTTTTGAGGCTATCTTCCAGTCTATCTATTGGACTCAAGTTGTCTGATGGATCCAGGTCGAGTTCGATTTCATGATAATGGGGCGTATCAAGCAAGTATTCTCGTGGTGGTTCCCCCACTTCGAAAAGGTTTACCTTTCTTCTACCACATTCCCTTCGCGTAACGGCTGCAGGAGAACCTGGATACACGAAATATCCTCCGTTAGATAGCTTTAATACATCGAACCGGGTATGGAAGTGGCCAGCGAGTACGTACTGGATGTTTAAACCATCAAAAAATTCCAGCTTGATTGGCATGTATCTCCCGGCTCCCTCATCACCGAGGTCGGAACGAGAAAACGAAAAGAACGCATTTAATAACTCCCCATGGTACAGGAGAATGTTCGCTTTGTCTGAGGTTAGAATTGGTTCGAGTGAGCGTAGCTTACTGAGCAAGGCGTTACCTTCGATTTCCTCGAAAGGCAGTCCGCATACTCTAACATCTTCCGTCTCAAAGGGTTGATCAATTTCACGTATTATGTGTGTGTCCTCACCGAAGTATTGGCCCGAGGGAAAAGCTCCTGCATCGTGGTTACCGGGTAATATTACTATCGGGAAGCCATTTCCAGATAAAATCTCTCTTATTTTAGGCCTCAGGTTCTCGGCATCAATTCCTTCGTCAAACAGGTCTCCAGAAATTACCATTAGACCAACTTCTTCTCCTTTACCGATATCGGCCAGCTGCTGCAAGGCTCTCCAGCTTGCATCATCGTATTCTCTAAGGTGTATATCCGCCGTATGTAGTATCTTCATATTGAATCTAACCGACTTATTGTATTATTTTCACTAATCTATAGGTATATTAATAATGCTACTAGTCATTCAAATCTATCCAATTCACAAGGTCTACAATTCCTGCATAATCAGCAATGGTTGTTTCGCATCCATTATTCTCGATGTTTTGAGCACATTCAGCCCAAGTACTTTCACCTTTTTTATCAATACCCAGATGATCTTCAAAAGTGCCTTTCTTCCAAAGCCAAATGTTCTGCTCTTTCAGTTTATCATGAAGGTTTAATATATTTTCTTCTATTTCATGGTGAGAGGCGATTAACGCAAATGCTTCGCTAGTAGAGAAATTTTCATTCGTCTTTGGAAACCCATCATCAGCTAATGCAAAACCACATTGTTCACTGATCTGCGAACAATGATTGTGACATGTACTTATATCTATATCGTCTTCGTTCACGAGACCCGCTTTTTTCGCTTCTCGAAATGCATAATCAAGATCAACTAAGGCTTTTACCGGTATACCAATAGAACTAAGAATCCGTAATCCCTTAATAATATTCCCTGAACCATCAAGTCTTACAAGCGCTATTTTTCTAGCATTGAGTGTATAATCCTTTATTTCATGGAATATATCTGGTAGAAGCTTTTCCTCCGTCCGCCCTTCAACTAATAGGACATTATCAGAAAACAGAATTTTGCTCGAGTTACTCAACTCAAATAAAATTCTTGCTTGACTAGGAGCATCCTGGATAGCTTCTAAAACTGCATCTTTAAGACGTTTTCTTGCATAAGTTCCTTGTTCAATTGTCTTGTGAATAATAAGTGTGTTCCCAATATCTGTTTTATCAATCATTAGCGGTGAATGCGTTGCGAAAATGACTTGATAACCCTGTTGTACTAAAGTTTTTAAAGCTAGTCGTACTTGTTCTATAGCTTGCGGATGAAGATATAATTCGGGTTCATCAATAAGGAGTAGTGTTCGGGCAGCGGGCTGGGTATTATTACCAGCTTTCATCTCGGCAAGATATCGCACTAGCGCCATTTGAATAGAGCGTTGTGCCCCATGCCCTACCTGACTTATTTCTTTTCCGTCATTAGCACCTTCTTCGAAAATTTTTATCGTTCCATCTTTAAAGAGCGTTTTGATCTCAGGAGTAGGAACGTGAAGTCGTATCTTAATACCTGGGAAAATATCTTCTAACTTTTCATTTGCGCCTTCATCAAACTGGCTTAATTCTGGAGCTCTGTCAATCCCTTCAGCTTCTAGACGCTGTTTAATTCCATCAAGCACTTCACGTATTTCTGTACCATGTTGCTGTTCTATGGGTTCCATTATTTCCGCGATGAGTTTTCCTATCGTTGAACTCGATTTATACTTACCGATATCTTCACTAGCATCTTCCATCGCACCGATTTCTATTGGTTCCGGAAATAATGCTTTTATTGCAGCATCAATCCCTGTTGGATTCCTAGCCCAAGCATTATCTGCAGTTTCATCTAGCACTTCTGAATTACGTATTTCCAGAATGACACTACTTACGGATATTCCAGGTGAGGATTGTGTACGCCTGATTCCTATAACTCCATCACTACAATAGGAGCTTATCCGGTTCCTATGTGTTTCAGCTAGGTTACCAAGAAGTTCAGGAGAAATCCCAGATATTATACCTGTAATGATTACTGGGGAAGTGATATTGTTAAAGTCATTCATACCTAGTGAATATGGTCTGAGTAACCAGCGAATTGAAGCCAGTAGGTTAGACTTTCCTCCGTTATTATATCCAACTAGTGGCGTAAAGTCAGATAGAGAAAACGAAGCATCGATACAAGAACGGAAATTTTTCACGCGTATCTCAGATATACAATGCACTTAATCCACCTTTATATGACATATTACATACAACTCTAGTTCGTAGATTTATCATTGTCAAGATACAAAGAATCCGGCTATTTCCTAGAGGAATGTTAACTACGAAGCGGGTCATTGGGTATTAGAGCTGGAGTAAGGAAGAACCTAAGAAACAAAGGCTCTATTGTTCCGGTTTGACAGAGAGACGATTTCTCGACTGAGTTACAATTACGATAATATCCTATCTACGTTGACACGCCGGTCGTTCGGTACCTCATAGTCCTTTAGGAAAGACGGGAAAAGCCTTGTGTACCTGATATGCTTCATTGGCACAATATATACATGCTCAGGCGACTCTGGAAGTCCGCTTACACCGATAGCAACAAATACCGGAAGAGCCTTATTGATCGCCTTGTATCTCTTTAACTGATACGTTTTGCACCATTCGACAGCCCCTTGATAAAGTGCTGACCTGTATTTCACCTCAACCAAGAATTCTTGGCCACTTCTTCTTGATCGGAATTTGAAATCCGGTTCTTTCGAGCTTTTCACGAAATCATTTTTATTAGACGTGTAATCATGGGTTTTATGCACCAGTTCATATCCTTCTTTTGTAAATAGGTATTTTCGAACGTAGTGCTCGAATTCATCGCCTTTAACATGTGTATCGGGCTTGTTCATCTCTGACCATGCTGCTTTGAATATTCTGTTAAGCATGCCCATTTTCAGCTCCTAGTGCCTAAATAGCAGCTTATTCTAAGCTAACACCGCAGACCATACAATGAGAAAATAGTACTGGTAGGCTTGTTGACAGTTTTAAAAATTCTCTTTTAGCGAGATCACACGAATGTCAGTTTTGTCTACAACGATAACCCGGCTTATCACACAGGGCATACTATTTAGTTACACTGGGAAGAAAGATTTTTCCAAGTGGAATGGTGTTTTTATATTTGGTGTCAAGTTCGTCATAGTAGTGTAGTATTAAATCTACAAGCTCATATCCATTTACTAACCTTAGATTATGTTTAGCCTCAGCAAAGGTGTATACCTTGTCGTTATAATCTGATAAGGCAATGAATAATCCATATTCATTTTGATTTACTCTAGAATACAACTTCTCCACAGGTGCGAGTTTTATAGTACCTTCTTCGGTCTTAACTTGGCATTTAATCAAGGGAGGTTCAAATCCGAATTCATCCTTGTGTGCGATGATATCTACACTCGGATTATTCTTACCAGTTAACCTGGCACGATATCCCATTTTTTCTAGTAAATGGACAACCAGGCCCTCTAAAGCTTCTCCCTTGTAATACTTTTTTAGCTGCTTAAGCACAAAATCCTTGGTCTGCTCTTCGACATCTTCCGATATGGTACCAATTTCTTCTTCCTCTAGCAGTTCTTCGCTGGGTTTACCTTCCAGTACCGCTATGAATTCGTCAGTGTAATTCTTCACTTGGAATAAAGTCAAAGCAGATCCTATTTCATATAAAGCAGGCTGTGAGAATGTCGTCCTAGGAACGTTCTTTCGCCACTGCACCTTTCTCTGATTTGGAAATCTCCTATCTATATCAGGTGAATACATATATGACCCAGTAATCCTACCTATATAAACTTGTTTGTCTATCTTAGATGGGTAAACAACTAAATCGCCCGGCTGCATTTCGCGAGCAAGGCGATAGAACATGCCAGCCCTATTTCCCAGTGCTCCAATTGGCCCACCGTAGACTTCCTGATATTTTTTCTTATAAGTATCCCTATCCTTATACTTGCTCAAATCGCCAAGCTTCGGCCAACCTATTGCAATGACTTTATTCTTGACAAATAATTCATGGGCTTCGCCATGTTTACCAGCATGTATACCCCAGACAGCCTGCTCACTCATGTCATCAATCTCCCCCTGTAATTACACTAGTATTTAGTAGTCAGTTTAATCATTGTCCTCCACCACCCCAATCTCCTCGGGCGTTAACCCGTAAAGATTATAGACCATCTGGTCAATCTGACGCTCCAGTTTCTTTACCCGGGCTTGCTTGTGGGGATTAGAAAGGTAGTCTTCATCTTTAACTATGATAAGTATCCTATCAACAAGCTCGGCGATTGTTATTTGCTTTGATTTTTCTACTTCGGGTACCGGAAATTTTTTCACATGCTCGTTTATCCAACGTGTTACACCCATTCCGCTGGTTTCAGCAATCATGCCGAGATAGAACTCAATGACCTGCGAATTCAGGATACCTAGAAGATATTTCGGTAAAAACTGTATCGGCGGTATTAAAAAATAAGCTGTATTCAATAGGTATATTTCGCTATCGCATAACGCGAAGCGACCACGGTCAGATAATTCCATCCAGATTATTTTTTCTTTCTTAAAATCATCATAAAAGGAACAATGTCTAAGGTTTGTCCAATGGTTACCCTGTGCCCCCCTATTCTTGAAACTATCCCCAAATGAATCAAGGTATTGATAAATCGCTGGGTAGTCTTTTTTAACATTAATCCCGTCCCTAGTAAGTAAAATATAATTATCGTTAAAGCAATACATGTACCGAAATATATCCTTACCTCTCAAGATTGGCTTAATAAGGTCCCTGTTATTGGGGTCTTTTTTGACTAGGGCATTCTTGGTTAGCTTGTCTATGATGAATGCTTCGTTGTCTCCTGTAGCAAGACCTAATTTAATCTTTGTACCATACTTCTCCAATGATTTACCTGCTTGTTCAATCTTGTTTTTTAACTTGAGTTTCTCTGGGGAAGTAAGACTCCATGGTTCTACTTCGAAGTCAGTTTGAGCATAATATAGCGCATTCCTTTCGACAAACTCTTGAAAGCCGCCTCCATAGTAGTGCGTTGCACTAACAACTAGACAGCTTGGAGTCATCGACGGACTTTTATTGAGAACCAGAATGACAGCCGTATTGACTATTGCAGCCTCAAACACTTGAAAATCCTCAATATTTATCAACTGTAGAAACAGCCCCTTCTCTCTAAGGATATTTCTAAGAGGCATGCCATACCTTGCTTTTATGTATGAATTAGAAGTGATATAACACAAGAGACCTCCTGGATTCTGTAGCTTCATCCCTAACTCGATGAAATAACAGTAGATATCGGCGAAGGGCTCATAGCACTTGAAGGAGTTTCTCAGGGATTCCTTTAGCTCAATTTTATCGTGGCTGATGTACGGCGGATTGGCAATTACAACATCAAACCCGCCCTTTTCGTGGAAGACCTCGGAGAAATAGACCTCAAAGTCAAAGATTTGATTATCATTAGTAATCTTCTTAATTAACTGGTCAATTTGCTTCTTGTATTCCTGCTTCTTCTTTGCATTAGTTTCATTGAAGTAAAGCGGTTTCAGACTCTCAAGCTCATTAAATAGCTCAACATTAAACAGATTCCTCTCTACTCCCAGCAACGAATTGCCGCAGACAATCTTATAGTCCAAGTTGGGTAGTGGCTGTATCTGCTTGATGTCTTCTTCATCCACCACCAGTGAAAGCCAGAGGCGGAGCTTCGCGATTTCTACGGCACTTGGGTCAATATCCACACCGTAAAGGCAGTTCTGGATGGCGTGGCGCTTGAAGTTATAATTTGTCCTGCCCTCTTTGTCCGGCAAGTAGGTGGTGAGCGTGTTTCTAGCACGGACTATTTCCGTCATCAAGCCCACCGGAAACGCCCCAGAGCCGATGGCGGGGTCGCATACCCTAATACTGGCAAGCCTCTCATCTATCAGCCTAGCATTCCAGCGTATAGTTTCCGGGAGCTTATAGGAATAACGTTCAGTCTCCTTGCCGTGGGCTTCAACCCGGGTATCATGCTCAATCGCCAGCTCTCCCGTGCGGACAAGAGCTTCGATATCCTCACGCGGCAAATCCGCCCGGTAGCCCGGTGCTTTGAAAGTCCCCTGCTCTGGGTTCGGCTTGCTGAACAGTTTGCCCTGGGGCGGTGGCAGCGTCACCAGTGGCACATCGCCCGTGTTGATGGCGGTATCCAGATAGTTAATCAGGCTTTCCTGGCACATGTAGTGGACGATTTCACGCGGAGTGTAATAAGTTCCCTTTGACTTGCGATCCTTCACTTCAAGCAGATTCTCAAACACCTTACCCATCATTTCAGGGTCAACCGCCACGTCCTTTTCTAAAGGTTCGTCTTCTTTAACTGTGAAGTTGTAAAGGTCAAATACGTCCAGTATTCCAGTGCCTTCGTCCCCTGTCCTTTTTTTGTTTGAAAAGATTTGATTGGGAATAAGAATATCCGTGTGAACCCAGTCGTAGTTGTTGATAGGATCAAACAAACCACCATTTAGAAACGGAATTTTGCAGTTGAAGCGACTATAAAAATCGTCGGCTCGCTCTAAGGCTAAAGCCTCATAGAAAAGTGGCTCTAGGACGTCATTGAAGAAGTTCTGGTAGGGTACTATCTTGCTTTCGAATAGAAGACGGAGAAAATTTTTTGGCCCGGTTCCCCAATCATCATCCCGACCGACGCCGAACCAGCCTTTCTTCTGAAGGAAATAGAGAAAAACTATTTGACCAAGCAGTTTTTTGGAAAAATTGATGGTCTCCACACCCTTGTTGGTAAATTCTTCTTTTATTTTCGTATCTTTCTTAACGATAGCTTGTAGCGCTTCCTCAACGTTGTGGAATAGCTCGCGGTACCTAGTGAAAAACTCCCTAGTAACAACCTCGATGCTGAACGCTTTTTCGAGGTCAGTTAGCGAAGGATTGGTCTTATCGTTTTCCAGGATGGGAAGCAACTGTACCTGTGCAGTGTGGCTGCTTTCATTCTCGCCAACTAGGAAGGAATACCTGCGTGCCGGTGTAAGCTCAGTCTCGACTCTAATCTTGCCGCTTTGCGATCCAACTATGTTGTAATCCATCCTCACCAGTGAAAAGCGCCAATCTTTATCACCCGGTGATACAAAGGCAGCCAGAGCCGCATCCTTGAGTTCTCCCCCTCTGCTACCACTCAGATACCAAGCGATAAAATTTCTTTGCATGGTACGGGCTCGTTCGAGAGAGTACTCTTTCCTCAGCCGCACAATAAGGACGTCTATTTTGTTGTTTTCGGCATCCTCATACTTGCCTACGCGCTCGAGGCTTTGAATGCTTTGCTTAAAAGCGTCAGGGATTATGTTGCCCTGGTATGTGAATGGCTTCGAGGTATCAAGATAGTTGACCAAGTTTTTACTGAGGTTGTAAAACTGCCCTCTATCAAAGGCTCTTTCAAAGGTGTCTTTGATAATCTTAACCGCAGTTTGCCTATCCATGGTCTACTTGCCTAACAAGTATTCAGAGAGTATAACTTCCCGTGGCCCAGAGGTTTGAGCTGAACTTTCAGCTACCGGCTCTTTAAAGAAATCGGGGGCAATATTGGTCTTGAGCTTAGCCAGGATTTTCAGCGGGTTAGCTTCTTTACCGAGTTCATTTACCAAAGTCTTTGCGGTCTGCTTAGGGAGTCCTCCTTCTTCAATGAGATCCATCACTTTCCTAATATAAAGTTCATCATCATCCGTGTAACCTTTGAAGTGTTTTATTTGATTCGACTTCAGCATTTTGAGTACGAAAGATGCGCTATCACGGCCACCCTTCATCTTAGTCTCAGGCACTTCTTCGGTTGTTGCTAACGTAAAAGCCTTCTTATTCTTCTCCAGAAGCTTATAGTAATCTTCCTCGAGATTCTCCCGTACTGTGCTTTTATTTACTTCTAGATACCTAGCAGCAGAGAAAAAGTCTAACTCTTCGGTTGATTCGTCGTTGGAATGAAAGAATTTCTGCAATTTACCTTTGCGGAAGTAAGTTAGTAGGCTTCTACCCTCACCATCATACTCTCTAGCAGTTCTAGCCTTCTTGGGTAGGCGCTTTACCTTCTCAAATAGGTCAGGGTCCTTGTCACGTACGTTCCTTATTATCCGTAAGTACCTAAGCTCGCTCTCTTTATTCTCATCTTCTCCGGTTATCGTTTTTTTTGAGGTTAGGCGAGCAAATAGGTCGTGCGATTTTATCTCTTCACCCTCAGTCAATAACCGTGCATCGGCACCAAGCATCTCGATAAATGCTTGTATCTTATATTCGGCAGCTTCTTTGAGTTTAATCTGATCGTTTGACTGTATCGTAGGAAAGAAGTTGAAGGTGTAAATTGTGTCAAATTTGGTGTCGACACGATTAATTCGTCCGGCCCTTTGCATTAACCGAGTGGGATTCCATGGTATGTCATAGTTAATTACAACATTGGAACGATGGAGGTTGACACCCTCTGAAAGTACTTCAGTGGTGATAAGAATGCGATAATCATTCTTATGGAACTTGGCTCTGGCATCAAAATTGGCGATAACCATATCACGGGTAGGAGCTCCGGAAGCCCCGGAAAAGGAAAGTATCTCACCAGGGAATATTTTGCTGAGTCCTTCGTCAAGATACTCAGCAGTCTCCCTTGACTCAGTGAAGATAATGAGTTTATTCTTCTTAAATATATCGCTCTTCTTTAGCATATCAATAAAAGTCAACAACTTCGGGTCCCGGTCTATCGTTTGCCAGAGTTTCGCTACCTCTATCAGAACGTTCAGGTCATTTTGAAGATCCTCTTTAAACTTGGGGTTAAAGTCAGTCGCATCATAGCGCCTGGCTTTGTCTTCATCAATTAATTGTTGAACAGCCTCGTCGTTATCATATTCCAAGAGCTCAAAAAGCTTGTTCGTGTATTTTTTACTGACATATACATTCCCCTTCTCATATTCCTGCAAGAACTGCTCGTAGGAGTTTATGAATCGCTCCAAGCTCTTTTTAAAGGCATAGAAGCTGCTCTCCAACCGTTTAACCAGCAGTATTTTCATGAACTTTCTCATGTTCTTTTGAGCTAATTCTTCCGGCTGCGTAATGTCACCTTCGTAGTAAAGTAGCGGCGTGTAACGTGTATACAGGAATTTCGTAGCTATCAGCTCAATAGTCCTGTTGAACACGTAGTCCTCATTCTTATTCATCTGATAGAATACGGGTTCTGGGTCAACAACCTCGGGGAATTTTAGCTTCTGCTGCTTTAAGTCTTCAGCGAAATATTTAACTATCTCTGCGCGGGTTCTCCGTACGATTAAATATTTGAGCACCCTTTCTCTAATTTCCTTTGCGTTTTCCCTTACGGTATCTACGTATTCTTCATAGTCTTGCTGTCTATCAAGGCCCTTCAGTCTCTTGTCTAGATAATTGAAGAAGCTCTCGAGGTTAGGTAAGTTTGGAATTGTACTTCGTCGGGCTTTCTGAAATAACTTAATCTGACTAAGGATATCCTTTGGCCAGTTGTTCAGAGGTGTTGCCGTGACCAAAATTACCCTTTTACCACGGCAAATCTGCGCCAGCTTTTCGTAAGTTATGTTCATCTCAGTGCGGAACCGATGTGATTCGTCAATGAATATGTTCTTGTATTTATCGGTGCCTCGCTTGATGATATGGTCAAGCTTCCCTATTGATTCAAAATCAGCTGGCACTCTGAAATCAGAGAGCACATTTGGCCATGAACCACGGCTGTCTTTGTATAGAAGAGCCGGAGGAGCAATAACTAGATTCCTTCCGTCAAGTTGACCGGCCAGCATAGCTGATATATATGTCTTACCTAGACCTACCACATCGGAAATGAATACGCCGCCATATTCATCAAGTTTATTATGAGCATCTTTCACGGCTTCGTTCTGATATTCCAAATCCAGGAAGTTCTCAGGAAAGTATTTCTTTTCGATTTCCTCTTTATCAATGTTTATTTTTTCTTTGAAATACTCGTAGAGAAATTTAAGGTATAGCTCATAGGGAGTAATAGTGTTATTGAGCCAAGTCTTATTTTGGATGGTTTCAAGGTATTTATCTTTTACATCTACGGCGTTTTCCCAGAGTTCATTGAATTTTGTAATAGCAAATTCATAATCGGCCCTGTCTTTAAGCTCGACATTAAATTCAAGATTGTCGATTAATCCGGCCTGTGTGAAGTTGCTGGAACCGGTTATCACCCTGCCAACATCCTTGTCACCTTTGACAAAGGTCATGATATATATCTTTGCGTGGATATTCTCAGAGGGATATACCTTGATTTCCATCTTGCCATTAAGGAGCCACTCAATGAACTTATTTACCCCATGCTCTACATTATTGTTATCTTCTGAATTCTCCATTTCTTTTACCACAGTATCTGAAAATTCCTCCTTGGTTTCGGCATGAGAGAATTCAAAAGCTCCTTGCACCGTGGATTGAGCAGCTTGTATCAGGTTAAAAGTCTGCTTGCTAGTGCTTATCCCTATTAGAATCCTGATTCTTTCTGTTTTTTCCAATGATTTATAGAGTGCGTAGAAACCACTGGTGTAAAAGAAGCCAACCAAGGCATCAAAGAATCGTGTGTCCTTAATCAATACACGAAAGCGATCCCGAAGGCTTTGCTCTCCCTCGTTGGTAATAAATGTGATATCTGTGCCTGCTATGCTCTTCATCTTACTAGATGTATTAACCGCGCTCGTTAAGCGTTGCGATTCTTTATTTGTATCATATTGCCGACAAGCTTAAGAGTCAATCCCCAAATATTCTCAATAAGCAACATTCCGTCATATTGGTCAATAGGAACTTGTGAAGTATTACCCCCGCCTAGTATTAGATCATGGATAATGGTCACAATCGTTCAGCAGCTTTGAGGTATTCATCGACTCCTGACCAACGCAGTTCAATGAGTCTGTCTAACACCTTTAATGCACGATCCTCTAACTCAAGATAGCATTCAAGAATAGTATTTATGATAGCCAGAGGCACTTTAGAATGGGCTGCTGGTACGAAATCCCTGAAGTTGTATAAATCATCACTGGCAGCATTTAATATCATTTGAAGAATTTCGAAACACGATTGGGCATCCACAAGGAGGCACTTTTCTAAATAGTTCAAGATGTCGTATAAAGCAGGTCCTCTAATTGCCGGTCGTTTTGCTACCTCCTCAATAATGGGTCGAAGTTTTTGGAAATCATCCGGTCTCGCTCTCAAGAACAAGTAATTTATTGATTTGCCCACAATTTCTTCATTATTAGCAAGTAATGAATTAAAAACCGAGATTACTTTTTCAACATATTCGTGACGTTGGACATGATTTGCCAGAATGCCAAGCGCCTCTTCCTTTGACTCCCGTTGAATCTTACCGTTAGTTAACCAAGAATTAATCTTATCGTACGGAAGCAGGTTTCTTAAGTAATAGATGGCTGCTAGAGACATGACCATTCTCTCTAGCTCAGCCACTTTCGTCTCAAGCCAGTTATCCAATAATAGTTCGATACTCGGAATCTCACTATCGGGAATATACTGTAAGAATCTTCCTGCAACTTCCGCATACTCTTCTAATCCTTTCTGGGAAGCTTTATTAAATAGACTAAAACACACACTCCAGCCAAGCGGTTTGAGTCCAAGAGGAAGATAATACACTAAGCTGGCTCTTACACTGATAGTTTTATCCTCTGCCAATTGTTCAAGTACGGGGATAAGTTCGGCATCTTCAAATTTGACAAGAAACCTGAGGATAGCTTCACACATGGCCCCTCGCGTGGAATTGATTCCTTCTCCCAACGCATCATTAGAATAACCTTGTCTCCGGTATTCATAAAACCGGTCTGATTCCGGATCCACAGCAGATGCTGAAAGGTTAATTAAAATAGGTTTTAGATTATCGAACTGTTCACGGGAAATAACTTCAACCATTTTACGCAGAAGTCTAGCTATCTCCAGCTGGAGTTTATCTCTCCTCCAGACTTTTGAAATAAGCACCCTCAGCCATTCCAGATGTGTGCTTTCTATTTCTTTGTCCCAAAGTCCCCCCAAAAAGCGTTCCAAATAGATATCGTTTTCAGGATCATCCGCAAGTTTCTCAACTACCGGTCGATATTTCTCCAAGTCCTCAATCAGGACTTTTGCAGCTTCCGAAGCTAATTCTTCTGCTCCGCCTAGAAAAGAATCTCCTTCCAGTTCCCAACTTCCCTTAAGGTCGCGGTTAGAAATCAAGAATTCGTAGAGAGCTTCGGGTTCTAATTTCTTTAATTCTGATTGAGGCACGGGTGACACTACTGTGTGGACGCCCGTTGTTTTTATCGGTGGATGATAACTATAGGGCCCAAATTGGCTATCTAGCTTGCTAATCCTAGCTTTGACAGAGGGAGTTTGTAAGTCCTCAGAGATATGATGCAATGGCCTCCAAATCCACATTCTCGTGAAGAGGTCATCCTCAAAATCAAGAGAGATGAGTATAGCCATAATACGCTGCTGGTCGACTTGTGGGAGTTCTCTGAAAGCCCTTTCGACTAACCGAAGAAGTAACTCGGGCTCGTGTTTTGGAGATGGCTCATCTAGCTTTCTTTTCAGGATCGTATAAATACGCTTTTTGAGAATGTCGATATATTGTTGCGGAATCTCTGACATACATAAGAATGCCAATTGATTTTGAGTGTACCATTTGCTCCTTGAAAGTTTCTCTATTAGACTGGTAGCTTCTTCCGGGTAATCTCGGCTAAATTCTAAACTAGTTTTTCTGAACCATTCGTAGAATGAATATAACCCGAACCGATCAGCATGCTCGCCGTATAGAAGGTCGGTCGGGAAGTCCAAAAGTTGCCCTTCAACTCTGGTTCGTTTAGCTCTGTAAAAGACGGCTTCGAGAAAATCTGCGGACTTTAATAAAGTCACTAAAGGAATCTTCTGTAAGATTTGCGGCAAGAAGTCACCAAAGGACTCGGCAAGCCTGCCTGAATTTGTGACTGTCTTTGGTTGTTCATGCAATTCTCTTTGTACTGAAGCAAAGAAAAGGTCTAAAGACCTCTCTGGATCTAACTTTGACAGCTGTAGGCATAATACCTGGATCTCCAAATACCAGTCTACAAAGCCGCGGCTGATTACCATTTCTAACAAATCCGCATATTTCTGGCTTATGGCGGAAGACAATTCAACGTTCTCCAATTCTTCAAACAAGCCGTGAAAAAAGGCGCCCAACTCCGGCGAAGGTTTTTCTGATGCAAGTTGCAGGCCAATATCAAGGACCTCGTTTGGGAAAGACCTAGCCACACTTTGTATAAACCTTAAGGAGATTGACCTGTTAGAATCCTCATGTTCAAGGGAAGGAAGAAGGAATGTGTCTTTAAGAATCGGAAACCATGTGTTATGAGGAGTACGAGTAAAGAACTGTAAAACTAGTGATCTCCCCTCCTCCCCCCGAAAAGTTCTAAGCAGAAATGAAGCCTCTTGTCGAGTAGGGTTGGGCCACGAAGCTATGTTAGAAAGGATTGCAAGTTTCACATGTGCTCTTATCTGTTTGGTCTCTGTATGAAAACCTATCTTTCCCTCAGGCGGCTTTTCAAAGAAGATCTGCCCCAGTTCATCAAAAAGCCTCCTCGGTGTGTTCCTCAATAAAGAAAGCACATGCCGGATGATCGGGCGAACGAAAAGGCTTTGTTTATTTTCGATGAGAAAGTCATAGAGAGATTTTCCGCTGCTAATAATTTCCCAGGCAAGAATGAAATCAATAAGCGTTTGATGGAAGAACCTGACATTATTATCTTTGATTACAATGAGCCCTGAAGTTACGGCATTGCTAATTAGCTGAGGATTGGGCACGCTTATGGCAGCAAGGGGTACTTGAATAGATCGATACTCAACCATTTTGTTTGCAAGTTGGGTCAATAGGGTAAACTCAGTGTGACCAACACCATGTACTTCTAACAATTTCGTATAAAGAGATTGCAGTGTTTCTGTTTCGCTTAACTCCCTGTTTCTATTAAATACCTCAACTGCAAGCTTTAAATGGAGCGGTATCTTTAGCGAATCTAGGAAGTCCGGAGTGATTTTCTCTAAAGGATACGTAGTTGATTCTATGACGCTACGAATCCAATCGTGGTCCGGAAGGTCAAGAGAATATTTTTTCGACCACTCCATGACGTTTAAGGGGTATAGATGGTCTGCCTCAAAAGACCGACAAGCGCAAACTGCAGTCGCGAACGGTATCGCTCTTAAATTGTGCAGACAGGTTAGCCAATGATGAAGTTCCTCCATACGACCGGCTGCAAGAATATCTAACGAATCGAGTAGAAGTACTTTAGGCTTAGTAATAGTCTTCGCTTCTTCAAAAATCGAAGTAATTTCTTTTACATCATTACCATCGCTGAGTTCGGCTTTGACCGCGGTTAAAAACTCTAATTTCTTTTCAAGTAGCTCGAAAAGTTGAGATAGAAAAACGCTCTTACCACAGCCAGGTGGCCCTACAATAAGTAATATCTGTCCTTCTTTATCGTTTGGGTTCATACAAGCTTCGTAGATTGTATCTAAAAGGGGTGCTTTGTACTCGAACCCTTGAATCTGATTATCCATGACTAAAAACCTTTTGTAATAGATCTAAACCTCAGCGACAAAGAATCTTCCGAGGATTTTATTTTCTCCTCGCCTTTTTTCATGCTTAAACGTTTTCCTCCACCACGCTCCCTGTATTCTTGAAACCATTCGGATATGTGTCGTCTAAAATCTCTATTAAACCCTTCTAGTGTATTAACCCTCCAATGAAAAATTAAGCCTTTTTCTTCTAACTTCTTTTTAAATTCTTGCACTTTTCTAAGCTGTTCCAGCTCTATTTCCGAGGGTTTGAGCGAATAATCGCAAAAGTACATCTTTATATCACATAATGGTAAATCGGGGCTTGCGAGCAATGAAAGAGCATATTCGAATTCTTCTTGAGTGCCAGATTCAGATCTTCCAGTAGGTGAACCGAATCGAGCCCATAGTATGCCAATAAATAGCTCACAATCATCAATTAAAGAATTTATTCGACCTTGAGGATGCGGTTGCCCTTTTCCAGGCGAGGCGTGTGTTTCCCATCCCACAACCTCTAGGTTATATCCGGCATGATTAAAATGGTTGCGATTTTCCTCTTCGATGATAGTGCGTACCGCCAAACGCTCTTCTATCACGTCGCTTGGTGAAGCTAGAAAGACTCTTATCACCTGGCCCATCTGCCAAGTACCTCTATATCACATCGCCACTCAGTTGAATTTCTATGTATTTTACCACATCTTAACTAACGTAAGCGGTTTTGATTTCACAAGACGATTTGTTACAAATTTATACAAGCCAATTAGTTACTTCATTTACTCTTGTCCTTGTAGAGTGTAATGAGAGGTGATATTAGGAAAAACAAATCTAGGGTTTGGTCCTCATAATGGGAATAGCAATGTTGCGGGAAGAGACCTGTGCAACTACTCTAGGAGGTCACCTTGTATCTTCAACCAATTAATTGCTACAAATAATACTAAAATAGCTATAGCTATCAGAACACCACCAGCGATGAAATCATGGTTACTAAATCGTATCCCCCCTATTATCAGGAGAGCAACGGCGGTCAGGGTACCCATAGGCTTACGACGCGTAGGTTTGATTTGCTTAACGATCACAAGCAAAAATGTAACTATCCACGCAAAGCCGAAGTATACAATAGCCTGTAAAACGATACCCGAGGTTTGAGAAAAAGTTTGTAGCCACCCAATTGTAAAACCATATAAGAATGCCACGAATGTTGTTGGCACTAATATTATTACTACCCGTGTATTCAAAAATTTCAATGTATCTTGTGAGTAAACAGCCACAAAAAAGGCAAGCGAGATTAAAGAACTTATGACGGCAATCAGGAAGACCGGAATGTCCCTAATTTGGTTACTCGACCATAATGACAACGAAAAACTGAAATATAGAGTTCCTAATGACACTGGATTATAATCATGCTTTACTTCGGAAGTTATCCGGCTTTTGCTTGATTTAGATACTCCGTGCTTGATTCCTAGATATTTACCGAGTTCAGACTCCAATTCATGAACGTCTTTGGCTAGGTCCGATATTGGTGTTCTACTTGGTGTGATTTGAGAAGGAGAGAGAACTGGTGTTCCCATTGGGTGGTCGAATCGCCCCTGTCTGACGCCGTCAACGATGTCATAAACTTTAAATACTTTTTCTCGCTGGTCAAGTGGTAAATCTGCTAAAAAACCTCTTTCCTTTACCGTGTTGTAAGAAGCCATATGAAGCTCTTTTAACCCAGCGGGAGCAAATATCCCTCGTAAACCTGCAATCGCTTGTGCTTGTCCGTCGACCACTGCGACGTTATGGTTGATTTCTGCCCACAAGGATTTGAGGAGTCGTTTCTTTGCCATTCTGTTTTGTGTGTACAGAGTTGAGTAGGCAATCGCTATTGAACCGATAATGGTCAGAATAACCGCTACCAGTATATCTTTCCAGTCCATAAACGGCTCTTTTTTACGCTCCCAATATTAGAATGCCAAGTTTAGGCTAATAATAATATATTATATTAATATTCTCAATGCCGCAGAAATAATGGGAGCAGGCATAGATTAAACAAGATTCATAATGGGCCTCGGGATGGGTGTTTATTAATTAGTCAGTATGAATACACGCCCGTGCAGTTGCTATAATTCGGCAATCGATCCTGAAAAACTAGGGGGGTCACAATTCATCTTAATGTACAATTACAATCTTGGAGAACAGGATTTTCTAGTGGAGTGCTTGCCACCGAAGAGTACCTGTAGTAAAATCAGGGTGTCGAAAAGCCGCGAGACGAGCTAAAAAGCGACACCCTGATTCCTCTAAAAAACCCTTGGCAGGGACGGCCTTTTGAAGCTGGTAGGCCGTGCAGGTCTCGAACCTGCGACACCCTGATTAAAAGTCAGGTGCTCTGCCAACTGAGCTAACGGCCCATCACAATCAAGTTAGTTTAACAAATCCCAACCCCGCACGCAACCTGCTCAAATCCTAACTGGACTCTCCGTCCTATCCATCTTATAATGAAGCATTAGAGTTCAACTGATGAATAAGCAAGTCAGAGAAGTGATAGTAAATCAGGCGAGGTTAGCCATTATCCAGGGAGACATCACCAGGCAGGCTACAGATGCCATA
>Ga0315537_1001065_pt1 | contig 21727 bp, 21 predicted proteins | sample SalMarSW160270MG_FD_203091 | JGI IMG/M metagenome (GOLD analysis project Ga0315537, IMG submission 203091) | Salt marsh sediment microbial communities from the Plum Island Ecosystem LTER, Massachusetts, United States - Salt Marsh Sediment SW1602-70 ...
AAAGCTCAACTTTAACGAAAACTTGTTCATGCCCCGAGCGAAGCTTATTGAGTTAATGCGGGAAGTTGTGGAAGAATGCGACCTTCGGATTTACCCTCAAGAAGAAGAAAACAGATTCCGCGAAAAACTCAGCGGCTATCTCAAAACTCCGAAGGAAAACATCGTTGTCGGAAACGCCAGCGATGAGTTGATAGATCGAATCGCACGGCTTTTCTTGGAAAAAGGAGAAAGCGCAATTTCCGTTATGCCGACTTTCCCTGTTTTCAAATATTGCGCAAAGCGCCAAGGTGCAGAATACGTGACAGTGCCACTTCTGGACAATTTTGGGCTTGATGTGGAACGGCTCTTGGGCACCTTCTCGCCTAAAACCAGCATTCTCTATTTGTGCTCGCCCAATAACCCGACAGGGAACCAGTTTAAGATAGATGAAGTGGAAACTTTGGCTAAAGAGTTCCCTGGAATAGTCGTCTTGGATGAGGCGTACGGGGAATACGCAGACTATTCCATGGTGCCGCGTGTAGGCGAGTTCGAGAACTTGATTATTTTGAGAACGTTCTCTAAAGCCTTCGGGTTAGCGGCGCTTAGACTTGGATACGCCGTGGCAAACCCAAGACTGGCAGGAGTAATCGAAGAGAAGAAACCGCTGCCCTTTCCCGTGAGCGCATTCACGTTAAACATGGGTCAAAAACTTCTGGAAAACGCCGAAGTGATGAAAAAAGCCGTTGAAGAACTGAAAAGCGAACGCGGAAAACTGATAAGGAAACTCAACGAGATAAAGGGAATAGAAGCCTTCGATTCGAAAGCAAACTTCGTGCTCTTCAACGCAGACAAGCCATGCGAGGAGGTTTACCAAAGCCTCCTGAAGCGAGGCTTACTCGTCAAGAAGCTCGGCAAAATCCTTCATTTGGATAATTGCCTCAGAACCACGGTCGGCTTACCCCAGATGAACGCCAAGTTATTGGAGGCTTTAAGAGAAATCTTTAGGTGATGAAAAATGAGAGCAGATGAAGTATACAGAAAAACCCGAGAAACAGAAGTTCGCGTGAAAGTGAACCTTGATGCGGAAGGAAAAGCAGATGTCAAAACAGGCGTGGCTTTCCTAGATCACATGATAACTTCGCTGGCAACCCACAGCCTGATCGACATCACCGCTACAGTAAAAGGCGACCTGAGACACCACGCCGTTGAAGATCTTGCCATAGGCTTGGGAGAAGCACTGAGCAAAGCGTTGGATACCAGAGAGGGAATCACCAGGTTCGGGTATGCAGCGGTGCCCATGGACTGTTCCTTGGCGTTTGCAGCGGTAGACCTCGTGAAGCGACCATACTTCAAGATTGACTTGAAACTGCGCGGCAAAAAAATAGAGGACATGCCTACAGAAGACATCAACCACTTCTTCGAGTCGTTGGCGATTTCGCTTTGCGCGAACGTTCACGTGTTCGTCCAATATGGACGTAACGACCACCACAAAGCAGAAGCAGCCATCAAAGCCCTTGCCCTTTCGCTGAGACAAGCGATAGCGCTGGACCCGAGAAGGAAAGGAGTGCCGAGTTCTAAAGGAGTAATCTGATGCCTGAAGCGGTAATATTCGACTATGGGGTAGGAAACCTTCTCAGCCTAAAATGCGCCTTGGAAAAGGTCGGGTTGAACGCCAAAATCACCGTGTCAGCACAGCAATTAAGCAAAGCTGATGCCATTGCATTGCCAGGCGTTGGAAACTTTTCTGCCGCCATCACCAAACTTGACGCCGTCAAAGAACAACTCTTAGCTGCGGTGGAAAGCGGCACGCCACTCCTCGGCATATGCTTAGGCTTGCAGCTTTTCTTCCAAGAAAGCGAAGAGGGTCCGGGAAAGGGCTTGGCGCTTTTTGAGGGCAAAACCGTAAGGCTGCAAGGCTCCGTTAAGGTGCCGCACATGGGATGGAATACGCTGCGCATAGTAAAACAGAACCAATTCTTTGAAGGCATTGATAATGAGTCTTATGTTTACTTTGTTCACTCGCTGTATCCCGTGCCCGTTGACAAAGGGATTGTGGTTGCGGAAACAGAGTACGGAACAACGTTCACTTCAGCCATAGCCAGCAAAAACGTGTATGGCACGCAGTTTCACCCAGAAAAATCAGGCGATGCTGGATTGAAGATTCTAGAGAACTTCGCCAAGATAGTGAGAAGGTGACACATGAGTTGCAGTTGATTCCAGCAATTGACCTGATGAACGGCAAAATCGTTAGACTGTCACGGGGCGACCCGAAAACCGCTAAAGTGTACGACCAGTTCGGCGGACCTGTGAAAACCGCGAGAAAATGGCGGGCAGAAGGCGCAACAAAATTGCACATTATAGATTTGGACGCGGCTTTTGGTACTGGAGACAACCTGTCCGTCATCGCGGAAATTGCGGAAAGCGTAGAGTTGCCCATTCAGGTTGGCGGCGGAATCCGTACAATCGAGACTGCGCAAAAACTGCTCACTATAGGAATCAAGCAGGTTATTCTCGGCGCCTTGGCGTTCAGCAACCCGAAAGCGATAACACAGATTCAGCAAAAGTTCGGCACTGAAACCGTAATTGTCGCGTTAGATAACAAAGACGGCAAAATAATGGTGGAAGGATGGAAAACTCCAACAACATCGGGAATAAAAGATGCATTGAAAAAATTTACCGCGCTCAAGGTTACAACGTTCCTCGTAACTTCGATAACAAAGGACGGAACCCTTTCAGGTCCAGACCTTGAAACGCTAAGTGAAGCATGCCAGTACCCAAATGTGGAGATAATTGCGGCTGGCGGAATAAGCAGCTTGAACGATTTAGCAGCGCTAAAGCGGGTAGGCGTTGAAGGCGTGGTCATTGGTAAAGCTCTTTACGAGGGCAGATTCACGCTGAAGGAAGCATTAAAAACAGTAGGAGGCAATTAGAAGTTTATGGCATTAGCGAAACGAATAGTCCCCTGCTTAGACGTGGACCACGGAAAAGTAGTTAAAGGAGTCAACTTTGTAAACCTGAAAAAGGCTGGAGACCCCGTTGAGTTAGCGAAGCGCTATTCAGATGAAGGGGCAGACGAACTGGTTTTCCTTGACATAACCGCTTCCTCAGAAAAAAGGGACATACTACGAGGCGTCGTTGAAGGCGTAGCAAAGGCAATCAACATCCCGTTCACCGTGGGCGGAGGAATACGCAACGTTTCAGACGCTAGGCTTGTCCTCTGCAGTGGCGCAGACAAAGTCTCCGTAAACACGGCGGCGGTTGAAAACCCACAGGTGATAACAAAGCTTGCCGACGTCTTCGGGCAGCAGTGCGTCGTGGTAGCCATAGACGCAAAAAGAAAAAGTGAGCAAAGCGCAGACAAGATAATGGTGGAAACCAGCGAAGGTCCCGTTTGGTTTGAAGTTTACACTTACGGGGGAAGAAAACCCACTGGAATAGACGCGATTGCTTGGGCGGTGCGGGCTGCGGAGCTTGGAGCAGGCGAGTTCCTGGTAACTTCGATGGATAAGGATGGCACGGAAGACGGCTACGACATAGAGTTGACGCGCACAATTTCTGAAAAAGTCAACGTTCCAGTCATCGCAAGCGGCGGCGCAGGGAAACCAGAACATTTCCTCGAAGTTTTCACAGATGGAAAAGCCGACGCGGCGTTGGCGGCTTCAGTTTTCCACTACAACAAGTATCCCGTTCCAGTTATCAAGGAGTTCTTGCGCAGGCAGGGGGTAATTGTTAGACCTTGACAGGAGAAGACTTGCTAAAAAAGTTGGATTTCAAAAAGGGCAACGGTCTCATACCAGTGATTGTGCAAGACGCCAAGTCTAAAGAGGTGCTTATGCTGGCTTACGCTAACGAAGAAGCCTTGAAAAAGACGCTGAACACTGGTTACGCGCATTACTGGAGCCGTTCGCGGAACAGGCTGTGGATGAAAGGCGAGACATCAGGGCACACGCAGAAAATAAAAAAAGTAATAGCGGACTGCGATTATGACACGTTGTTGTACGTGGTGGAGCAGAAAGGACCCGCATGCCACACTGGAAAAGCCACCTGCTTCCACAACAAGTTAAAGTGTTAACCAATAGTTTTTAAGAAATAAACCTCTATTTCTTAATGTAAAGTTCACGTCAGAAACACTTCATCATGAAAGGGTGAAAAACGAATGTCGCTACATGAAGCCATGCTCTACGAAAAGCAAGCGGATAAGAAAGTAAAATGCCACTTGTGCGCGCGCCGATGCCTCATAAGCGACGGCGCAACTGGGTTTTGTTTGGTTAGGAAAAACGAAGGCGGAGTTCTTTACTCGCTGAATTATGCAAAGGCGGTGTCTGCGGGTGTTGACCCGATAGGCAAGAAGCCTCTCTCACATTTCAACCCTGGAGCACTGGTTATGTCTATTGCGGCGGCTGGCTGCAACTTTCGCTGTCAATTCTGCGATAATTGGATGGTAAGCCAAGAGAGAGAAATGACGGGCAACGATTTCCCGCCGGCGGAAGTCGTGAAGGCAGCAGGAGAGCGGAACTGCCAAGGGATAAGCTACACTTATACTGAGCCGACGATTTTCATGGAGTACGCTTATGACACCGCCAAAATCGCGCATCAGGTGGGTTTCTTCAACACTTTTGTAACGAACGGGTACATGACGCCCGAAGCCGTGAAGACAATTGCGCCGTATTTGGACGCTGCGACGGTTGACTTCAAAGGCGGAGGAGACCCAGATTTCTACAAGAGCTTTTCTTCGGTTCCAACTGTTGAACCAATCTATGAGTCATTAAAGGAACTTAGGAGAAACGGCGTTCACATAGAAATCACGAACTTGGTTGTTCCAAAAATCGGAGATTCAATGGACAGGATAAAAGAGATGGCAACGTGGATTAAGGAAACGTTGGGCCGAGATACACCGTTTCACTTGCTGCGCTTCCATCCTGACTACAAAATGACTACCACCCCAGCCACAACAGTTGAAGACATGGAAAAGGCATACATGACCGCAAGAAACGCTGGGCTAAGCTATGTGTACATTGGCAACGTTCTGGGACACCCAGCTGAGAACACTTATTGCCCAAGCTGCAACGAACTTTTAATCAAACGATACAGCTTTGAAATTACCAAGTGGAACCTAACGAAGGACATGCGTTGCCCCGTGTGCGGACGCGGGATTCCGATAAAGGGGAAACTGCATCCAACTGGCTCGCGTTTTCCGTACGCACTGTTTTAGTACATCGTGCAACATTAATTGTTAACAGGTAAGAATGTGGAAACTTGTGAGGCCAGACGCCGTCGGCGTTCTCGATGACGAGTTGGCGAAGAAGAGTTTAGCTAGATACTTTGCCGTCGTGAAAAACGCGAAAACCGCCAAGTTCAAGATAGCCCAGAAGCTTCCAGCTGAATTCGACAAAAGTGATTCGTTGGAAGAGCTTTGGAAAGAGCATGCGAAGCGCGCTGAAGAGTTCTGCAAGATTGAGCGAGAGATTGACAGAGGCAGAGATTTGAATGAGATGCTCACGTCCGAAAAATCATATTTTGACCTGAAGATTGAAATTGCAAACCGAGTTCTGCAGCACTGTCATTTTTGCAATCGCGGATGCGGCGTCAACAGGTCAACGGGCGAGTTGGGATACTGCAAATGCGGCGATACAATGGCGGTTTCAAGCATTTTTGAGCACGTAGGCGAAGAACCCGAACTTGTGCCATCAGGAACCATATTCACCATGGGCTGCACCATGCGCTGCCGCCACTGCCAAAACTGGACCATCAGCCAGTGGATGGAACCAGGAACCACGTACAGACCCAGAGAAATAGCCAAGGAAGCTGAAAATTTACGCTTAAGTGGCTGCAGAAACGCAAATCTCGTAGGCGGAGAACCTACGCCGTGGCTTCAGCAGTGGCTAGAGACCTTTAAGCACGTAAGCGTCAATGTGCCCGTCGTCTGGAACTCAAACAGCTACTACAGCCCAGAAACCGCTCAGCTTCTAGCGGGATTCGCTGACGTTTACTTGTTAGACTTCAAGTATGGACCAGGTGAGTGCGCTGAAAGAATCTCCGACGCTCCAGATTACTGGAAAGTGTGCACGGATAATCATCTGGAAGCCAAGAAACACGGCGAACTAATAATACGGGTGCTAGTTCTGCCGAATCATCTGGAGTGCTGCACGAAGCCGACGCTGAACTGGATAGCTGAAAACCTAGGCGCCGAAACAAGGGTTAACCTCATGTTCCAGTACAGGCCTGAGTGGCGAGCTCACGAAATCCCAGAACTGCGCAGACGGCTTAGTAAAGAGGAGATGGAGAAAGCTGTTCAGTTAGCCAAGAAAGTAGGACTAAGAAACTTTATTACCTAAATCACGCATCGCAGGTTTTTCACTCAAAGAAGGCATGCCTCGCTTTGAATCTGTTTTTCTAAATCATAAATCTCTTTAAGCGTTATGCGCATACGTTAGTGAAGGGTTTGACCATTCTTGCTGCTTCAGGACATCGCCGAGTGGATGCGAAATTGGATGCAGAGCTTTGCGGTTCAGTATGGGTATCTAGGCATTTTTCTCATAAGCCTGCTCGGTGCCATGTCAATCTTCGTTCCAATTCCTTACACAGTCGTCATTTTCATTCTCGGCGGTCTCCAGACCTTTGACCCTCTATGGATCGCGGTTGCAGCAGGTTTAGGCTCTGCCATAGGTGAATTTTCAGGATATCTAGTCGGTATGGGCGGCAGAAAAGTTATCAGCGATAAATACAAGAAAAAAATGGATTTCCTAACGAAACTCTCCAAAAAATATGGCCCAATAGCCATTTTTGTTTTTGCTCTTACCCCTCTTCCAGATGATTTGCTTTTCATTCCGTTAGGCGTTATGCGCTACAGTCTACTTCGTGCTTTCATTCCAGCGCTGCTCGGCAAATTCTTTTCCAACCTCATAATAGCCTACAGTGGTCGCTTGTCTCTAGAGATTGTCAAAAACATCTTCGGGGTGGAAGGCGAAGGAATGTCCCTTCTAATCGGCACAATCATTGGAATAGTCCTGCTGGTCATCGTATTCATAATTATGTTTAAGGTAGATTGGGAAAAACGCTTCGCAAAATACCTAGGCGAAACGGAAAAGGACAGCAGCCAAACTTCTGAAGATGTTGCCGTCACGAAAGAAAATGACTAAATTTAAATCTACTTTTGTTTTCTATCTTATTTGCTGTAAAGGCAAGAGTAGAGAATGGTGATTTTGTATGGAGCAACCTGTGAAAATCTTGGGCTTCGTGGGGAGTCTGCGGAAAGGTTCATACAACAAAGCTTTGATGCGTGCTGCTGTTGAGCTCAAACCCGAAGATGCAACAATAGAGGTTTTTGACCTCGAAGGGATTCCGCCCTTCAATCAAGATTTGGAAAGACAGCCTCCTCACGTAGTAAAGGAGTTTAAAGCTAAAATTAGGGAAGCGGACGCGCTTTTGATAGCCTCACCAGAATACAACTATTCGGTACCTGGCGTTTTGAAGAACGCGATTGACTGGGCTTCCAGACCGTACGGAGACAACGCCTTTGAAGGCAAACCCGTCGCCATCATGAGCGCATCCGTCGGCAGCCTCGGCGGCGCGCGCGCCCAATATCATTTACGCCAATCATTCATCGCTCTTAATATGTACCCTCTTAACCGTCCAGAAGTCATGATGCCCTTTGCCCAAGACAATGTTGACGCAGATGGCAACGTGACTAGTGAACAAACAAGGCAGCTAATACGGGAACTGCTTGAAGTGTTGGTGCAGTGGGCGAGAAAGCTTAAAGATAGGCAGCAATAAATGACCGCGTCTTTTCACTTCGAAGCCACAATTTAAGGGATAACATTAAATTTAAAATTGTTAGATTCCACTTTATGAGTAGGCGCAAAACTTGAAGATAATCGCCGACCTGCATATTCACAGCCGCTACAGCCGAGCAACAAGCCCGCGAATGAGCATTAGCGAAATCGCTCGCTTTGCAAAAATTAAGGGGCTAAACCTCGTAGGCACAGGCGACTTTACGCATCCGAAATGGCTCAAGGAAATACAGGAAAACTTGGTGCCAGAACAAGGCACTGACCTTTACAAGGTTACCAGCAACCCAGATTCGCCAGTGCGGTTCATGTTGACGACAGAAGTTTGCACAATCTTCAATTTTGAAACCGCGGTCAAAAAGGTTCACCATGTTATCTTGACGCCTAACGTGGAAACCGCGGTTCAAATCAATGACGCGCTCAACCAATACGGCGATTTAAGCGCAGACGGCAGACCCCTGCTAAACATGACCGCCCCACAGTTAGTTGAAGAGGTAATGGCGACTTCAAGTGAGAACATGGTTTTTCCAGCTCATGTCTGGACGCCGTGGTTCAGCGTTTTCGGTGCTTTCAGCGGCTTTGACAGCATCGAAGAATGCTATCAAGACATGACAAAGCACATACACGCACTGGAAACGGGGCTCTCATCTGACCCTCCGATGAACTGGCGTTTGAGCGGGCTTGACAGGTTTACGTTGGTTTCGAACAGTGACAGCCACAGCTTTTGGCCTTGGCGTATAGGCAGAGAAGCCAACGTCTTTGAACTTGAAAGAGCGAGTTACCGTGAAGTTGTGGACGCTGTTCGCCGCAAAGACCCTGCGCGTTTCAAGTTTACCATCGAGACTGACCCTGCTTACGGAAAATACCATTGGACTGGCCATCGCAACTGCAACGTGTCCCTCTCACCGCAGGAAGCACAGAAACTTGGCAGCATCTGTCCAGTCTGCCGTAGAAAACTAACAAAAGGCGTTGAGCAACGTGTTGAAGAACTTGCTGACCGCCCCGCAAACTTTAAGCCTGAAAATGTGCCTGGCTTCAGGCGGTTGCTGCCCCTTTCGGAGATAATTGCAACGGTGGTGGGCGTTGATTCGCCCTCAACTCAGGCAGTGTGGAAAATCTACAATTCGCTAATTGGCAAATTCGGTGATGAGTACACGGTGCTTATCGACGCGCCTAAGGATTTGCTGACTGAGGTTGTGGAAGCGCCGATTGCTGATGCTATCCTCCGAGTTAGAGAAGGCTCAGTCAGCATCATCCCTGGATATGACGGGGTGTATGGGAAGCTTGTTTTGGGTGTGGGCGCTTCAGCAGAGAAGCCTCGCCGCAGAAGCGTTCAACAGTTGAATCTTGCCGATTTCTGGTGACTATGGACTTTCATGTTGTTTTTTGTGTTTTTGTGTTTAACAGTACAACGGCAACACTTATTAAATCGCAATAGATGCGATACTGTTGCTGTGACGACTTTGGACACGCTGCGCAGAAAAAAAGAAGACCAAATCTTCAAAATCATAGACAAAGTTCTGAAGCAAGTCTTCGGCGAAGAAGCCACCCTTTTCATATACAAATACCTAGAGCAGCATTACTCTCTGCGCCAAAGCGAGTTTTCAGAAAGAATTGATGTTTTCGCAAAAGGACTTGAAGAGTGCCTAAGCTCAGGTGCCTTCGCAGTTGAAAGCAAAATTTTGGAAGACCTCTCCGCTATTTATGGCTCATTCAGTGAAGCAAGGTTTGAAAGAAAACCTGAAAGATACGATTTTGCCAGCCAAATGAAAATCGCCATGCGAAGAGCGTAAGTATCCTACCCTCTTTTACCCAACTCATCTTAAATCTCAATGGTAACTTGTTTTTCGCTTTTGAATTGAACAAAACGATTTTATTCTCTTTCATTAATTACTCATATCTCAATCTATTGCGGAAGGTAAACGACTCTTGGAAGACATTCTAGCTAAAATAAATGGCGTCGCTGTCCAAAAATTTGGAGCGGAGTACGCTGAAACCCGCGTGCAAAAACTTTACAAAACTATGCTAACCTTGAAAGAAGGTCGAGTTGAAGCCGCCAAGCAAGGCATTGAAAACGGGGCAGCACTACGTGTGCTTGTGAATGGTGCTTGGGGCTTCGCTTCAGTTGGCTCCCTAAACACTGAAACTTTGACGAGTGCCGTTTCCGATGCTTGCAAGATGGCTAAGACGGCAAGTTCGCGGCTGAAAACGCCGATAAAGCTCGCAGAAACCAGAACAGTGGAAGACCGTGTACAGGTGAAACCTAAGAAAAACCCCGTGAAAATCCCAATGGAAGATAAAATAAAAACCGCATTGTCAATAAATAAAGCTACGTTAGGCTATGACAAGCGAATCAAAGGCTGCACCATAGACTACTTGGACTTAACTGGCACCAACTATTTCGCAAACAGCGAAGGCACACGCATAGAACAAGACAAGCTCTACGTTTGGTCAAGAATAACCGCCACAGCCGCAAGCAACGGTGTTTTCACCTTCAGCAGGGAAGAAATAGGTTCCACAGCGGGCTACGAAGTATTTGATGCGGAACCCCCAGAAAGGATAGGTAAAAAAGTGGCAAAGCGCGCAATCAAACAGCTAGATGCTAAGCCACCGAAAGGCGGAAAATCTCCTGTAGTGCTGGGACCAAACGTCGTAGGAGTTTTCGTCCACGAGGCTTTCGGGCATCTTGCCGAGGCTGACTTGGCACTATCTGGAGGCGTATTGCTGAATAACTTTGGAAAGAAAATCGCTTCAGACGTAGTAACCTTTTATGATGACGGAACGATAGACGGCGCCTTCGGCTCTTTCAAATACGATGACGAAGGGGTTCCAACTCAGAAAACTCTTCTCATAAAAGACGGCGTGGTCACGGGTTTAATGCATAATCGTGAAACCGCGCAAAAATTCAATGCAGCCCCCACGGGCAACGCAAGAGCCGAGAACTTTCGAGTAGAACCTATTATCCGCATGCGCAACACGTTCATGGCGCCAAGAGATTATTCTCTCGAAGAATTGGTTAAAGATATACGTTCGGGCTATTACTTCAAAAGTTTCAGAGGCGGACAAGCCAGCTTAGACGGCACTTTCCAAGTGGGTATCCAAGAAGCCTACGAAATAGTTAACGGCGAAATAGGCGAACCCGTCCGCAACGCTTCCATAAGCGGCAACACTCTTGAAACACTCTTCAAAGTTGACGCTGTCGGAAAAGACTTTAAACTATGGCCAGGACGATGCGGAAAAGGCCAAACCGCCTTCATATGCGATGGCGGACCGCACATCAGAGTTAAAGAGGTGATTGTTGGTGGCAGTGCTTGAAAAAGACCAAATGCTACGTTTAGCAGAAAAAGCCGTCGGCATAGCGCTGAAAAAAGGTGCCGCGGAAGCTGAAGCCTACGTTTATGAGGGGCAAGCTACGAATGTGGGTATAGAACGCGGGCAAATTACCAAGAGCAGCAGGATAATTGACCGAGGCGTAGGCATCCGAGTCGTGGTTAATAAGGCTGTGGGTTTCGCGTACACAAACATTATAGAGGGACAAAACGCCATTGAAGATTCTGTTCTTAGGGCTTTAAGCGCCGCAAGAGCAAGCAAACCCGACCGAGACTGGAAGGAACTTCCCGAAAAGAAGCCTTATGCTGTTGCCGAAAAAACCTATGACCCTAAAATTCTTGAACTTCGCGCTGAAGACCTGGTGAACATCGCCTCTGGCATGTTGGACGCTGCTGTTAGCGTGGATAAATGTGTTTTTCCAATTGAAGGTGGCGCTGGCGCAGCGTATCTGTCGAGTGCCATAGCCAATTCGAACGGAGTTGCGGGCTTTGACAGAGGAACCATAATTGAGTGCAGTTTGGCGGCGGTAGCTAAAGAAGGAAACACTGTGACACCTGTCTGCTTCGAATTCAACGCTGAAAGAAGCTACAATGTTGATCCCGACTGGGTTGGAAAAGAAGCAGCTCGCCTTGCAGTTTCCGCCTTAAAAACTAAACGAATCGAAACAAAAACCACCAAACTGATACTAACCCAGTTTGCCCTGCAGGAATTGCTCTATTACACCTTGATTAACGCGGTGAAAGCCGACAATGTTCAGAGAAACCAGTCGCCCTTCCAAGGCAAGATCGGCGAAAAAGTCGCATCAGAAACCCTCACGATCTGCGATGATGGCCTCTTTCAGGGTGGACTTCGCACATGGGCGTTTGACGGCGAAGGGAGCCCTCAGCAGAAAACAACGCTTGTAGAGAAAGGTGTGCTGCGCAACTTCTTATACGACAACTACGCGGCGAAAAAAGAAGGCAAAGAGAGCACGGGAAACGCTTCAAGAGCTGGATACTTGTCAACGCCCAACATAGAGGCTACAAACTTTCACATAGAATCTGGAAGCAAAACGGCAGATCAGCTTTTGAGCGAAGTGGATGATGGCTTGATAATCTACTATTTGCAAGGTGCCCACAGCAGTAACCCTGTCAGCGGCGAGTTCTCGGTCGTCGCCACACCCGCTTGGAAAATCAGAAAAGGCGAAATAGCGCATTCAACACGCGGCGTAATGTTGGCGGGCAACATTTTTGAGGTGCTTAAGAGCGTGAGTGTTATCGCTAACAACGAAAGGAAAATGGGGCAGCTAATCTCGCCTTGGATTCTCGTCGAAAACGTTCGAGTAATCGGAAAATGAAAACGCCTAATTACGATAATTAACGCTGTTCCACCTTGCTTCAGCCTTTATATAAGGGGGGTATAGTCTTTTCCGAGCAGCTAGAGTACAAACAACTTGGCGTTATTATGCCCAAAAACTCTTCGAGTATTCGCCTAAAACGGCTTCGTATATCCGTTTTGTCTGCTGCGCAATTTTCTCCCAATCGTATTTCTCTTGCACTTTCTTGTACGCGTTTTCTCTGATGTAATTCTTGTAGTTTTCATCCAGCAGAATCTTGGTTATGCCCCACGCCAAAGAGTCAGGGTTATTCGGGTAAACTTTAACTCCTGTAAAATTGTGATCCACAATCTCCGACAAACCGCCTGTGTCGGATACCACAACTGGGCTTTTCGCCGCCATCGCCTCCAAAGCAACTATCCCAAACGGCTCAAAAAGCGAAGGCACCACAGAAATGTCCGCGCATTTCTGCAGTCTAAGCAGGGTCTCATCGTCTACGAACCCCAAGAAAAGCACTTTATGCCCCAGCCTCATGCTTCTAACTATGTTTGAGAGCTGGTCTTTCATGTAACCGCTGCCCACGATTATGAATTTAGCATCAACTTTCTCCAAGACCTTTGGAACAGCGTTGATTAATATGTGGATGCCTTTTTCGTAAACCAGTCTTCCAACATAAAGCACGATTTTTTCTTCAGGCAACGCAAACTTGGCTCTGAATGGCTTCAAGTCTTCTTTCTCGATGCTCTCGTAAACATTAGTGTTCACGCCGTTAGGAACCATCACCAACTTGTCTTCGGGAAGCCCGAAAGCCCACTTGACATGTGAAACCATGTAATCGCTGCAGCAAATGACCTTCCACGCTTCATACGTAAGCCACGCTTCGGTCTCATGAATCATTTTTTCAGTGTCCGTGTGGAGTCCATCTCTCCGCCCCATCTCGGTGGAGTGCATGGTAACCAAGAGCGGTTTTCGAAAAACATGCTTTAACCCTATGCCTGCCGTTGCAACAAGCCAGTCATGAGCATGGAAAACATCAATTTTGTCCCCCAATTTGTTTGCGATAGCAGCGGCTTCCCTTTGCATGTTCAGGTTCATCAGGTAAACCCATGTGGCAAAATCTGGCGCAGGGTTTTTGTATGAATCTATCCGGTAAACATCCACGCCGTCAATGACTTCATGCGCAGGCGCGCCAGGAAAATCACACGTTACCACATAAACTTTTACGCCATTTTTCGCTAAACTTTTAGATAGAAAGAACACGTGAGGTGATATTCCTCCTATCACTCTCGGCGGAAACTCCCAACTGAACATCATAACGCTTAACTCGTGCTTCACTGGCTGCTCAAGCCTCCAGCCACAGTTTTGTATAGCTCCAAGACTTTTTTTACCCAAGAGTTCGCATTCGGCGCGACAACCTCTATTTTTTCTTTCGGAACATTATATATTCTAGCAACCTCGTTCCGCATCCATTCCGATTTGACGCCAACCTTTTTTGCTTCGTAAAAGCCCAGCCACTCAATGCTTTTTATGGACATGCTATAAGGCGTATCCGCTGGTGGAGAGCGATGATCCTCTAAGCTTTCAACAGAATAAACAAACGGTACACCAAGCGCACTTTTCAAAGTCACAGCGGCGGGTATGAAATGCCAATCATAGACATCTATGAGGTCAATCTGCTTATTTGCTTGATAGTAGATGCTTGCCGCTGCACGCTCCACCTCTTGATTTAAAGTTAAATCCCAAGTTAAAACTCCGATGTGCGTGCGAACTGGATTTGCCACTCTAACAACTTTTACTCCACTCGCTTCTTCAACAGCACCAGTCAAAAAATCATGGTATGTGACGACATGAGTCTCAACTTTATTCTTAACCAACTGACTTGACAACGCATTTATGTACTCCGCGAGGCGTCCCACCACACGAGGTGGATACTCCCACGAGAAAATTATAACGTGCATCAGATTTCACTACGTAAAAAGCGAACAGACTTTAATTATTCCTCTTGCATTAAGATAATACCGTTTCTTTCCTTCGTTATCAAAGAAGCTCTCCGCGAATCCCTCGGATTTATACTTGTCAAGTATGCCCTCTATCTCGCCTTGATCCCGCTGCAGAATTCGTGCCACTTCTTCGCCTCTTCTAGCCAAATCAGCCGCAGTCGCACATAAGTTGTGCAGTGTTTGCAAAACCTTTTCTGGAAACGGAAGCTCTTCCCTCATTTTACGTGCACCTTAACCATCAAATGAATATTGTAGGCTCCTCTTATAAACGCATTCACAACCCATTTTGCTCAAAAAAGCTTGACTGCCGCCTGCACCTGCTCGCTCAGTTTCTTGAACCTTTTCTTCGCCGCACTAATAATCGCCGTTCTAAGTGCTTCCCCGTTGCGTTTTGAGTTTCTGATTTTTTCCAGTTGGTGTGACAAGGGCTCATCCTGCAGTGAATTTTCTGCCCAACCTTCAAAGTCTCCTCGTCGATTATGAAATTCCACCGCTTTGATGTCTATGGTCTTAAGCGCTTTTATGAACCCTTTCAGACTCCACGACATCACGCCCGTGTAATTCTCTTTGCCTGTGTTCGTATAGAACAGGAAGGGTTCGTTCGCAGTTAACGTTGCAGTTCTCAGTCTGTTTTCAAAATCAAATATCGATGTTTGAGCTGCCACGAAGGCGTTCATGGGTGACTCGAATGGGCTAAAATAAGAGTGGACTTCTCCTGGTCCTCCACCAGCAGTGAACATGTAATAGAGATGATCACTTGTTTGGAAATAGCGCCATAGCTTGAGAAATTCTTCATCCTCAGCTTCTTTGATAAGGGGTTCAAGTCTTCGCAAACTTGTGTAGTAAGCCCATTGCATGGCATTGCCAAGCCACCCGCTTGAGTCTCTTTCAAGATCAGCCCAAGAAACGGTTCCTCCCGCTTCGGGAACATCAATCTCGCCTGCTGGCGCATGCTTGTCAATAACTTCTGAAGGCGTAGCCATATTCAGGTGTTCCCGCTTCAAGATTTCCTCAGGCAGGTGCCGCAGAAAGCTGTGGATGCCTGTTTCTGGCCAATGATGCTCTCCGAAGGTTTCGTAATCCGGAAAGATGTTAATGCATTGTCCCTGTGTATTGGCTAGCCATTTTGCGTATTTGTCCGCTGTCAGCGGCCACTCGCTCCACCATCTTGCCGAAAACCTGAAACCTATGTCATCTGTCAACTTGTAATTGCGCAGTAGCACCCTGATTTTCTTGCAGCCTTTTGGAGCGTAAACATAGTTGGGCGATTTTTCGCCGAGTATTTTTTCCACTCCCTCCATGAAAATTCCCTTGTAACCCAAATCCTCTGCAATCCCTGCAATAGTGTTGTTGTAAAGCAACTCGGTGTTCTCAAAAACATTAGGCGTACAGCCAAACAGGCTCTTCACTGTTTGCCGATGCATTTTCACCTGTTCGATAAACTCGTCTTTCTCGGGGTAAAGACTCGAGACCGAATGGTAATATGTTTGATTCAGGAATTCGACGCAGCCAGTGTTGGCAAGTTGTTTGAAGGTTTCTAGGAGGTCTTTGTCGAACATTTCGCACTGTTCCAAAAAGACGCCTGACACGCTGAACGACACTTTAACGCGTTTTTTCTCCTTTCTATGCGCGTCAATCAGGTCGAGCAGTATCTGGTTCGAGGGAAAATAGCATTTTCTAGCCGCACGCTTGAAAATCTCCCTGTCAACGTCGTTGTCAAAATAATAGTCAAACAACTCTTCTTTCTTCAAGCGCTTGAAAACCTTGTTCTCCCAAAACAGATTCCGCTTTAACCTGTGCGGCTGATGAACCTCAAACACAAACACTATGTCCGTCAGCGTGACTTCGCCCCTGCAAATGCATAACGCAACAACGTTTATTTCTAGTTTACCCTTTCCTAAAGCATACAGTAAACCAAGCCGCAAGATGGAATGCAGAAAAACAACAGGAAATGACATGAAGTTACCAATTTGTTTTTCACTGTATCTAAGCGTCAACACAATTACACGAAAAAAGAAAGAAGGAAATGTTAGGGTTTAGATTTTCTTGGTTTTAACCGCGTTTTCTAGGGCTACTACGCCTGGAAGTTTCTTGCCCATGAGAAACTCGATTAATGCTCCGCCAGCAGTGCTTATGTAGCTGATTTTCTTGGTCAAGCCGTATTCTTGTATGGCTGCAATGGTGTTTCCGCCTCCAGCAAGCGAAAACGCTTTCGAGTTGGCTATGGCTTCGAAGACTTTTTTTGTGCCATAATTGAATTCCTTGTTTTCGTACACGCCCATTGGTCCGCTGACCACTATGGATTTGGCTTTACTGACGATTCCAGCGTAGTTCTCCACAGTTTTCGCACCTATGTCAAAAATCGAGTATTCAGTTGGCAGCTTATCCACGCTGATTTCCTTCCGCTTGCCGTTCACATCCAACGCAACGTCAACAGGAACTATGATGCCGCTACGGTACTTCTGCATTAGCTCTTTGATTCCCGGAATCAAACCAGTTAACTCCTTCTTCGCCAAGAAATCCATGTTCTTCTTGCCCAAATCCACGCCTTTCGCCGCAAGAAACAGTTGCGCTGTCACACCGCCAACCACCACGTAATCCGCGATGCCGTTGCCTAGCACGTACTTGCTTATCTCCAACGAGTCATCCGCTTTTGCACCGCCCATCACGTAAACGCAGGGCTTCTCAGGTTTCTCCAACGCTCTAGCCAGCGATTTCAGTTCGCGTTCCATGATGCGCCCAGCTACACTTGGCAAAACAGCTGTGAAGCCTACCATGGAAACGTGACCGCGATGCGCAGCGGCAAATGCGTCGTTAACGAATAAATCTGCCAGTGGCGCAAGGTTCTGGACGAGTTCTGTTTTGGCATGTTGTTCTGGTGTGCCGTTTTTGGTTTCTCCGTCGAAGCTGCGAACGTTGTCTAGGACGAGGATTTCGCCGGCTTTCAGGTTTTTTATGGCTTTTTTTGCTTTTTCACCGTAAACGTCATCAACGAATTGAACTGGGCATTTCAAGATTTTGCCTAGAATCTCCGCGTGTTGTTTCAAGGGTATGAAGTCTGGGTCGCCTTTTCTTCCTTGGTGCGCTAAAATCACGACTTTGGCGCCTTTCTCTGCCAATTCGGTTATGGTTGACTCTGCATGCGCTCTGATGCGTACGTCGCTTGTGACTTTTTTGGTTTCAGGATCTATTTCTGAGTTGAAGTCCACTCTTACTAGGACAACTTTGTCTTTGACTTTAACGTCGTCTAATGTTAGATACTTTGCCATGTTTTTCACTCTCTTTTGTCAAAAAGAAAAAGTAAGGGAAGGGTTTTTAAAGTTTAAGATTCCGCGCTTTTAGAGGCCTGCTTTTTTGCCGACCAGCTCGATTAGTTCGACCATTCTGCAGGAGAAGCCCCATTCGTTGTCGTACCATGCGAGTATTTTGACGAAGTTGCTTTTGTCGCCCATGACCATGGTTGATTGGGCGTCGAAGACTGCTGAGTATGTGCTGTGGAGCACATCGGATGAGACAATTGGGTCTTCGGTGTATTCGAGTATGCCTTTTAGTGGTCCTTCAGCGGCTTTTTTCATTGCGGCGTTGACATCTTCTTTGGTGACTTCTTTGCTTAGTACAGCTGTTAAGTCTACGATGGAAACGTCTGCGGTTGGTATGCGTAGGGCGATGCCGTTCATTTTTCCACTGCATACTGGCAGAACTAAGCCGATTGCTCTTGCTGCGCCCGTGCTTGTTGGAATGATGTTCACGGCTGCTGCTCTGGCTCTGCGCAAATCTTTGTGGACAATGTCCTGTACTTTCTGGTCGTTTGTGTATGAGTGGGCTGTGGTCATGAATGCTTTTTCGAGTCCGAAGTTATCTACGAGGACTTTGGTGACTGGTGCGAGGCAGTTGGTTGTGCATGATGCGTTGCTGAGTATGTTGTGTTTTGCTGGGTCGTATAGCTTGTCGTTTACGCCTAGGACTATGGTTACGTCGGGATTCTTGGCTGGTGCGCTGATGAGGACTTTTTTGGCTCCTGCTTGCAGGTGTTTTGATGCGGATTCGCGGTCAGTGAATAATCCTGTTGACTCTATAGCCATGTACACGCCAAGGTCTTTCCATGGAAGTGCTGCGGGGTCTCTTTGGCTGAGGACTTTGAGTGGTTTTCCGTTGACAATTAGTTTGTCACTTTGGGCTTCTACGGTGCCTGGGAATCTTCCGTGGACTGAGTCGTATTTTAGAAGGTGCGCGTTTGTTTTGGCGTCTGCGAGGTCGTTTATGGCTACGAAGTCGATTTTTGCGTTGCGTTCGATTGCTGCGCGGTAGAGAAGTCTTCCGATTCTTCCGAATCCGTTAATTGCTACTTTTATAGTCATTATAAATCACCCATTTAGTAGGAAGTAATCACCTGTTTTGTCTTAATTAATTTTCCGACACAAAAACACAGAAATTGAATGGTGCAGCGAGCGCATACTCTAGTGCTCGGAAAAGACTATAGCCCCCTTATATAAAGCATAATAGGATTCTGTGAAGTCTCCGTCTGTTTCTTCCCCTTGTCAAAAATCGTCTGCTACTTTACCGAGTACATCGTTAGCCTTACAATAAGGTGGAGAAGTGATAACATATTCACCACAAAATAAATCTATGACAGATTAACAAATTAAAGAATGGTGCGGGTAGCGGGAGTTGAACCCGCGTCATGCAGACGGCAACTCTGCATATACTAAACCTCTATACTATTCCCGCACTACGTTCATTTCGAGCTTTTCCGTCACTTAAAAACTTTAACAATAAATTCAATTATTAGCTTATAAGAAAGGTTCGGATTTTCTGGAAAAGAAGAAAAATAAGAAAAGGGATTTTAGCGGAGTTTCATGAGGACCATTTCTGCCGCTAGCACCATGGGTTCCCATGCTTCGTTCAGCGGCGGAGCGTAAGCGGTGTCTGCTTTGGCTAATTCTCGCACTGTCATGCCCTTCTGAATGGCAAATGATAACGCGTTTATGCGTTGCGTGACTCCTTCGCCGCCGACTATCTGAGCGCCAATTATGCGCTGTGACTCCTTCTCAACTACAAGTTTGACTTTTATGGGCAACGCGTTGGGGTAGTAGTCCGCTTTTGTCTTAGAGCTTATGGCGCCAGTGACCACTTCGATTCCAGCTCTTTGCGCTGCTGCTTCGGTCAACCCTGTCACTCCTGCTTCTGTCTCGAACAGCCTCGTAACCGCTGAAGCTAAGATGCCTGAAAAGAGGGCATCACCGCCGCCAGCGTTTGTTCCTGCCACTTTGCCTTGCCTGACCGCGATTGTGCCTAACTGTGCGCATGCCACCTTGTGAGTAATTATGTTCGGAGCTTCGGCGCAGTCGCCAACCGCGTAAACGTCTTTCACGTCGGTTTCCATTCTACCATTTGTTTTGATGCCTCTTGACTCACCTAGAGGTATGCCCGCCTCAACCGCCAGCTTCGTGTTCGCGCGCACACCGAAAGCGCTGAGGAACAAGTTAGCCTCAATTTTTTCGCCGCCAGCCATAATTGCCGTCACTTTGTCGTCGCCGAGAAACTCTTCTACGGCTTTCTCCGTGAGAACGCACATGCCCTTTTCTTGCAGATGCTCCTGAACCATCTTCGCCATGTCCGCGTCAAGCATCTGCGGCAAAATCTGCGGCAGCATCTCCACAACCGTAACCTTCAAGCCACGCTCAATCAAAGCCACGCCAGTTTCCAAACCAATCAAGCCAGCGCCCATAATCACTGCTGATTTGGCCCCATTCTGGACGGCTTCAAGTAGTTTTTCCCCGTCCTCCAACGTGCGAAGGCTAAGTATCCCCTGCTTTTCACGCCCTTTAATCGGAGGCATAAAGGCGTCGGCACCAGTGGCAATCACGAGGCTGTCGTATTGCAGCGTCTCTGTGGTGCCTGCTTTGTCAACGGCAGTGACTGCTTTCTCTTTTGTATTTATGGCTGTGGCTTTCGTCTCAGGCTTCAAATTCAGCTTCAACATCTGGAAGTAAGCGGGTGAATAAACTGTCAAATCCTTAAAACTTGGTATCTGCCCACCTATCACGAAGGGCAAACCGCAACGTGAATATCCCGCGTTTTTCTCCTGCGATAGGAGCGTAATCTCAGCTGTGCGGTCTTTTTTCCGCGCCGCCGAAGCTGCTTCCACACCTGCAGCGTTGGCTCCAACAACGATTATGCGCCTAGCCATCAGGGTTTCCTTCATTTTGCTTGGTTCTTGTGCCATTCAACCGCTTTGTCAAAATCCATTAGATTAGCCAGTTCCGCTTGCAGGTTCGAAGGCTTCACGAGAATCAGCCAGCCCTTCACGTATGAGTCTTCGTTTAACAGTTCGGGTTTTGACTGGACTTCCGCGTTGACTTCTTCCACGGTTCCGCTTATGGCGGCGACCAAGTCGGAAACGGCTTTCACCGACTCCACTGTACCGTAAGGCTCGTTCTGTTTCACTTCTGTCCCTGCTTCTGGCAACTCAGCGTAAACTATCTCGCGCAGCTGCTTTTGAGCGTAGTCAGTTATGCCCATGCGCACTTTGTCTCCTTCAATCTTTATCCATTCGAAATCGTTTGAATAGTATAGGCCTTCAGGCACTTCGTAATTGTCTACTTTCACCATGCATGTGCACCTCTAATGTTCTGAGTAATCTAAGTTTCGGCGCTTAAAAGTTTTAAGCCCCTTTTCGCTGATAAAGCCAAAGAAAGTTTAGCGTTCTCTTGTGCCTGCGATGTAATCTTCTACCCATTGCTTGGCTGTAGAGTCAGGCACCTGAATCGGTGGATGCTTAAACGCGTACGAGGAAACGCTTATCAGCGCGCCTTTGATTTTTCGGTCTAACGCTATTTTTATGGCTCTTATCAAGTCGATGACGACGCCCGCGCTGTTCGGCGAATCTTCAACTTCAAGTTTGGCGTTTAAAGTTATGGGACGGTCGCCGAATTTTCTGCCCTTAAGCGTTATGTAACATATTTTCTTGTTCTGCAGGAAAGCAACATAATCCGAAGGCCCGATTCTAGTGGGCAACTCGTATGGAACGAGACTTGTAACCGCCTCAGTCTTGCTGATTCGCTTTGTCTTCAGCCTCTCCTCAACAGTCATGTTCAAGAAGTCGGTGTCCCCGCCCAGATTCAGCTGGTAAGTCTCATCAACTATTACGCCTCGGTCCAAGCAAAGCCGCACGAGAGTCCTGTGCAAGATTGTTGCGCCCACTTGGCTTTTTATGTCGTCCCCTGCCACTGGGAGCCCAGCCGCTTCAAACTTTTTGCTCCATTCTTGGTCTGAACCGATGAACTCTGGCATGCAGTTTATGAAGGCGCATCCAG
>Ga0315537_1001066_pt1 | contig 21711 bp, 16 predicted proteins | sample SalMarSW160270MG_FD_203091 | JGI IMG/M metagenome (GOLD analysis project Ga0315537, IMG submission 203091) | Salt marsh sediment microbial communities from the Plum Island Ecosystem LTER, Massachusetts, United States - Salt Marsh Sediment SW1602-70 ...
AGCAGAGCCGGCTCGTCAGCAACATTAGCATTACGGATAACTTGGCTGAATAAAAGATGGGATGAGCTGTGGTTACAAAAGCCGCTGGCGGCTTGAAAAATTCACCTACAAACTTGACGGGCACCCGTTACCTATTTGTTTGTTATTTTTTTCTTGACAGGTCGGATTTTTTTGTGTTTTTTGAAGGTACTACAGCGGCTAGGATTCCTCTGAATGACGAGAAGTTCGGGATGCTATGCGGAATCATATAAGCATTGATCGATCAAAGGAGATAAAGATGCCAGCAAATGAAGTTGCATTCGCAGTTTTCGATCGCGTGCTTGCCGCACTCGGATTGATCAGGGAGGGTCGCCGACACCGGAACGACAGGATAGACCAAGCCCTTTATGCGTTGTACGCAGCCCTTAATGAGACTAAGTCCTATATCGAAAGACTTGATTCCGGAAAGAGACGAAACCGTAAGACAGAATGGGCCATAGCGAGGCTCTGGCATGATGCCAGCGTTCCTTTGCGGGATATTGATCCTGATCTGGCAGACCGATGCTTCATCAAGGGGAGTTATTGGATGGAGCCAGAGACTTGGACAGATGTGAGAATCAAAAGGAAAAGAATTAAACTGGATCAGGTTCTAAAGAGCACTCGGAAGCTTCTGCTTAAAAGTTGATCGAGGGGATTAAAGGTGTACGGTACATTTTTCGATGAGTTGTGCTTGATAATGAAAGGTTTTGATAGAGGAGAGCGGGTGGGCTGAATTACTGCGGAGCTTTGGGACGCAAACATCGGCTGGAATTAAATATGGTGTACCCGGTATTCAAAAATTATGCAACTCCTGAGGAACAGGGAGATTAACGCATGAGTATGGAAACAAATTTAAATGGGCGATTGCGTAACACCTCACTGCCATATAGTCGTGGTTTGCTACCGGTTTTTGATGCCGTGGTAAACGCAATTCATTCTATCGAAGAAGCAGGGCTTTCAACGAACGAGGCAACAATTACCGTAGAAATATTTCGAAAAGTAACTACTGGCCAATTTGACTTCGACGAAGAGAAGAGAAAGAGGGGACCAGATGCTTGCGAGGATATCATTGGTTTCAAGGTGATTGATAATGGTATTGGCTTTAACGATGCCAATATGACATCCTTCAAAACTCTGGATAGCGAATACAAAGCAGACAAGGGATGTCGTGGCGTCGGTCGTCTCTTATGGTTGAAAGCATTCGAGAAGGCGGTTGTTAATAGTATTTACAAAGATGAAAAAGACGAATTTAAGTCGAGAACGTTCGTTTTTAACGCTGCCTCCGGTGTTATTGACGAAAAAATTAGTGATGCACCTAGTGGTGTCGCAAGATCTACCTGCGTACGCATCCAGGGCTTTCGACAGAGATATCGAGAAGCTTCGAATAAGACCATAAGAACAATTGCCAACAGTCTTTTTGAACATTGTTTGTGGTATTTTGTACGTAAAGGCGGTGCTCCAAAAATTATCGTGAAGGATAAGGATATAGATGAGACTATTTACCTTGACAATGTCTATGAAGAACACATGGTCTCATCTGCTGTTCCCGAAACCATCTCGATTAAGGAAAATAATTTTGAGCTAACACATGTCAAGCTCCGAGCGCATTCATCACAGGCTCATATTATCGCTTTTTGCGCATCCAACAGACTTGTGCAAGAAGAGAACATTACGGGGAAGATTCCTGGCTTGTATGGCAAGATGAGGGACGTTAATGGGGAGTTTGTATATGCCTGTTATGTCAGCTCACCGTTTCTTGATGATAATGTGCGATCAGAACGTACGGGTTTTGATATTGTGGAAAATGTCGAGGAGATTTTCGCCGAAAAAGAAATATCGCTAAGCGAAATCAGGGATGCAATCATCAGTAAGGCATCTGATCATCTTTCTCAGTATTTGGAAGAAAACAAGAAGAAGGCCAAAGATCGGGTTGAAGAGTTTGTATCGCACAAAGCACCTCGGTATCGTCCAATTCTGAAGAGGATCCCAGAAGATAAGTTACATTTTGATCCGAATATATCTGACAAGGAACTTGATTTAACTCTTCATAAGCATCTTTCAGAAATCGAAGGAAAACTGCTTTCTGATGGTCATGATGTGATGAATCCTAGGGATCGCGAAGACTATCCGCAATACCAGAAACGCCTCCAAGAATATCTTAAAACGGCCGAGGATATTAAAAAGTCTGATCTCGCAAACTATGTCTTCCATAGGAAAGTAATTTTAGACCTTCTTGAACAGGCAATCCAACGTGGCGAGGATGGAAAGTATGCACGAGAGGATTTGATTCACAATCTGATTATGCCGATGCAAAAGGATTCTAACGAAGTTATGAATGATAGTTGCAACCTCTGGTTGCTCGATGAGCGTTTAGCTTTCCATAACTATTTGGCTTCAGACAAAACTTTATTGTCTATGCCAATTACTGGGAGCACAGAAACAAAGAAACCAGATATTTTATCTCTTAATGTTTTCGACAACGCCATTCTCGTATCGGAAGGAGACCGTTTGCCTTTGGCTTCAATTGTTGTTGTTGAAATAAAGCGGCCGATGAGAAACGACGCTGCGGAAGGAGAAGAAAAGGATCCAATCGAGCAAGCACTTGGCTATCTCGACAGGATTAGACACGGAAGCGTGCAAACCGCATTAGGACGGCCCATCCCCAAGTCGGAGGATATCCCAGGCTTTTGTTATGTAATCTGCGATATTACAAATAGTATTGAAAGTCGGTGTAAAATGCATGATGCGATACGAACTAGTGATGGACTTGGATACTTTTTCTACAAGAATACCTTCAAAGCGTATGTGGAAGTTATTTCTTTTAACCGTCTTGTAAATGCGGCTAAAGAACGCAATAGGGCATTTTTTGCCAAGTTAGGCCTTCCCACGAATGATTAAATGGGGAATTAAAGGGGTACGGCACATTTTTCGATGAGTTGTGCTTGCTAATAATAGGTTTTGATAGAGGACAGCGGATGGGACTTCTCTGAATGACGAGAAGTTCGGGATGTTATACGGAAACCGTATATACATAGTTAGATGTGAAATAAAATAAGAAGGTAAATATGAGTTATACATTAGATAAAATAGTGAACTTATCGTTTGATGATGCAGTAAATAAAATTACTGAAGAATTAAAAAAGGAAGGATTTGGTATCTTAACTGATATAGATGTAAAAGCTACCCTAAAGAAAAAATTAGATGTTGATTTTAGGCAATACCGTATCCTTGGTGCCTGCAATCCTCCGTTTGCCTATCAAGCATTGCAAGCAGAAGATAAGATAGGAGCCATGTTGCCCTGTAATGTTGTTGTCCAAGAAAAAGAAAATGGCAAGATAGAAATATCTGCCATTGACCCAATATCTTCCATGCAAGCTGTGCAAAATGAAAAGCTTTTAAATATTGCTAAGCAGATACAAAATAAATTAAAGAAAGTTATTGATAATTTATAAACATCTAACAACTCAATCCAGCGGACTGTAAAGCTGCGTTTTTCAGCCGCTGATTTCGAATGTTACTCGCGATTCAACGGAATTCAATAGAATGCACGAAGTTCCCTGCTGATTAGGGGGGAGAGAGGTAAATGGTGCGAAATATCGCACCCTACACGGCTTAGGTTATCAGGTGAACAGGAAATAAGGTGGCAGGTTATCAGGCCAGCAGGATATCAGGATTATAGCGATTCTTGATACTGGATACTCGTTAGTGAGGAGTGAGGTAAAGTGAACTAAAGTGCCTAAAGTGAGCTAAAGTTAGATGCTGAATTCTGGATATTCGGTATTGTAAATATTTTTCGCAACCAGATTTCTCGACTGCGCTTCGCTCCGCTCGAAATGACAATTGCTACCATCCACTTCGCTCGCTGCGTTCGCTCAGTGGCTGCCACCCATCGTTAGTGAGGAGTGAGCTAAAGTGAACTAAAGTGCCTAAAGTTAGGATATCGGGTAATCAGGAGCCAGTGCACCAGGTTATCAGAGCATCAGCACTTTAGTCACTTTATAATTTACTCCGGGATGGTCGAAAACAAGCTTACTCACCTGTACCGGCGTTTTCTGTGCCTGCACCTGTGGAAACCTCGCCACAGGTGGCGCAGGTACAGGTGCGGGCAGCACAGGTGCGGACAATGTTTTTGTGAGTTTTTCTTAAGAGCAGCAATAAAAGACCCTTCTGAATCCGTCTATATTATTACAGATTCAGTGTATCGAAGCGAAAATAGGGGCAAATAGGGATTGACCTTTTGCCCGTAAAATAGTACAGAGATAGTTTTGGCAAATGTGAAAAATCAGCGTTTATAGAGGTGTTTGTGCAGATTAAACAAAGAAATACGGCTGTTAGAAGAAATGGCAGATTGTTTATGCGTGCAATCGGCTCAAGGTCGGCTGTGTCGGCACTATTGGTCTTGGTCTATGTTGCGCTGTTGGGCCTGGCCGGTTGCAAATCACCCGCTGAGTATCGGCAGGAAGCGGACAAGACAGCGTATGATATAATCAGGCAGAAGCAGCGTGAGGCGATAGGAAACGTGGAGGATTTTACGATTGAACGGCCGAGCGATATCCTGCGTCGTCGCCTCCTGACTGAACAGCAATTGCTCTATTCTGGTAAGGTTTCACTGGGTACAGATAAGCTCGACCCCATCGAGCACTGGCCGGAAGATGAGTATCCTCAGACCCGTTCCTCTCCGGACGCCAATATCCCTATCGACTCAAATACTCCGCTGAAGATATCTTTGGTCGAAGCATTACAGATCGGGGCACGGAATAGTCCGGAGTATCAGTCCAGCAAAGAAGACGTTTTCCGAGCAGCATTGGACCTCGATTTGGAGCGCAATAACTTTCGAAACATTTTCGTGGGTCAGGTGGAGAGCTTGCTCAATACAGACAGCACTGGTAGCAGCACGGTGAGCGGTACCGAGAACAGTGCGACGGTGGGGGTAAGCCGAACACTGAAGAGCGGAGTGGATTTAAGCACGGCGCTGGCAATTGACCTGGCGAATCTACTTACGCAGGGAGGCGCATCATCTCTGGGTCTGAGGGGGGATGCGACAGTTTCTATTCCGCTGCTTAGGGGCTCCGGAAGACACATCATTACGGAGCCCTTAACACAAGCGGAACGAAATGTAGTGTACGCAATTTACAATTTCGAGCGTTTCAAACGGACCTTCGCGGTTAATGTGGCCTGGGAGTATCTCGGTGTTTTGCGGCAGACTGATCAAGTGGAAAACGCGGAGCGGAGCTACCGTAGTCGTATTGAATCAGCCCGGTGGATTCGTCGGTTGGCCGATGCAGGCAGGCGGAGTGAGATCGAAGTGGACCAGGCGGTACAGAGCGAATTGGGGGCGCGTAATGGTTGGATATCCGCGCAGGAACAATACCGGAATCGTCTCGACGCGTTTAAAACGTCACTTGGGCTGCCTCCGGATGCCCAAATTGAGCTGGACAGAAGCGATCTGGAGTTGCTCCGCCGCCCTGCAGAGGAGCTGGTCAAGAAAATCCTGCAAGAAGAGGATACTGGCGTGGTCCGGGAGACTCCACCGGCTGATGCACCCGTTGAGCTTGTGCCCCCGAGCGATGAAGATGCCGGGCCCCTCGAGATTGACGAATCTTTGGCGATACAATTGGCTCTTGAGAACCGACTTGATTTGCGGGCGGCGATTGGTGAAGTTTATGATGCTCAGAGGCAGGTCGTAGTCCGGGCCGATGCTCTTGGAGCAGGCCTTACGTTGCTGGGTTCTGCTAATCTGGGTGAGGGTAGAAGCATTGTGTCAGCGACTGCGGATGATGCACAGTTTCGTTTTGACAAGGCCAGTTATTCGGCATTGCTTACCCTTGATTTGCCTCTGGAACGAACCGCTGAACGCAACGCCTACAGAAAGAGTTTTATCGATTTGGAGCGAGCTACAAGGGATGTACAAACCCTCGAAGACCAGGTCAAGCTTTCTATTCGCAGTGAGCTGCGTGGCTTGATTGAGTCCCGCGAGAGCCTCAAGATTCAGGCTCGTTCGGTATTTGTCGCACAAAAGCAGGTCAAGAGCAGCACTATGTTTCTCGAGGCGGGAATGGCCAATATGCGTGACTTGCGTGAGGCACAGGATGCGCTGCTTGTGGCACAGAACTCACTGACTCAAGCGGTAATAACTTATCGAACTACTGAGCTGGAGCTCCAGCGGGATATGGGATTACTCCAAGTAGATGAAAACGGAATGTGGCGAGAATTCTCGCCGGAGGTGACCGATAATGTTAAAAAATAATGCAAAAAACAATCGTAGTAGACTCAAATCTCCGAAAGTAATTGGCGCAATTGTAGCAGTTGTCTTAATCTGCCTGATCGTAGTGTGGCTCAAAGTGGTCCGGGGTAGTGAGAGCTCAACGAGCGGCCTTGCTACCTTCGTTGTCAAACGGGGCACTCTGACCATCAGCGTATTGGAGTCCGGCACGATTCAGCCGCGGGAGCAAATCACTCTGAGGAACGAGGTCGAGGGAAGAACGTCTATCTTGAGCCTCGTTCCGGACGGCACTATGGTCAAGGCCGGAAATCTGCTGGTCGAACTGGACGACAGTACCCTCAAAGACGCGAGGATTGACCAGGACATTCAGGTTCAGAGGGCCGAGGCCGCTTTCATCAATGCTCAGGAGACCCTCGCCGTAGTGAAGAATCAGGCTCAGAGTGATGTTGACGTAGCCAAGTTGACTCTGGAATTCGCTCAGCAGGATCTGCAGCAATATAAAGAGGGACAGTATCCAAACGAAAAGACGGCTGCTGAAAACGAAATAACTCTGAGACAAGAGGAGCTTACGCGAGCCGAAGAGACTCTCACGTGGTCGCAAAAGCTGTACGAGGAGAAGTACATCTCACAGACTGAATGGCAGGCTGACAAGCTGGCTGTAACTCGCAGTAATAACAACTTGGTGCTGGCAGAGAACAGCAAAAAGTTATTGGAGGATTTCACCTACCATCGAAATATAGCACAGTTCGAAAGCGACGCCCACCAGGCTAAGATGGCGCTCGAGCGGACGGAGCGTAAGGCCAAAGCCGATGTTGTACAGGCGGATGCGGACCTTAAGGCCAAAGAGCTTGAGTATAGGCGTCAGGCAGAGAAGTTAACGAAAATCGTGGACCAGCTCGGAAAAACGAAGATATATGCCCCAATGGACGGAATGGTGGTTTATGCAACCACTTCCGGACAGCGTGGTCCCTTCGACCGTCGAGAGCCGATGGACATAGGTGTCGAGGTCACCGAGCGGCAGGACTTGATAAACCTGCCTACCGCCGCATCGATGAAAGCTCAGGTGAATATTCATGAGACGAGCCTTGAAAAAGTCCGGGTGGGGCTTCCCGCAGTCATTACGATTGATGCGCTGGCGGGCAAGAAGTTCCTGGGCCACGTGGGTACTATCGCGCCTCTGCCGGACGCTCGGAGTATGTGGATGAATCCTGACCTTAAGATATATCCCACGGACATATACCTCGAAGACAACGACACCGCGCTGCGCACGGGAATGAGCTGCAAGGCTGAGATTATCGTAGCGCAGTATGAGGATGCAGTGTATACACCGGTTACAGCGGTCATACGAGTTGCGGGGCAGCACACTGTCTTCGTTGTTAAGGACGGCCTCCTTGAGGAGCGGAAGGTTGAGATTGGCTTGGATGATAACAAAATGGTCAGAGTCATTAGCGGTCTTGAGGAAGGAGAAGTTGTTTTGATGACGCCTCCGCTTAAAGCCGCAACTATTGAGCCTGGCTCACAGATAGGGGGCACCGGCTCGCCCAATGCCCTTGGTGACTCCGATATCTTAAAGCAGAGGGTGAATCAGAAACTCAAAGAGGCCAATGGAACCGAATTAGATATGCCTTCGGATAATATTGGAGGTCCACCCCGGCAAGAACAAGAGCAGCCGATGGGACCCGGAAGAGGTGAATTCGGACGGGAACAAACGAGTGGAGAAAGCTCTCAGATACCCTCACCAGAACAGATGGAAGAAATGCGAAAGCGTTTCGAAAACATGTCGCCGGAGGAACGAGAAAAGATACGGCAGCGTTTTCAGGGCACAGGCTCGGGGCAAGGAGCGGGCCAGAGGCAGGGTGCAAGCCAGAGACCTCAGGGCTCGGAAAGGAACCAATAGATGGGTGAACAAGCTTTGTCCAACAATCACGAGGAAATCGTAAGGCTTGATAACGCTCGCAAGATTTACCAAATGGGGACAGAGCAAGTCAAAGCACTTGCAGGTATTAGCGTTTCGTTCAACAAGGGCAGCTTCTGGGCAATCATGGGACCGAGCGGCTCAGGTAAAAGCACTATGATGAATATCCTCGGATGTCTCGACCGCTTGACATCCGGCTCTTATTATCTTGACGGTCAGGATGTAAGTCAGCTCGACGATGATTCGCTCAGCGAGTTTCGGCTCAAGTACCTGGGATTCATATTCCAGAGTTTCAACCTGATACCTCAACTGACTGTCCAAAGAAATATTGAGCTGCCGCTTTACTATCTGGGTTTGGATGCACGGCAAAGTGCGGCGCGTGCAAAGGAGCTCGCAGAGCAAGTAGGGCTCGCAGACAGAGTAGGTCATCGTCCGACGGAGCTTTCCGGCGGCCAAATGCAGAGAGTCGCCATTGCCAGATCTCTGGCGAATGATCCTCATGTCATTTTTGCAGACGAACCCACCGGGAATTTGGATTCGACAACGGGTGAGCAAATTATGGAGGTTCTGGCGAATTTGAACCACCAGGGAAAGACTATCATTATGGTCACACATGAGCCGAATATCGCCGCATACGCCCGGAACCGGCTGCACATGATTGACGGGGTGGTTGACAGAATTGAAACGAGCTCGAATGAAACAAACTAAAATTATAAGAAATATATGGCTCGGAATCGAGAATCTGCTGCTTCACAAGCTGCGGTCGTTCTTGACTATGCTGGGTGTTGTTTTCGGCGTGGGCAGCGTAGTAGCTATGTTATCTGTTGGGGAGGGAGCCAGCAAAGAGGCACTTGAGCAGATACGGAAGCTCGGCAGTAACAATATCATCGTTTCATCGGTCAAATCAGCAGAGGAGGAACAGACCAGCACCCAACATTCCCACATGAGCATTTACGGGCTTACATACGAAGATTATGCCAGAATCACCGGGAGTTTCCACGACATTCAACAGACGGCGCCTGTGAAGCTGATGCGAAAGGACTCACGTTTGCGCGAAAGAGCGATGGAACTACGGGTCGTTGGAACGACACCTGAGTGGTTCAAGCTTGTGCCCCGCGAGGTCCTTGCAGGGCGTGTGCTTTTACCATCCGATGAGGCCAAACAAGCCCCCGTGGCGGTGCTTACCGAGTTCGGCGCCCGAAAAATCCTGGCTACAGAGCATACCATAGGCCAGACCATCAGCATAGGGGGGGACCAGTTCGAGATTGTCGGAATCGTCAAAAGCGAAAGCGGACAGGCTGGAAACATCCAGATTCCAGACCAGCAAGTAGATGTTTACATTCCAATCGAGGTGGCGCGCATATACTTCGGCGACATATTTACGAAACGTACCTCGGGCGGGGACGAACGGGAAATGGTAGAGCTGCACCAGGTCATTGTCCAGGTGGATGAGCCCAAAAAAGTTGAGTCCGTAGCGGCAGGAATCGAAAGGATGCTGGAGCAGTTTCATAAGAAAAAGGATTATGTAGTGAGCGTTCCTCTGGCGTTACTCAAGCAGGCCGAGGCGACGAAGCGAACGTTTAATATCGTCCTGGGCTCAATCGCCGGTATCAGCTTGCTTGTAGGCGGAATCGGGATTATGAATATCATGCTGGCCTCCGTTACCGAACGCACCCGTGAAATAGGAATCCGGCGCGCCATCGGTGCAAAGCGGAGGCAGATTATCTATCAGTTCCTTATTGAGACCGTAGTTCTCTCGACTATGGGGGGTATCATTGGATTGGGAATAGGCGTTCTTATCCCGTTCTTAATAACGTACTTTTCCGGGATGATCACGGTGATAACCTTGAAAGGAATTCTACTGCCGCTTCTAATCAGCATGACGATAGGCATCCTCTTTGGTCTGTATCCGGCCGTTCGCGCGGCCAATGTGGACCCAATCGTTGCTCTGAGGCACGAGTAGCACCATTATGGATGTTGATGTTGTTTGGCTCCGTGGTCACAGCAGGTTTGTTGTCCACTGAAAAAGGGCATCGATTTGGCTCCACGAACACACTCGTCACAATAATTGGGTATTCTTTGATAATCCTCCATGGATAGGAAATTCGTAGGTTTTTTCCTTGCCGTGGGATTATTTATGATATATGTTCTGCCTATTCTACCCCAAGCTGTAGAGCACCGCTGCCTGCACCTGTGTTTGCCTCGACACAGGTGGCGCAGGCACAGGTGGAGTGCTGAATTTGAATCACAATTCACTGTGTGAGCCCAGCCCAACGAATGAGCGGGGTTCAGGAGGTGCTTATGGACTACACTTGTGATGATATTGCACAAATGATCGACCACTCGCTGCTGCGACCTGAGCTGACCGAGGAAGATGTTCGCAAAGGTTGCCAGATTGCAAAGAAGTATAAGGTTGCCACGGTCTGCTGCCGTCCATCTGAAGTAGCATTAGTCAAAGAGTTACTTCAGGATTCAGATGTCAAGACAACCACAGTTGTCGGCTTTCCGCACGGCTATAACAAGACCGAGACGAAAGTTTTCGAGGCCGAGCAGGCCATCAAAGACGGTGCGGTCGAGCTGGATATGGTGATTAATATCGGCAGACTTCTCAGCGGTGACTACGACTACGTCAAGAAGGACATCCAGGCGGTTGTTGAGGCCAGCAAAGCTGGTTTGGATCAAAACCCGCCGTTGGCGGGCCACCGTCACAACGTAGTGGTCAAAGTGATTTTCGAGAATTACTACCTTACCGATGAGCAAAAGAAGATTGCCTGCCGGCTCTCAGAAGAAGCCGGGGCCGATTTTGTCAAGACCTCAACCGGTTTCGCAGGCGGCGGAGCAACGTTGGAAGACCTGCGACTTATGCGGAAAAATTCTGGAGAAAAGGTGCAGGTAAAGGCTGCCGGTGGTGTGCGCGACCTGGAAGCGGCTCTAAAGGTCAGGGAGATCGGCTGTGCAAGATTCGGAGCTACGAGGACAGAGACCATTATGGAGGAATGCTATAAGAAGAGCGGGCAGAAGTAGGATATTAAATTTGAAATTTGAGGTTTGAGATTTCAGGTTGGGTAGGATTTAGGATTTTCTTTTTTTGTATGCATATTGTGGAGGTAAAAATCGTGAAAAATAAATATTATCCAAACTTGTTTAGCCCTATTCAGATAGGCAATATGCTCGTACCGAACCGGATTGCGATGGTGCCGACAGACATAAGTTCGGCCAATGCGGATGGCTCTATAAACCCAAGGGTCATCACTTATCATGAGCAAATCGCCAAGGGAGGCTGCGGTTTTATCATTGTCGGTGCCACTACACCTGATAAGTTAACAGGCAGGCCGACAGTAACCTGTGTTGCTGCAGACGAAGACCCTTTGATTCCCGGTCTTGCTCACCTCGCAGAGGCGATGCATCGTTACGGGGCAAAGTGTGCCGTTCAGATACAGCATCCGGGTCGCCAGGCGGCCTGGCCGCGTAAGAATTTGATGTCCGCCAGTGATCATGTGCTGGATGTCCCGGGCTCTGCCGGGCATGAGGTCATATATGCCGAGAGCATCGCCCAGGGCAAGTCGGTACGTGCTATGACGGTCGAGGAAATATACGACCTGATTGAAAAGTTCGGCGAAGCTGCCTGGCGGGTGCAGCAGGCGGGTTTTGATTCCGTGGAGCTTCATGCCGCCCATGGCTACCTCATCGCGCAATTTATGAGCCCGTTTGTGAACAAGCGAAATGACCGTTTCGGCGGCAGTTTCATGGGCCGGATGCGTTTTACAATGGAGATTATAGATCGGATTCAAATGAAATGCGGAAAGGGCTATCCTCTCGGCATTCGCTATTCGGGCGATGAATGGATAGAAGGAGGACGGACGCTCGATGAAACCGTTAGGGTGGCCAAGCTTATGGAAGAAATGGGTTTGGCATACGTTGATATCAGCGCAGGGATATTTGAGTCGCCCGGAGCAGTAATGGACCCGATGTATTATCCCGAAGGATGGAATACGTACACAGCCGAGGAAGTTAAGAAACACGTCAAGATTCCCGTTATTACCAGCCATTCCTTAAGAAATCCTGATTACTGCGAGAAGATTCTGGCCGAGGGCAAGGCCGATATGGTTGGCTTTAGCCGACAGTTGATAGCCGACCCATATTGGGCTAATAAAGCTAAGGCGGGTAAGAAGGAAGAGATACGACGGTGCATTTCCTGCCTTGTTGGCTGCTGGCAGGAATCGCTGATGATTAAGCGTGATATGCGATGTGCGATTAACCCGGCTGTTGGAGATGAGCGATTTATTCATCTGGAGCCCGCTAAAAAATCCTGCAAGGTTGCAGTCGTAGGGGGCGGGCCTGCGGGTATGGAGGCGGCCCGCCTCTCCACTCTGCGTGGACACAAGGTTACCGTGTTCGAGAGAACCGGTGAGCTTGGCGGCGCGATGCTGTATTGTTGCACTGTGCCGGGGAAGAACAAAATGCGATGGTATGCCGATTGGCTCAGACAGCAGATAAGTAAACTCGGTATCGAAGTGAAATATCGTACTGAGACAAAAGTTAAGGACCTGAAGGGATTCGATGTTGTTTTGCTTGCAACAGGAGGCAGGGTTGCAAAGCCCGACATTTCTGGAATCAACCTGCCCTTTGTTACCACGTTTGAAGATGTTCTGCGTTGCAAGAATACGAAGTGTGAGTATTATCCGGATGATAAGGCAAAGCCAGTCGAATGCGGTGGTAACGTGCTAATCTGGGGCGACCACTTTGGCGCCGCCGACACTGCCGAGAAGCTTGGCTGTGCCGGTAAAAAGGTTACGATTGTCACTGAGAATCGCGATTTCGCCGAATGGATGGAGCCTTGCCATCGCGATGTGATGCTCAAGCGCTTTGCGTGCGGCAATGGCGAGGGGCTAAAGAGCAAGACTTACAAATACCCTGTCAGGATAGTCCCTGATTCTTCGGTCCTGGAGATCAAGAAAGGCGGTAAGGTCATTATCGTCAGTAGTACCTTTGAACGCTTTGAAGTGAAGGTTGACACGGTCGTCCTTGCCAAAGTCGAACCTAATGACGGCGCATACCAGAGCCTTTTGGAGAGGGGTCTGGCCGTGGTCAGGATCGGTGATTCGAAGAAAGTCAGAAACGTGCGGGGAGCGGTGACGGACGGTGCGAATGTTTCGCTTACGATAGAAGAAGGCGTAACGCTAAACGCCAACAACGAGCTCATCTCGAATCTGCCGACCGGCATTGATTTGTCATAACGCCGATGAGCAAATGCAAGGAATCAGAGATATGGAAAGAATTAAGGTCGGTGTCATTGGCACGGGTTTCATTGGCCCGGCTCACATCGAGGCGTTAAGGCGTTTGGGCGATATCGATGTTGTAGCTTTGGCGGAATGCTCCGACGACGTTGCCAGGTCAAAGGCCGAAATACTCGGCATTGAACGGTATTACGGCGATTACAGAGAGCTTCTGAAAGACGGCAAGATCCAATCTATTCACATCTGCTCGCCGAATTACCTGCATTACGAAATGGCTAAAGCGGCCCTGGATGCCGGAAAGCACGTTATTTGTGAAAAGCCTCTTGCCATCAGCGCCGCTGAGGCGGAGGAGCTGGTCGAGCTGGCGGATAAGCAAAGCCTTGTGAATGTCGTCAACTTCAATATCCGTTATTACCCGCTAATGAGGCAGCTTCGATTGATGGTTGACAAGGGTGACGTGGGCGAGATATTTGCCGTGCAGGGCTCTTATTTGCAGGATTGGCTCTTCCATCCGACTGACTACAACTGGCGGCTGGAGCCGGGACAGTCAGGTAAGTCACGGGCCATCGCAGATATCGGTTCCCACTGGATGGACCTCATCGAATTTGTAACGGGCCTTAAGATACGGGAGGTCTGCGCCGATTTCGCGACCTTTCACAAAGTCAGAAAAAAGCCGTTAAAGCCGGTCGAGACCTATGCCGGTAAGGTCCTGAAACCGGAAGACTATCAGGACATGCCCATAAATACGGAGGATTATGCAACGGTTCTCTTTAGATTCGAAAACGACGGCCGGGGTGTAATGACCGTCAATCAGGTGGCTGCGGGAAGAAAGAACAGGCTCTGTTTTGAAATAGACGGCTCAAAACAGGCCGTTGCATGGGAATCCGAGATGCCGAATCAAATCTGGATTGGGAACCGTGACGGTAATAATGAAATCATGATGAGAGACCCGTCCCTGGTTTATCCTGAATGTCGTGGGCTGATTGACTATCCGGGCGGCCATAATGAAGGATTCCCCGATACTTTCAAGCAACTGTTCAAGGAAGTATACGGTTTCATATCGGGTCAGAAGTCAGGGCCTATCTCTTATCCGACCTTCCGGGACGGGTTGCGTGAGCTTGTTCTTTGTGAGAAGATTATGGAGAGCAATGAGAATAAGAGCTGGGTCAAAGTTTCATAATAGGAGTTGTGAAGATGATTAAGCTCGGTTTTGTAAGTGCGATATTAGCGGATCAAACGTTCGAAGAGGTAATATCTTTTGCGGCCCAGACAGGATACTCCTGCGTTGAGATTATGTGCTGGCCTGTGGGAAAGGCCGAAAGGCGCTACGCCGGAGTTACGCATATTGATGTAGCGGACCTGTCAAAGAAGAAAATAGATGAAATTCACAGTCTTCTTGAGCAAAAGGGTGTCACTATCTCGGGCCTTGGATATTACCCGAATCCACTTGAAGCCAACAAGAAAAATGCCGACCGTTATGTTGCACACATTAAGAAGGTCATTGACGCCGCCCAGCGATTAGGCCTTGAGAACATAAATACATTCATTGGCAGGGACCACCTCAGCAGCGTTGAAGACAATTTCAAGCGGTTCAGGAAGGTCTGGCCTGGTATCGTAAAATATGCTGAGAAGCGAGCAGTGAAGATTGGCATTGAGAACTGCCCGATGTTCTTTACAAATGACGAATGGCCCGGAGGCAAAAACTTGGCATCGTCGCCGGCGATTTGGCGAAGGATGTTTGAAGAAATTCCATCAGATAATTTCGGTCTTAATTATGACCCTTCCCATTTAGTCTGGCAGTTCATGGATTACATAAGGCCGATTTACGAGTTCAAGGAGCGTATATTCCATGTGCATATTAAAGATGCCAAATTGATGCGCGAGAAACTCAACGACGTCGGTATTTTGGCGACGCCACTTTCCTTTCACCGACCTAAACTGCCGGGTCTGGGAGACGTTGATTGGGGGAGGTTTTTCTCGGCCTTGACGGACATAGGATATGACGGTGCGGCTTGCGTCGAAGTTGAGGACCGCTCATACGAAGGTTCTTTGCAGATGCGGAAGCGCTCCTTGATTCAAAGTCGCGAATATCTAAAGCAATTTCTGGCTTTACCCCGTTAGAAGGCGACGGATTACTTCTAACGGGGTTTATAGAGTTGTCTGCTCATGAGAGAAATAAGAGACAGGATTCGGCGGTTTCTAAAAGACAATGGGATGTACAATGAAGATATCGACATGGACGCATGCTGCAATATCTTCATACAGGAAATGCAGGCAGGTCTTGCCGGGAAAGGCAGCTCACTGGCGATGATCCCCACCTATATTGAGGTCGGCAGGGACATCCCGGCCGGCAAGCGCGTCATTGTATTGGACGCCGGCGGTACGAACTTTCGCGTGGCAACAGTTTACTTTGGCATGCCCCTGCGTCTCCCGACGCAAGACGGGGCAGCGGGTGACACCCGCCGGCCACAAGCGGGGGCTGTTATTGAAAACTTCGTTCAGAAACCTATGCCCGGACTGGACAAGGAGGTCGGTAAAGAAGAATTCTTTGCAACTATAGTCGAGTATATGGCTGACATCGTGGACCCCGTTAGAAATTCTGTAACGCATAAAATGACACACAAAGAGGAGATTTCTAACGGGGTGGATGTAAGCAGCAGCATTGGCTTTTGCTTTTCGTATCCGACTGAGATACTGCCGAGTAAGGACGGCAGATTGATTCGATTCTGCAAGGAAGTAAAGGCTAAACAGGTCGAGGGCGAATTGATAGGTGAGAATCTGGTCGCGGCCATCGAAGCAGCAGGTTATAAAGGTAAGAAGCGGGTCGTGATTCTCAATGATACTGTTGCAACTCTGCTCGCTGGCATGTCGGCTTTCCTGCCCCCGCGTCTCTCGACGCGAGTCGGGGCGGCGGGTCAGGACAGAGCTTTCGATAGCTACATTGGATTTATTTTAGGCACGGGATCAAATTGTTGTTATATCGAGTCCAATCGAAATATCACAAAGAAGAACGATCTGGATCCCAACAAAGAACAGATAGTAAACATCGAGTCCGGCTCGTTCGGAAAAGCTCCACGGGGTGGAATAGATTTGCAGTTGGATGAGTTTACACTCGACCCGGGCAAATATACCTTTGAAAAGATGTTTTCGGGGGCTTATCTGGGGACGCTTTGCCTAATTACCGTCCAGCGGGCAAGCAGGCAGGGGCTTTTTTCAAAAGCTGTTACTGAGGAACTACTTGCCCTAAAGGATTTAGAGACAAAAGATATAAACAGCTTTATGTACTTTCCTGAAGGTGACAATCCTTTGGCTGTTAGCTGCAGCCGTGGGCAAGAACAAGATAATATCGCGATATGGTATTTGCTCGACGCCCTTATAGAACGGGCGGCGAAATTGGTCGTTATTTTGTTGTCTTCTGTCGTGCTTAAAACGGACAAGGGTAAAAATCCCTGCACTCCGGTTTGTATTACGGCCGAAGGTACAACATTTTATGAGTTGAAGTCACTCAAGACGAAGGTTGAGTATTATCTGAAGAGTTTTCTGGAGGAAAAACATAATCGATTCGTCGAAATCGTGAGTGCGGAAAATGCAACGTTAATCGGCGCCGCTATTGCGGGTCTAACGAATTGATGCGGAACATCCGTAGGTCATAAGAAAGTGTTACTATTATGAAGGAGGTCTGATTATGAAAACCTACTGTTACTTTCTGGTTGTATTGTTCGCGATAGCTCCTCTTGCCTGCACCTTGTCGGTTTACGCAGGCACAGGTGCCGTGCAAGCCGGTGAGCCGATTTTCATTCCCGTCAAGATAGACGGCCCTGCTCACGAACCCGCTAATCACAGTTATTGGTTTGGTCCGTTTTGTGAATGCGCTTCGGTTCTGGACGTCGATGGTGACGGTGACCTCGATATTGCCTCCGGCCGGAACTGGTATGAGGCCCCAAATTGGGTCAAACATGCGAACTTTCGTGACGGGGCGGAGACCAACGGCCCGGAGACCGACGACAACAGCGAGTTTGCAATGGACGTCAACTTCGACGGGCGGATGGATATCGTCAGCTCGGGGTGGATGTTTATGAAGGGGGCCTTCTGGTACGAGAACCCAGGCGACAACAATACGGTCTGGAAATCCAAAAGGATTCACCTGGCTCTAAATATGGAAGGGGTAATCCACGGAGATATCGACGGTGATGGTGACGACGATATCTTATGCAATCACTGGTCCCTGGTAAAAGGCCAGGGTATGACATGGCTTGAACACATCGACAGAGAGCCGTGGTTTGTAGAGCATGTCGTAGGCACACAGGGCGATGTTCACGGAAACGGCTTAGGTGATATCAACGGCGACGGGCGAATTGATATTGTTACACCTGTAGGTTGGTATGAGCAGCCCAGGCGTGCGGTGGACACACCGTGGAAGTTTCATGCCGACTATCGATTCGCACCTGCCAAGGGCAGGGGAGGCGCCGCTTCGCATCCCATCCTTGTGCAAGATGTAGATGAGGATGGTCTAAATGATATCATCATCGGTTCTGCTCATGCATACGGATTAGCATGGTTGCAGCAGAATATCGACAATAGTGGCAAGCGCACCTTCAAAACGCATTGGGCTGAGACCGAATTTAGCCAGTTTCATACAATGGCCTTAGGCGATTTGAATGGTGACGGCAAAGTGGATTTGGTAACCGGTAAGCGTCTGTTCGCCCACCACGGCGACGACATCGGGGCCTTCGAGCCGTTGTGTGCCTTCTGGTACGATATCAAGGGCGGCCAGGCCGAAGGCCTGGACCGGATCAAGCCGCCCTTCGGGCGGTTTGAGCGGCATGTCCTCTCATTTAACCATCTGCCGCATTATCCGGATGAAGGAGGAATCAATCCGCCACCTAATTACGTGGTCAGCGTTGGGATGAAGCTCAATATTGCAGATATGAACAAAGACGGACGTAACGATGTTGTCATCGCGGGAAAGGGTGGCCTCTATGTGTTTTTCAACCACGGCTTCCCCACAACACCGCCCCGCGCCCACAAGCTACCGCCGCGTGAGACGTATCCTACATGGAGGTCATGGCCGGGTTATGGTATCCTGTTTAACGGCAAGGACTTTAACGGATGGAAAGTGCCGGAAGGTGACAACGGTCATTGGAAGGTCGTTGATGGCATGATTGACTACGATGCGATGTCCGAGGACAAGGATGACAAAAATCTCTGGACGGAGGAATCGTTCGGTGATTATGCCCTCCACATCGAATGGCGGTTCAAACGCACCTCGGGCCTATATCAGATGCCTATAATCCTGCCTGATGGTTCATATAAAACCGATGCTGATGGCAACGTAATTGAGACGCCAACGCCTAATGCCGACTCCGGCATATTACTTCGCGGCACAAGTGGAAGCCAGGTAAACCTATGGTGCTGGCCGATAGGCTCAGGCGAGCTCTGGTCGGTTCGGAATAATAAGAAGCTCGCGCCGGAACTACGCGCTGCTGCCGTACCCAAAGTGCCGGCCGATAACCCGGTGGGTCAGTGGAACTCGATGGATATCACTATGACAGGCGACAGGGTAACGGTAATGCTTAACGGCAAGATTGTAATCGAGAATGCACAAATACCCGGCATTGCGGAGGAAGGTCCCATAGGTTTGCAGCACCATGGGGGCATTAACAAGAGAACCGGAGAGCTAAGCCCGGCTTCAAGCCTGATTCAGTTCCGGAATATCTGGATAAAGCGACTCTAAATGAAATCAAGTTTCAGATTTGTAGTATATCACTTATTTATAAAGGGAGAAAATATTGTGCGAAAGATGTTATTGACAGTAATGACAGTGGCACTCTTTGCTGGGGTTTCGGGCTGTGCCGGTTCTTTAGAGGAAATCGAGAAGAGTAAAGGTTATTACAGTCTGGCGCCGGACAAACATGGAGTTGTTCTCAAAGCCCCGAATGGAAAGACGGTATTTCGCTACATGACCAAGAAACCCAAAAAGACAAACTTAGCGGCTAATAGTGTATGTTGTTTTCATCCGCTCAACACGCCCTCCGGCCAGCGGCTGACAGATCTGGCCCCGGGCGACCACCATCATCACCGAGGTGTTTTCCTCGCCTGGCACACGATGACCTTTCGGGAGAAAGCCGACTTCTCAAAGTTTGGCCCAACCGGCCCAACTTACGGCTGGAACATCAGCCGGGCTGATTTCTGGGGCTGGGGTGAATTTGCACCTACGCAAGGAAGGGTCATCAAGAACCTCAAAATCGATTTGGTCAAAGCAGATGCCGAAGAAGCCGATTTAAGGATTCACAACGACTGGATAACCAACGAACGAGTGATGATGGCCGAACATACTTCGGCAAAGGTTCGTAAGCAGGATGGAGTTTATGTCATTGACCTCGATTACCGACTTACCCCAAAGCTTGATATGACATTGAATCATACAGCTTTCGGTGGATTCTGCGTGCGTGCCCGAAATGATGGTGATTCCTATTACGCCACTGCCGAGGGAAAAGTGCAGCTCCCTGACCCCCATTATTCTGTTCCGGAATTGAACTGGCCCGCCAAGCGATGGTATGATTACACGATAAAGCTCGACAATGGCCGAACAATCGGTATTGGTGTAGTGGATCATCCGGACAATCCACCGGCAACTTGGCACAATCCACGTTATGTCTGGATGGTCAATCCATGCATCGTCGCTGCCGAGCCGGTTCAGGTGAAAGAAGGCAAGATGCTGCGGCTTCGTTATCGTCTCGTTGTTCATGATGGGCCAACACCCGTAGAGCTGCTGGAGGCGCTCTCGAATCGCTGGTAACCTTAAACGTAGGTAAATTTATCACAAATAAAATGAAAGGCAGTAAATATGGCAGAAAAGACAAAAAACCAAAAGATTTCACGAAGACGTTTCCTCAAAACTTCTGCGAGCGCAGCATCCCTGGCGGCGCTCGGAGTCGGGATGCAGGCCAAGCTCTACGCAGCCGGTAGTGACGTCATTCGAATAGGCCTAATCGGTTGTGGTGGCCGCGGTGCCGGAGCTGTTGTTAGTGCCTTGACTGTAAGTCCCAACGCTAAACTGACCGCAATGGCTGAGCCATTTAGCGACCGCCTCCAAAATACAAGAAAAAATCTTAAGAATAGAATGAAGAACCAGGTCGCTGTGGATGACGAGCATTGTTTCACCGGATTCGATGGCTATCGAAAGCTCATCGCCAGCGGAGTTGACGTCTCTATCCTGGCGTCACCGCCGCATTTCCGTCCCATCCACGCAGAAGCATGTGTCAACGCCGGCGTCCACGTTTTCGCTGAAAAACCCATGGCCGTAGATGCTCCGGGAGTGCGCCGAATATTGGCTGCGGGCCAGAAAGCACGCGAAAAGAACCTAAGCTTTGTCAGCGGTTTCGAAACTCGGTATTCTGACACTGCCCGCGAGGCAATGAGGCGTCTGCACAACGGCGCTATTGGTAAAATCCTTTCTATTGAGGGAATCTGCAATCTTGGTTTTCTTTGGCACCGTGGCCGGCAGCCCGATTGGACCGAAATGGAGTTTCAGTTGCGGAACTGGTATTACTTCACCTGGCTTTCCGGCGACCACATCGTCGAGCAGCACGTGCACCAGATGGACATGGTGGGCTGGATCATGCAGGAAGAACCACCGCTATACGCATGGGGTATGGGTGGCCGGCAGGTTCGGACCGACCCTAAATACGGTGACATCTTTGACCATCATGCTGTTGTTTATGGGTATGCCGATGGTGCGCGTTATTATTCCTTCTGTCGCCAGCAGGACAATTGCTATAGACAAGTGTCGATTAGGGTCCAGGGCAGTAAGGGCCGGATGACTGGTTGGGGCAGGTATATCATTGAGGGAGAAACTAACTGGGATTCCGGAAGACAACGAACGTATCCCGAAATCAACACATTCAAGGAGATGTTCGCTGGTATGCAGGCAGGTAAGCCAATCAACGACGGTGTCGCCATGGCTCGCAGCACGATGCTGGCTATTCTCGGTCGAATGGCTACTCACAGCGGCCAGCGGATTACCTGGGAGCAAGCGCTCCAGTCGAAGAGGGTCCTGGCTCCGGAGCGCTACGCCTGGGACGCAGTGCCACCGGTTCTTCCTGGTCCTGACGGCAAATACCCACAACCTATTCCCGGCGTAACCAAAGCCTTGTAAGGATACCTAACAACTGTGGGTTTGAAGGTCGTTGGGTGCCCGTCAAGTTTGTAGGTGGATTTTTCAAGCCGCCAGCGGCTTTTGTAACCACAGCTCATCCCATCTTTTATTCAGCCAAGTTATCCGTAATGCTAATGTTGCTGACGAGCCGGCTCTGCTC
>Ga0315537_1001070_pt1 | contig 21666 bp, 20 predicted proteins | sample SalMarSW160270MG_FD_203091 | JGI IMG/M metagenome (GOLD analysis project Ga0315537, IMG submission 203091) | Salt marsh sediment microbial communities from the Plum Island Ecosystem LTER, Massachusetts, United States - Salt Marsh Sediment SW1602-70 ...
CGACAGATATTTGGCGAAACCAAGCGACAGACGAATGAAACAAGGAAGGTAAAAAAATGAAATTAACCATTACGCCAACTTGACAACAGGCACGCTTTCAGAGATGACATACTCAATACGATATACGAGAACAATGAGGATAAACGAGATTTTCTATTCGTTACAAGGTGAGGGATTTTTCGCTGGTGTCCCCAGCGTATTTGTGCGTTTGGCTGGTTGTCCTCTGCGCTGCCGATGGTGCGATGCAAAGTACACATGGGAGCAGACGGCTGGAACCACATACAGCATCGCTAAAATTGTCGAGATTGTTCAAAAATGGCCCTGTAAATTCGTGGTGATAACCGGCGGCGAACCGATGATAAATTCAGACCTGCCGAAATTAGTACAAGAGCTAAAAGCTTCTGGGAAACATGTAACAATTGAAACCGCCGGCATTGCATATATGCCGGATATGTTTTGCGATCTGATGAGTATAAGCTCGAAATTGAGTAACTCTGCTCCGGAGGATGCAAAACTTGCTGCGGTTCACGAGGATTCGAGATTGGATGTAGCTGTACTTCGAGAGCTGATTGATAATTACAAATATCAACTCAAGTTTGTGGTGGATTCACAAGACGATGTGCACGAAATACAACAGACTATAGAAAAAGTAGGAAACATCGATTCCAATAAAGTAATGCTAATGCCTCAGGCTGCTACGAGGGATGAGCTTTTATCCAAATCGCCTATGGTCGCTGAGATATGCAAAAGTACCGGCTATACATTCTGTCAGCGCCTGCAGGTTATGCTTTGGAATAATGAAAGGGGAATGTAACATCAGGGCATAATTTGAGCGGTCCTTTCAATAATCGAATCTCATCGAGCCGGGGATGAAAATATTTAAATCCTTTATATTGAACACGGGGTTTACTCTGTGAGCACTGCTACGGCTGCTCTACTATTTGGGCTGAAATATTTATTTTTGACTTTTTCTACATCTTCCGCCGTGATTTTGTCCATAGCACTGGAGAGCTGTTCGCTGTCAAGGCCGAGCTGCAAGCGCCTTCCGATTGAAAATGCCAAGCCATAAAGATTTTGCAAAGCCGCCTGGTCGGGCCAATCTATAATTCCAAGGAAGAAGCCATACATCATTTTTGTTGTTTGAATTTCTGTATGCTGAAACGGCCTGTCCAGTGTCTCATCAATAAAGGCATTCAGACGTTCGAGAACTTTTTCAGGACTTTCTCCAGCCTGGAGCGGCAGCGATAGGGTGAGTATTTCAGGGTCGTCGAGGATTGCATAGTTGACGGGGAAGAAACCCTGAATGGTGGGGAGCTTGCTGCTCGATGCCAAGAGCTTTTGTGCCAGGATAAGGAACGTTGGATAATTAGGGTCGTTCGGCAGAGGGACTTTTACCGAAACTGCGACAAAACCGGGCATGCTGGGTTGGATAGGTCTTACATTTATTTTTTCAAACCCGCCCTTAACACCAGCCTGGGCCGGCCTGGCAGATGGGCATTTTTCTCCAGGTGGTATTTTTAAAAAGTACTTTTCAACCATCTGTCTTGCCTCTGGGGTCTTGAATCCTCCCGCGAGTACGAGGATTGCGTTTGTTGGTTTGTAAAATCTATTCAGTGTTCCTTCAAGTTCTTCGAGCGTTATAGAATTGACTTGTTCGGGGATACCACCTTTCCTGCCGCCGTTCGGGCTCGGCCGGACTTTCTCCCTCGCACGGTTGGCGGCAGCCAATTGTGGCATTCTTTCGAACATATTGGCAAGCTCATTATCAACACGCGGCTTTTCACGGTCGATGTCAGCTTGAATTATGTTGAGGTTTTCCATTCGTGCGGCAGCGTCGGCAAGCTCCTGGTCTATTTTTTCTTGCGGGAAAACGGTTGCAATCACTGTGTAAGTTGAACCGGTTTGCGCGTTCCAGCCTGCTGGGTAGTTTGATATAAATGTCTGAATGTCACGGGCTGGGGTCTTTCCAGCCGCTGCTGTGACATATAGGTGCTCGATAAGATGCGTAAGCCCTGATTTGCCTTTTGGGTCGTGGTCGCAACCGATATCGTAGAGAACAATAGCTGCAATGTTGTCAGAGCTGGAGACCGGCCTGAGAACAACTTTAAGCCCATTTTTCAGCGTGAACCTTTCCTCCGCTGATTGGCCGGGATTAGCAAACAAAGCTAACAATAAAGCCACGATGATAGAGACATTTTTTTGCATATAGACCTTTCTGATTGTGCTCTCATCACCTTAATACTAAAGTGGTCCCTTCAACAATCGAATATCATCAATCCACCGAGAGAGCATTTTGTACTTATGGCATTTTTGCTTTGCCTGAATCGATTTGGATAATTCACCTAACTCGACGAGTGCAGCTTCTTGTTGATCAAATACCATTTGATGGGAACAATGATTAGGCCGAGAATGCTTAGTCCCCAGACAAGGGGCAGGCCGAGCACAATGCCGGTCGGCAGGCCGATTAGGCAGATGACAAAGCCCGTCAGCAAAAGCCGCTTACGGAAGGCATACAATTCTTTTGTGAGCGGACAGGAGTCACCCTCAGTGGGGGCGCGGCTTTGTCCTGCGGAGGGACTCTGTAGTGCCGCGTGCAGTTGCTGGTATTCATCCTCGCTTATTTTACCTTCGTTGCGAAGCTGTATAAGCTGCTCTTCTGACGATATATTTTCCATTTTTTAATCTCCTGAGAGTTCTTCCAGTTTCTTCTTGGCCTCGGCTACATTAATTTCGTCGGTACGCAACTGTTCAAGAACAGCTTTTTTCTGGGCGTCCATTTTCTTTAGCGTTTCGTAGTTCACAATCAATCTGTCCAGCCTGGACCTTATTGCGGCGTATCCGAGCGGGCTGTTCTGCTCTAATGTTTTGATACTGAATCCTGCTAAAAGATATTGCTCTAAGAATTTTTGATCTTCTGGAGTGAGCCTGTTGAAAAACGTCTCGCTGAAATTGCCTTCAATCTTAATCCCACAGGCTATGCAAGCCATCGCCGTTGTCTGCATAGGCAGCCCACAACAAGGACAAGATATTGAAAGTAGTTTCTTTGCCATAATTAATAATATTAGTATTTAAGGGCTGATAGTCAAGAAAAATTCGGAAATAACAAGGAAAATCACAATATTTTTCTGGTGAGCGTGCTGGATGCTCTGAAAATGGGCAATTATTCTGAGAAAGCTTGAGACTTACCGCGGTTTAATCCTTTATTCCGAGGTCGTTTTTAGTGAGGATGGACTCAAATTTGTAGCCGGCTTTTGTGATATTTTCCTCAGCTCCCTGTTTGCGGTCGATTACGCAGACGATTTTTTTCACCCTCGCACCTGCTTCGGCGATAACCTTGGCTGCTTCAAGGACCTGTCCTCCGGTGGTAGCTATGTCCTCGACTAAGAGAACCACATCGCCCGATTTTAGGACGCCTTCGATGAGTTTGCCGGTGCCGTAGCCTTTTTTACTGTTGCGAATGATTATCCAGTTCTTACCTGTTTGCATTGCCGTTGCAGCAGCCAGAGCCACGCCGCCCAGCTCTGCCCCGGCTATCAGAGTGACATCAGAGCTGACTCGTTTGGCAAATTCTTCACCGAGGGTCTTGAGAATATCCGGGCATGTCTCGAAAAGGTACTTATCAAGATAGTATTTGCTTTGCTTGCCACTGCGAAGAATAAAGTCACCTTCAAGGTAAGCGGTTTCTTTAATTCGTTTTATTAGTTCTTCTCGGGTCATATCTTGTATCTTGTATTGCGTATTTCTTTTTTACGCGATACGCATCACGCACGACGCATCACGCATTCTATACCTTCAATTCCACCTTTTTGTTAAGCTCTTTATAGTATTTTTTACGGATTGGTGTCACGATACTCCTGATAAATTCATCGACCTGCTGTGGCGCTCTTCCGATATAAGCTTTCGGATTCAGAACCTTTTCGAAATTAACTTTCCTAAAAGCAATATCCGCTCGCAGGCGCCCAATCAAATCATTAGGCTTGCCGAAATTTTTTACCTGTGCAGCGGCGGCATGTGAGTGCAGCCGAATCTTCTCATGTAATTCCTGCCTGTTGCCTCCGGCTATAACTGCTGCCATCAGGATATTTTCTGTAGCCATAAATGGCAGCTCCGCGGCAATCCGTGTCTCGATTACCTTTGGATAGACAACCAGACCATCAGTGACGTTGATGAGAATTTCTAAAATTCCATCGGCCGCCAGAAACGCCTCAGGGATAACAATTCTTCTATTGGCGGAGTCATCGAGCGTTCTTTCGAGCCATTGTTCCGAGGCCGTCATTGCAGGACTGCCGGCAAGGCTAAGAACAAACCTGCAAAGTCCCGTTGTCCTCTCACATCTCATTGGATTTCTTTTATAAGCCATCGACGATGACCCAACCTGCGATTTTTCAAAAGGCTCTTCAATCTCTTTGAGATTCGCCAGGAGCCTGATGTCGTTGCACATCTTGTGAGCGGATTGTGCCACCGATGCGAGCGTGTTTATCACTAATGTATCAATCTTTCGCTGATATGTCTGGCCTGTGACGGCACAGATTCTCTTAAATCCAAACGCCTCTGTAACCATCTTATCAAGCTGTTTTACTTTGCTGTGCAAACCGTCAAAGAGAGCCAGGAAAGAAGCTTGCGTGCCGGTAGTGCCTTTCACGCCTCTAAAGGGCAGCATCTCAAGCCGGTGCTCGATCTCCTGCAAATCCATTACAAACTCATAGCACCAAAGCGTCGCCCTTTTGCCAACGGTGGTCAATTGGGCCGGCTGAAAATGCGTAAAGCCAAGTGTCGGAAAATCACGATGCCGCTGTGCAAACTTACCAAGAAGGTCAATCACCGCCGCGAGCTTGCCGGCGACAGTTTGAAGCGCCTCACGCATAATTATCAAATCGGCATTGTCACCAATAAAACAGCTTGCTGCTCCAAGATGGATAATCGGTGCCGCTTTCGGTGCCGCTTTAGCGAAGGTGTGAATGTGAGCTACTACATCGTGCCGGAACTTCTTTTCGTATTCAGCCGCCTTTTGAAAATCTATATCGTCGAGGTGTCTTGCCATCTGGTCTATCTGGCCCTGTTTTATATTCAGGCCGAGTTTTTTCTGAGCCTTTGCAAGCTCCAGCCAGAGTTTGCGCCACGTGCTGAACTTTTTTTGTGCTCCGAAAAGCTCGGCCATTTCCCGCGATGCGTTCCTCTCTACGAGAGGGCTTGTATATATGTCTTTATCTTTCGGCATTTTTCCCTCTAAACCTTGCTGCTTTATCTAACACCTATTTTTAACTGATGCTGCGTTAATAGTTTTTCGATTTCATTAATATCTTTTTTGCTTAGATTCCAATCAGAGGCTGGGGCGGTTTCAGCAATCTGCTCAGGCCTTCGCGCCCCAACGATGGCAGCAGCGACCTCGTCCCTGCGAAGAACCCAGCTAATAGCTAACTGCGCCAGAGTCCTTCCGTTACGTTCTGCGATGGGCCGAAGCTTGTCAACAAGCTGCAAAGTGGCGGAAAACTGCGGCTCCTGAAAATCTGGATTTTTTCTTCGGTGATCGTCCAAAGGCAGAGCCGCAAGCCTTTCCTGGCTGAATTTGCCCGTGAGCAAGCCTCTCTGCATAGGACTATATGCTACAACGCCGATGTTATTGCGGGCACAGTAGTCTAACAGCTCATCTTCAGGCTCACGATGGAGCATACTATAAGGCGGCTGAAGCGATGACACCGGAGCAATCTTCCGAGCTCGTTTTATTTGCTCAACATTAAAATTGCATACTCCGATGTATCGAACCTTGCCTTCGCCCTTCAGTTTGGCCATTTCCTCCCAGGCTTCTTCGACATCTTCATCCGGGTCAGGCCAGTGCATCTGGTACAGGTCTATGATCTCCACGCCGAGCCTTTTCAGGCTTGAGTGACATTCTTTGCGGATGCTTTCTCTTTTAAGATGGGGAACTTTTTCCTTTTTTTCATTCCATAGCAAGCCACATTTGGTTGCGATAAGTGGTTTAACGCTTGTTTGCTTCAGGGCTTTACCGACCAGCTCTTCCGAGTGTCCCAGGCCGTAGGCGGGGGCGGTGTCAATCCAGTTGATGCCTAATTCCAGGGCCTTTAGAATTGCTGCGAGCGCTTCGTCGTCGTCCTGGGGTCCCCAGCCGAACTGCCATGGCCCTCCCATCGCCCAGGTGCCCAGGCCGACCGTCGTCAGGTTCAAATCAGTGCCGCCTAATCGCCGCTTTTGCATTTTGCACAATCTCCCAAAAAACCGAAAGGAACCCCGCAATAAATTGCGGGGCTAAACCCGTCTCGAGCCAGGTTGAGATATTTTGTTTAGCCGTCGCCGGTACGGCGACGGTTTTTCCTCTATTTTCCTGGCGCTAGAAGATATACCCCGCCGTCTTTTGTCTCAAACCGGACAACAGCTTTTTCGGGGGAGTCGATCTCAACCGGCTTACCGTTGGAGGTAACTATCATTGGCACATCAGTTCGTACTTTGCACGTATTGCCGAGTTTGGAACGTATTACACTTTTGGTGAGCTTACCATTTTTCCAAGCGATGTCAACCTCGAATCCGCCACGGGCGCACAATCCTTTTATCGAGCCATTAGGCCAGGCAGAAGGTAGTGCCGGCAGCAGATGAATCTCACCCGCGTGACTCTGCAGCAGCATTTCGGCGATTCCTGCTGTGCCGCCGAAGTTGCCGTCGATCTGAAAGGGCGGATGGTCGTCAAAAAGATTGGGCAGTGTTGATTTTTGTAAAAGTGCTATTACATTTTCGTAGGCTTTCTCGCCGTCCTGAAGACGGGCCCAAAAGTTGATTATCCATGCTCTGCTCCAGCCGGTATGTCCGCCGCCGTGTGCGAGGCGATACTCCAGCGATTTGCGTGCTGCTGCTGCAAGCTCCGGTGTGCCGCTTACGGTAATCTGTTTTCCTGGATGCAGAGCAAACAAATGTGAAATGTGCCGATGTCCCGGCTCCGGCTCTGCAAACTCTTCGTTCCACTCCATTAATCGGCCATCCGAGCCTATCTTGGGGCCGGCTAAATTCTGGCGAGCGGTCTTGACCTGTGTGATGAACTGATCGTTGATTCCGAGAATTTCCGCTGCTTTGATGCAGTTGGTAAAAAGGTCATAGATGATTTGCTGGTCCATAGCCGGTCCCATGGTGAGGCTGGTGGGCCTGCCGTTTGGCGGGCGGAAACGGTTCTCCGGCGATATCGATGGGCCGCAGACTAACTTGCCGGTTTTTGGGTCTTTGACGAGGAAATCAAGGAAGAACTCAGCGGCCTCTTTCATAACCGGATAGGCCCTATTTCGCAAATATTCCTGGTCGCCGACGAACGCGTAGTGTTCCCACAGGTGCTGGCAGCACCATGCGGCAGCGGTGGGCCACATGCCGTACTGTACTCTTCCGCTGGGACTCGTCCACCACCACGGATCTGTCGTATATTGGGCGACGAAGCCGCGACAGTTGTAAACGTCTTTTGCGGTCTTTCTGCCGCGAGGCCGAAGACTTTCCACGAGGTGGAAAAATGGTTCATGGCACTCGGACAAATTGCATAATTCAGCCGGCCAGTAATCCATCTGAATATTGATATTGATGTGGTAATCCGAACCCCATGGGGCATTTATATGGTGGTTCCACAAACCTTGAAGATTCGACGGCATACAACCCGGACTCGCCCCGTTAGAAATGTCTATATTATCCTTTCCCTCGACTGCGCTCGGGGAGACAATCCTTCTAACGGGGCGAGAACAGCTTATCAGAAGGTATCGGCCGTACTGAAAATATAGAGCTACCAAAGCCAGGTCGTTTGCACCATCTTTGACGGCCTGCAATCTCGCGTCTATCGGCTTATCAGTGATTGGTGCCGTCCCCAGGTCTATGCTTACACGTCGGAACAACCTTTGATGCTCGACAATATGAGCGGTTCTGAGCTGGGCATAGGTTTTTTTCACAGCGGCGTCTAATTGTTCCTGGCAAACCTGGCCCAATTCCCTATTGAGCGGCTCAGAGGGATTGCTGAAATTGTAATCGGTTGCAGCGGAAAGCAGCAGTGTCGCAGCGTCGGCATTTTCCAGCCGTAAGCCTTTCTCGGTCGCCGTTAATTTGCCGCCTTCGGGGATAATCTTCAGCCATGCCTTGAACTTTACACCTTTCTGCTGGCCTTCCAACGCAGCCTGGCCTTTCATCACGATGCGGTCGGGAGCATCGGTTACAAGATTAGCCCCCGCACCTGTGGCGGGGGCTGCCTCGGCCACAAGTGCCGAGGCTAAAGCAAAATTCTCAGGCCTGGTCAGATTCGCATCGAATGAAATTTGCGCCGGCTTATCGCACGACAGACGAACAACAATGCACTGGTCAACTGGACTGGAAAAGACCTCGCGGGTGAAGGTGACATCGCCGCTGCGATAGGTTACGGATGCGATAGCAGTGTCAAGGTCAAGCTGACGGCGGTAGTTGCTTATGTTTTGGCTGCTTTGGAATTGGAGGAGCAAATCCCCAAGTGTCTGATAGCTGTAACGAGGCCCTGTGCCCATAAATTCTTTCTGTATCAGATTCTGAGCCTCGATATATTTACCTTCAAATATTAGCTGCCGAGCCTCGGTTAAATATTTATAGGCGCCGACACGGTCTCGCTCCTCCGGCCCGCCCGCCCATACTGTATCTTCATTAAGCTGCAATCGCTCAGTTTCCACCGTGCCAAAGACCATCGCTCCCAGCCGACCGTTTCCAACTGGAAGCGCCTGCGTCCACTCTTTAGCAGGCTGAGTGTACCATAGTGTCAGGGACTTGGAGGTTTGTTCGTTGTCGCCTGCATTTGTGGCTTGGCCTGTTACATCACCAGCGATAAAAAGAGTGCCTGTCAGACACGCGGAAAGAAAAATGAGTGTTGTTATTTTGGCCTGTTTACTTTTCATAATTGCACCTTTTCTTATTTCATTAAACTTGTCTGACGACAGTCAAGATTCGAGAATTTATGCATAATTTACTTTGTGATATAGAATTTGGCAAGGCTTGTTCCCTGCCGAAGCCGGTAACAGACATTTCCTGAAAAGATTTTTCTACGATATGTAACCTTTCCTAAAGAAGCGTCCACTATCCCAATAGAAAGCCTTATAAAAGGCATGTAAACGTGATAAAAACACATTTTTTATTGAAAGGAGCTAAAAAATGAACACGACAAGATATAAAAAAATAGCGATTTTGGTTGTGCCGGCGGTGGCTATTCTGGCAGTGCTTGTTTTATGCACGGAACTATCTGCCGCTCGCGGATCTGGACGTTACGGTGGAGGACGTGGCGGCTGGGATAGACCTGGTATGGGGCCACAGGTCAAACCTGAGCGTGATATGCGTACACCTCTTAGGCAGCGCAGCGCAGGTCCTAATAGCTCTGCCACAGGTATTATGCAGTTAGTGCGCAGGCTTGACCTGACGGATGAGCAGTCCGAACAAATCAAAGAAACTATCAAAACCAACAGAGAAAAGATTCAGGCTGCGCAAAAAGCGGTTGCTGAAGCGAGAAAGGCTTTGAATGAAGCTGTGGTCGAAGGCGCCGACGAGGCAGCCATCCGTGAAGCAGCGACGGCAGTGGGCAAAGCCCTCGGAGATGCAGCCGTACTTAGGGCAAACACAACAGCCTCTGTTAAGGCAATCCTGACTGAGGAGCAGCGCACAAAGCTGGAAGAACTTCGTAAAGAAGGACAGGAGCGGCGTGCTAATCGCACTGGTGAGATGCAGAGGCCGGGAGGTCGTGTAAGATTCCAACAGCGTGGACTGCGCGAAGATGCTTGGCATGATGGGGAGCCACCCTATGGCAGAGGTCAGATGTTTTATGGTCCTGATAGAGCTGGGCCGATGCGCAGAGGCAGAATGAGAGAACCATTGGACCAGGGGCCGAGGCAACCGTGGAGATGGTAAATGTCATATACGGATTGGTGATTGAGACATGTAGCGACTGTCTTGAGAACCAAGGCAGTCGCTACAGAATTTATCCGCCTACGGCGGATTAATATTGATGAATTGAGCATGGCGATATATCTTGCATGTATGGCTTTTTCGACTTGTTTAGATTGGTCTCTGAGCTTCCAGGCAGAGAGATGCTATGCTGGATGCTCGATGCTGGATACTCGATACTCGACGAGCATCGAGAATCTGGGATCGAGAATCGAGATGGATATCGAGGATGTCCACATGAGCCGCCGAGGTGACGGCGATGCGTACAGTCGTCTTATTGAACGACATCAGGAGTACGTAAGCCGGATTATGTGGCGCTTCAGCCGAGATCGCCGCCTTCATGAAGAGCTTGTTCAGGATGTATTTGTCGAAGCGTACCTGAGTTTGGCAACTTATCGGGAAAAAGCGCCGTTTGCCCACTGGCTTGCTCGGATTGCTACTCGTGTTGGTTATGCCTGCCTGAAGCAAAAAGTTCGACATCGTGCACAAAAAAACTTTACACTGAAAGAGTGGGACCGGTTACTCGATGATTCTTCACACCAGGCAGAGCCGAGCCAGGCGGCTGAATTTTTATACCGGTTGTTGGAACAACTGCCGCCTCGTGATCGGCTCGTTCTGACGCTGCGATATTTGGAAGACTGCGATGTAGCCGAAACCGCCCATCGAACCGGCTGGAGCGAAGCTATGGTTAAGGTTCAAACCTGGCGGGCAAGGAAAAAATTGCAAAAGCTTTTTGAGAAGGCGGGAAAGGAAATTATATGAAAAATCTTGATAATAAGCTCAGAATGCTGGCAGCTAAGGCCCGTGGTGAAATGCCTCCTCGTGTTGATGTTACCGATAGAGTCCTTGCAATCCTTACCACTGAAAAGTATCAGCGCCAGAGTGTCCCCGAAAAGCCTCTAATGTGGATGGCAGCGTTCTCCTCAGTTGCCGCTGTTGTCACTGTATTATTTGCAATTATTATTTATAACAAATGGACTGATCCTTTGTTTGAAATATCACAGGCAATTTTCTGGGTGACGCAATGAGCCAAATAGAAACAAACGATAGTACGATTATGGAATGTATGCGAAAGGCGCATAGCTGGCGTATGGCGTTTTTTGGTTTGGTTATCCTGCTGGCGGGTATAGTCATTGGAGCCACATCGGTGATAATTCTGCTGAAGCCCAAGCCGATAGGCCCATCCGCAGGGCCGGAATTTGTCAGCGAGACGATGATACGCGGCCTTCGGCGCCAATTGGGATTATCACCTGAGCAGAAGGAAAAGGTTGAGGCTATTCTGCAAAAGCACATGCAGAAGCTCCATGAGATACGTATGAATGCCAGACCGCAAATTAACGAGCAACTGCAGCTTATGAATGAGGAAATTTCTGCTGTGCTGACAGAACAGCAAAGACAAATCTGGCAGGAAAGACTGTTACCTCTCCAGCGACAGCTCCGACAACGCGGCCCCCGACGCGGAAATGGTTTGGAGGGGCCACCATTTCGCCGCGGCCAACGAGGACCTGGTCCGCCACAGTCCCCGAACATGCCTCATAGCCGGTAAAAGATGGTTTTATATAAGATAAAGAAAATCGAGCTATCTGACCATTACTTGGCCGGAGTCGGGAACGAGCACCTGGCCGGTTATGGTACGTGCTCTGTCGGAGCATAAAAAGACCACCGAGTCGGCGACATCCTGTCCCTTGATCTCGCGTTTGAGCGCGGTTTTATTTACATAGAAGGGAATAACCTCCTCCGGTTTTATACCGTACTTTTTAGCACAGACCTTTATATATTCGGGATTCCAGATTTTTGAGCCTTCAAAGACGTTGCCTGGTGCGATGCTATTGACCCTTATTCCATATTCGCCAAGCTCCAGCGCCCAGCCGCGGGCCATGTGTATTTCGCCGGCCTTTGTCGCGTTATAGGCAGTATTATTTTTGCTGGCATCCAGGCCGGATTTTGAGCTGAGGTTTATGATGCAGCCGGCCATTCCCTGGGTAATCATAATCTTGGCGGCCTCTCTTGCGCAAAGAAGATAGCCGGTCAGATTAACCTCCAGCGCAAAACGCCATTTATCGACTGGCATATCAACCAAAGGATATGCCGGTGCCACACCTGCTGCGTTGACTAAAATATCAAGCCCACCCCAATTCTCAAGAACGGCCTGGAACGCTCCTATGACATCACGTTCTTTGGTTAAATCACAGCGAAGCACTATTGTCTCGGAGTTCGGGATTTGCTTGGCAGTCTCCTGGATTGCTTTTTCATCAATATCCAAAAGCGCTACTGACGCACCTGCTTTTGCTAAGCCGATGGCGATGTTTCTACCTAAACCGCTACCTGCGCCGGTTACGACTGCAATTCGGCCTTGTAATTCGCCTGCCGACTGCCCGCCGGCTACTTTCATGCGGAACGCTTCCGATTCCCACTGATTGATAAAGTCGCGTTGCCTTTTAGTGAGTGTTAAAATCCCGCCCATCCGAGCCGCGTTTGTGCGAATGAACATTGAATATGCAGCGATGTCCCTGACTGTGGTCGCCATTTTCTTGTTGCCGGCCACGAAAAGCCCCACATTCTTGACTAAAAATGCTACGGCATGTCTTTCACCTTTATCTATCTGCGATTTCAATTGGACGGTGATCCTTCGGCTTTGCTCAGAGCTTGCCCTGAGTTTGTCGAAGGGACGGGTTTTCTGCGGTTCGCATTTATCCACCCACATCGCAGGTCCGTTGGCATATACTAATTCGTCCGGCGTCAAGACACCCGAAAGCAGTTTCTTGGCATCCTTTTGCCGAAGAAATGCTGCAATAGCATCATCATTGAAATAGCTTATCGCAGTGTATCGGCCGGTTGCTTCAAAAGAAGCCCTGCGGATACAAAGCTTGGCTTTGTTGATTTCTTCCTGTTTTACAGCTTTAATCTTTCCGGCTTTTGGTTGTTTTAGTTTGCTACTGCAGCGGTTTATAACCTGGTGGACTAAGCGTAAGGCTGTATTGGCGCTGCCGGCTGAAATCAAAAGTCCATGCTTTTCCATGAAGAGAATCGCCGGTTTTTTGCCGTATTGATTTTGATAATCGTCGACTAACTTTGCGATACTTTTTGCCAGCGTAAAGCCGGGGTCGGTATAAGGCACCCAAAGTAATGGCAAGTAATTTCCGATTTTCCGATTTTCGATTTTTTTAAAGAGTTTCTCCAGCTCAACCTTTCCGTTTTTAGCGTTTGCAAATGCTCCTGCTGTGCTGGGATGCAGATGAATTACGCACTTATCAAGGAAGGCGTGCAAATGTGCTTCCACTGAAGGACGGGCCTCACCGCTGTCTCTATCGTCACAAGCGAGCAGCAAGCGATTCACTACTTCGAGTTCTCTTTTATGAGTATCGAGCTTTTCTAATGATTTATCTTTTATAATTGCCAGGACCGGCTCCAGCCGCATCCTCCGCCAGCCTCTTTGTTCGTCCATATCTTTTAAGGCTGTGCCGCTGGCCTTTATATACATGAATTTACCATCTTTGGTTTTAACCGATGTGTTACCACCTCCACCTTGTACAAGCGTGCTGTCTCTGCCGACAGCGTTAGATATTTTAATAAGTTCTAATAATGCCTTATCCATACTGTGTCCCTCGTCTTTTGTCCCTTGTCCTATCGCGGTGTAGCATCGGGCAAACCGCCGTCCACGGGAATTGTAGCACCGGTAGTCGGCGTTTGACGCGTTGCAAAAAACAGTACCGCATTGGCAACGTGCCGTCCCGTTATCTTTGCTTTCAATAGATTTCTGCTTTGATAATACTCTTGCAATCCTTTTTCATCAAGTCCGCGTGCCCGCATTCGGTCGGGACCAACTTGCTCCCACAAGCCGGACTTGTATTTACCTTCGGAAAACACACCGTCCGGCGCCACCATATTAACTCGGACGCCATATTGTGCAAGCTCAATGCTGGCTATCCGGCCTAATTGGTGACAGGCGGCTTTGGTAGCGCTGTAGGCGCCGAAGCCGGCGCCCGGTGCAGGGACATTCTTGGTAGAGATAATTATAATGTCGCCTCCGATTCCCTGGGCGATAAAAATCCGTGCCGCCTCGGCAAGTGTCAATAGAGCACCTTCTACATTTACTTTTTCCAGCTTGCGAAAGGCATCGAGATCAATATCCTTCAAATATGAAACATAAGGGATTCCCGCACCGACAATCACAATATCAATGCCGCCCCAGGTTTGAATGACATTCTCAAAACCTCGAATGACAGACTTTTTGTCGGTGACATCGAGGGCTGCACCTATCACTCTGTCACCGCCGATCTTTTTCAGGTCGGCTATAAAATCATCGAGTTTCTTACCCGGCAGGTCCGTAGCTGCCAGATAGCAGCCGGCCTCTAATAGTCCCCGGCAGATTCCATAGCCGATTGCTCCGGCAGCGCCGGTAATCAGAGCAACTTTATTGCCAAGAGGCAAATCAGAATTATTGCTGCTTCGGTCAACATAAAGCACTCCACATTCACGAACACATATAATTTCAGGTTTTGCGTTGTGACGTTCTGAATAATCTGAAATGGTATCGTTTAACTGCTGACGAAGTTTTTCAGGGTCGCCGCCTTCTTCTACAGCATCTAAAAACAAAGGTGGCTTTTCACCTTTGAGCAAAGATTGTAGGGTGGACTTTAGCCCACCGATTACGCCGTGGTGGGGCAAGCCCCACCCTACCTGCTTCCCTTCCTCGGCATGTTTCTCGGAATTGGCAAAATCAATAGCTTCTTTACTGGTTAAAGATTTCAGAATAACCGGCTTATAGGGGAAATCCTGCTCGCCTGTTGCTTCCGACAGAAGCCCACGGACAATCGGCATCATCTGAGCTAATCGGCTCAAAAAACGTTGGTCAAGCCCAGAATAGTTCATTGTTTTCCTTTGTAGTTTGTGCTAATGATTACATTCCGCACAAGGCGGTCTATTAGCTGAGTTTGACAGCCGTGCCGTACACCAAAAGTTCAGCGGCGCTTCCTACAACACTCGTAGTCATATAGCGAACATTGATTATTGCATCGGCCTGCATCTGGGCAGCCTGGGCGACCATTCTGTTTGTAGCTGCTGTGCGGGCCTGGCCCATCATCTCTGTGTATTCAGTCAATTCACCGCCGAGAATGAGTCTGACTAAGGCGGACAGGTCTTTGCCCAGCCAGATAGCAAATACCGTATGGCCTTGGACGAGGCCGAGAATCTCGCGTGTCGCCCGGCCGGGCACTTCAGCAGAATTCAACAGCAAAACCGTACGATCAGTCTCAGCAGGCATTAGTGCCTCTGCCAGCCTCTTGCTTTTGGTTTGTTCGAGAGCCAATGTCAGCAGGACCACAAGTATACCGCCCAGAAGGCAGAAAACCGCTATCCTGAGCCACCAGGGCACGACTGGATCATCTTTAACGAGCACGTGCCACGGTATCCCGGCAAATACAGCAACGAACAACCCCACTACAAATGCTAACGACCCAATTTGTCGAATTGCTTTCATAGCTTTCTCCTTAAACAGGATTTTCCCTGACATAGATCACGGAGAAAACAGTATACAGTAGACAGCAGTCACAAGCCAGAATTAATATACCCTAAACGCTACACGCTGTATTCAGAAGACAGAAGTCAGAAGACAGAAGACAGAATCAATGTACACTGTAAGCTACCCGCTTCACGAGATACGAACGACGAGCGACGAATGAGGCCTGTCCCGAGCCCTTCGATTTTACTCAGGATAAACTCCGTCGAGGGATTGAAGAATCCAAAATCTCAGCTAACGATTGAGTCAACCTGCCTCAATTAGCGGCAGATAATTGAGGTCGCGGTTCAATGACTGGTTAGAAAAAAAGTTATTCTGGTATTCTAACATATCCCCCAAAATTTCTATTTACATTGTTACTTAAAAAGAAGTACATGTAACCAGGTCTCAATCCCATCAGGATGCTTTTCAGTAATATGTCTCAGATTTAGGAATCCTGCTTTTTGAATTTGCGTGATCCACCAATTCGGTTCTTTGAGTGTTAAATGAAGAGGTTGTCCAATAATCATTGGACCAAAATCGTCAGGAAACAATGCTATAGAAAGATAACAAAATATTTTTGTGCAACGGCAAAGATTATCTAATACTAATTCAACTTTTTCTGTTGGAATATGCTCAAGAACATCAGCGCAAATTATTGCGTCATATTTTTTATTAAAATCTTTTTCGTTCCATAACACTCCAATAGTTAGAATGTCATTTTTTATTTTATCAAAAAAGGGGTCTAAACAATTTTCCGCAATATCAAAACCATGAACAGAAAATTCATCACCATATTCTTCTATCAAGGTACGCATAAGTTTTCCTGATCCACAGCCAGCATCAAGAACGGTTTTTACTTTGCATGTTCTCAGAATATCTACTATATTAAGGTTTCTTATAGATCTTTCGCCGGAAGAAAATAGACGATATTCATCGCATTTCCAAACGGTCGAGTATTTCTCTTTTTCAGATTTGCTTAATGATTCACTCATAATTTTTTAACATTTTTATCAGAAAATGTACAGCTAACGCAAGCGAACAGCGGCACCATGTATGCGGCATCCGTGTGAAACCGCTGGCTCGGACAATTTAGTTACTCAAACTGACCGTTTTTCAACGATGTACTGGCATAAGTGGATATTTAACAGTAATATATCGCAGTTTGTCATTCCCGCGCAAGCGGGAATCCACTGCTACGATACGTCAAATGGATACCTGCCTTCGCGGGTATGACAGTACGAATCGGTCACTTTGAGTTAGTTAGTATATAACATTCAGTATATAGTATTTTGTGAAGTTACAATATACGTTAAGACACTCGCGCCGAATTGCTTACGGCGCTCATCATAAATTTGGCGTTCTCCAAAGGCGTTTTGCCATCGAAAACTGCGCTTCCGGTGACAACAATATCGGCCTGCATTCGGGCTACGTCCGCGATGTTGTTACGAGTAATGCCGCCATCGATGCCAACCAGAATGTCTTTTTTTGCATCACGAATCATCTGTTTTAACTTTTTGAGTCGGGATTCAGTAGAAGGGATAAACTTTTGTCCGCGCCAGCCTGGGTTGACCGCCAAGAGAAAAACCATTTCCAGCTCATCAATAAGCGGGATAATAACCTCAAGCGGCGTTCCCGGATTCAAGGCAACGCCACGCAGTATACCTTTGTTAGGGTCGTTGGCATTAGCCATTTCCCCCAGTACCTGCAGGACTCGATGTATGTGACGGCTGGACTCGACCTGCACGGTTATCATATCGGCACCGGCAGCAACGTAGTCTTGGAGCTTTTCCAAAGGCTCATTTATCAACAGGTGCACATCTTTTAACAGCGAGGTTTTCACAGCCTTTATAAAGTCAGGCCCAACGGTCATCATAGGACAAAAACATCCGTCCATAACGTCAAAATGCAGCAGTTTTACTCCTGCATTTTCCATAAGTTTCAGCTCGGAGCCCAGTGACATCAAATCCGCGGTGAGTATACCCACACTGACAAGCGGACATGCTTTGCGTAATTCATCTAAAAGAGGTTTGTTTTGCATTTCCGGTGCTAATTTTTCTTCTTTTCGTTTTTGAGAGTTTCGTACAGTTCGTAGGCCTCATTCGGCTTTATATTTTCGTGAACAATCTTATGGACAGCCTGCATCATGGCTTTGGGAGCGTCACTCTGAAAGATGTTGCGTCCCATATCTACGCCTGCTGCGCCTTCCTGGATTGCTCTATAAGCCATAGTCAATGCGTCAAGCTCAGGGATTTTCTTGCCGCCGGCCATCACAATCGGAACCGGACATGATGCTGTAACCGTCTCGAAACCTTCCTCCAAGTAATAGGTCTTGACAAAGTGAGCCCCAAGCTCGGCGCATATCCGGCAGGCCAACCGGAAATATCTGGCGTCCCGGACCATATCTTTGCCCACCGCTGTCACCGCCATTGTGGGAATGCCGTAGCGCAATCCCATATCTATCAGCCGGGTCATATTGTGAACCGAGCGGGTCTCGTACTCGCCACCGATAAATACCTGCAATGTCACAGCCGATACATTCATTCGAATAGCGTCCTCGATGTCCACGGCTAATTCTTCGTTCGATAGCTCCTTTAGGATACTCGGCCCGCCGCTGCAGCGCATCACGATAGGCTTGTTCAGAGTTGGTGGTACCGAGGTTCGCAAAATTCCACGTGTGAGCATTATAGCGTCGGCGTAATACATCAGCGGTACTATTGTCAGGTCAATTCGCTCAAGGCCTGTGGTAGGGCCTTGAAAGTAGCCGTGGTCAATCGCAAACATTACCGTACGTCCGGTTTTGGGATTAAATATTCGTGAAAGCCGATTCTTCATGCCCCAATCGAGAGCGTTCGCTCCTTTTAGGAAAAAGCCCTCGGCTTTCATAGGGACATCTTCATAAAACTTCTTTTCTTGTTTTGCAACATCAGCCTCAGGCATGATTCTTTCCTTTCTCTGGTTATGTTTGAGCTCTTCGCTCCTTTTTATCTTTCAGGAATATCCAGGCTGTGCTGGAGACAAAGTAAAGCAATGTAGGTACAAGTAATACCTGCTTGAAATGAATCAGCGCCTTTTGATATCCCGTACCTCCTGAATTATATACCCGGATCGACAGAATAAGACATATCAGTAAAGACGCCAGTGCCACAATTCCACAAATCTGCATGATAAAACCCCCAGTGGAACTGGGGGCTAAATATTCACTCTTCTTTTCTTGCTGCCTTTCGCTTGTCGCTTTTTGCTTATTCTTCGGTTCCTCTGTCTTGTCATTGAATTTTTCACGGGCACCGGCCATCGAAGCAAAAATAATATAAAGCACTGAAGTCAGTAGCCAAACCGGCACAAACAAGAAAAACAAGTGTATGAAACCAACCTTGCTTAGTGTGTTCGCAAGAGTTTCCGAGTGCATCCATTTTAGCAAGCTGACCAAGGGGCTGTCCTGCATGACTACAAGTGCTGCCACAATAGCGATTCCCCAGCTAAGCAAAGCCGGCCAATTCACAAGCAGCTTCTTACGCGAAGCCCAGAATTGAGTTAGGCCGATCTTCGGGAAAATCCAGTGCTCGACAAAAACAATCGCCCCCACAGGCATTAACAACAATCCGTAGTAACCGACGAAATCCAGCAATTTTGTGAATACGAACGGAGAGCACGCGATCGCCGTCGTTGCTGCACCGGCTACTAATGTCACCAACCATCTCGGCCAGCCAGGCGTCACCGCCTGAAAGGCAAGTCCCGCACGATACAAGGTTGGATTGGAGGTTGTCCACCCGGCGATGATGACAGCAATGATTCCGGAGATACCAAGAGCCTGCCAGGCCACACCGCCGGCATCGAGCATGGTCAGACTTTTACCCAGCATAAGAGCCGCTCCGGCTCCCATGATGCCGGCACAAATCCAAGCCAGATAATGGCCGAGGAACATGCCGAAAGATGAATATAAGCCGTATGACGCCTTTTTTGCGTAGCGTAAAAGTGCCATATCCGACAGGCCGCCGTGCATTGCGAGGTTGCATATCCACGCAAAAGCCGCCACGTGCCAAAAGCTGATTTGAGGATTGCCCACGGGAGCAACGCCTGTCCAGATCGATTTATTCGCCAGAGTCCAGAAATCCTGTAAGCTGCCGATTTGACCGCCCAGCCCCTTTGCAGCTATATTGGGCAGCATAGTTATCGCCCCGGCGATGAACATCAAAAACATCCAAGGCGAGCAAACCTCCGCAAACTGCGCCAGCTTTTTAAAGCCGAGAATCGCCAGGGTGACCACCACTGCACCGACGCCGATAACAACCAAAACAAATCTTATATCCGTTGGAAACCATCCTGTTTGTTCAGGTATGCCAAAAGGAATGCGTACCGCAGAAGCTGAGACCGTTATCATACAACCGGCTAAAATACAGAAAAGTACAGCGTTTAAAACATTATAAATAGTTGTAGTGACCGGCCCGGCAATTTTGCGAAGATACCAGTAGAGTGTAAGCCTGGTCTGAACTGCAATCGGGGCGCATACGAACGTCCAGGTCAGCACAGCCATCAGGTTGCCAAGAAGCAGCCCGACAAAAATATCAAAAGCACTTGCACCCCAGATGACAAACAAAGCGCCGATGACGAACTCGGTTCCGGCAACGTGCTCACCGGCAAAAACGCCGGCAAAATGTTTACCGGGCTGGAGCTTGTTCTGCGAAACCGGCTCCCGCTCAAATTCGTAGAGGAGATCCAATCCTTTTATAGCACCATCTTTACTTCCGCTGGCCATTTGTCTTCCTTTCATATTCGTTGATTTGTCACCTTAGCTTCGTAATTTCTGACTTCTTTTAGCCAATCAGATTCGGCTGGAACATTATGCTTTATGCAGTAGTAATCCCATACAGCACCGAAGGGCAGGGTCTTGATCTCTTCGAGCGTTGCCAGCCGCGATGTGTAGTCGCTGCTTGCTTCCATTACACGAAGTTTCTCAATCGGCTCCAGCATGGCAATCAGCAGCGCTTTTATCATACATCGTGTCCCTATTACCCATGCTGCAACGCGGTTAATGCTGGCGTCGAAAAAGTCGAGCCCGATGTGCACTCGCTTCAGATAATCACCGCGCACAATCTCTTCAGCGATGGCTCGCAGCTCGTCCGACAGTGTCACCACATGGTCGCTGTCCCAGCGTACGCCTCTGCTTACATGAAGAAGAATCTGGTCAAGAAAAGTCAGTACCGATGATATTTTGTCCGAAATAACTTCAGTTGGATGGAAATGCCCTGCGTCCAGGCAGATTAAAATATTGTTCTGAACTGCGTAGCCTAAATAAAATTCGTGTGAGCCAACGACATAACTTTCCGAGCCGATGCCGAAGAGCTTGCTTTCCACAGAATCCAGAAGGTATTTACGGTTAATTTTCTCGGCGAATATTTCATCTAACGATTTTTTTAGGCGTTCTCGCGGCCCCTTGCGGTCCACAGGGATGTCCTTGTATCCATCAGGAATCCACACGTTTGTCACGCAGGGTGTCCCAAGTTTCTTACCTATTGCTTCCCCGATTTTTCTACAGGCGATCCCATGCTCGACCCAGAACTTGCGAATACCTCTATCGGTGTTGGCCAATGTAAAGCCGCTCGCAGCTTTCGGATGCGAAAAAAATGTCGGATTAAAATCCATTCCCAGACCATTTGTCTTCGCCCAGTCTATCCAGGTTGAAAAGTGTTCGGGCCGCAACTCGTTACGCTCTACTTTTCCTTTTGTCTCAGCGTATATCGCATGCAGGTTCAACCGATGTTTGCCTGGTATCAGGCTCATCGCCTTTTCGAGGTCGGCCCGCAACTCGTTCGGTGTTCTTGCTTTGCCGGGATAAGCACCTGTAGCCATTATGCCCCCGCCACTCAATCCTTCGGCGCTCTCGAAGCCACCGACATCGTCACCTTGCCAGCAATGAATTGATACGGCGATTTTGCTCAGCTTTTCCATAGCCTGCTCGGTATCAACACCAAGTTCAGCGTAATACTGTTGTGCAACTTCATAGGCTTTTTTGATTCTTCTCGAATCGCTCATCTTATAATTACTCCATTTTAGAAATATTACTACAACGAGATTGCCACGCTCGGCTGCGCCTCGCTCGCAATGACAGCGGTTGCATCCCTATGTCATCTCTGAAAGCGTGCCTGTTGTCAAGTTGGCGTAATGGTTAATTTCATTTTTTTACCTTCCTTGTTTCATTCGTCTGTCGCTTGGTTTCGCCAAATATCTGTCGCGTTCGTTTC
>Ga0315537_1001071_pt1 | contig 21650 bp, 17 predicted proteins | sample SalMarSW160270MG_FD_203091 | JGI IMG/M metagenome (GOLD analysis project Ga0315537, IMG submission 203091) | Salt marsh sediment microbial communities from the Plum Island Ecosystem LTER, Massachusetts, United States - Salt Marsh Sediment SW1602-70 ...
ATACACGGAAATCGATAATGTTTGTCGGTTTTTCGGCCGAGGAAGTCGGCTTGTATGGTTCGGCGGCATTGGCCGGCAGATTATACAGCACCGGACAGGACGTTGACTTCATGCTGAATTTCGATATGGTTGCATACACCGAGGATGAATTCGATGATGTAACGTTAATCAGCGGTTCGGTGCCTCAGACGGTCGATGTTCTGGCCGCGGCCGCCGAAAGGGTGACGAATTTAATACCGCAGTACGGCGGAGTGACCGGCAATTCGGATCACGCCTCGTTTAATGCTTATGGTTATCTGGTGGCTTATGGCCAGGAGGGCGATTTTAATTATCCCGGCTGGCATACCGATATCGATATATCCTCCCGTCTGGATTTTCCTTATTTCGAGCAGGTGGTTCGGATGGCGGCGGCGGCGATCGGACATATTGATAATGCCGCTCATTTAACCCCGATTGAGAATATTTATGACGGCGGGGACGGCCAGTCTCTTCGCGTGGCCTGGGGCGACTGCGAAGCCGATTATACTTATAAAGTCCTTTACGGGACGACGTCCGGCGTTTATACGGATACGGTCGATGTGCCGCCGTCGGCCTGTTATTACGATCTAACCGGGTTGACGACGGGGCAGGAGTATTATATTGCCGTACTGGGTATTAATTCCCTAGGTTACGGCCCGTTGTATTTAATCGAGGATAGTGGAACACCGTATGTAATCCCCCGGCCGCCGACCAATTTAACGGCTGAGCCGGATTACCAGAAGATTATTCTTTCCTGGGATGAGAATATCGAACTTGATTTAAATCATTATACCATTTTACGCAAGCCCTCCGACGGCAGCTGGTCGGTACTGGAAGCCTTTTATCCCACGACGTATTACGAAGACGTGACCGCTTTGAACCATGTTGAGTACGATTATATTGTCCTGGCTGTCGACGACGATATGAATGAATCGGATAGTTCACTGGCGGCCACAGCCGTGGCAGCCTCATTTGATTATCCCCTGTTGTTTGTGGATGAAACACTGGCATCGGGAGGAATTAATCCCACACCTGAGGAAGAGGACGCTTTTTACGGCAGCATCTTTAGTGTCTGGCCGCACGATGAGTACGATATTGATGCGGGTGGTGACAAGCTGAGCCGATCCCTCTCCGGTCAATATAAATCCATAATATGGATTGACGATGACGTTTCGACGCAGTTGCTTTCGAACTCGCTCGATTCTCTGGAGTGGTTTCTGAGCTATAACAGCAATTTATTCGTGGCGGGGTGGCAGACAATTGCCTGGGCGGCCGGTTCCAGCCAGCAGAGTTCCGGCGATTTTATGTATGATAATTTCGGGATTTCGGCGATCGAGGAAGATCCCAATTTCGATTTTATCGGAGCAACCGGCGAAAACGGCTGGCCCAGCGTTCAGGTTGATCCGGACAATGTTTTTAGCGGGGTGATGCCATATATCGCGATATTCACCACTTTGCCGGGCGCGCAGGTAATATACCGATTCAATTCCAGCACATCGGACCCGGAATTCCAGGATCAGCCGGCCGGCGTTGCCTATGAAACGGCACATGGCAAAAGAGTGGCGCTGTCATTCCCGATTTATAATCTAACCGAATCCGACGCACAGGCTTTGATTTCCAAAGTATGCACCTATTTCGGTATGGAGTCGTCGCATTCTAATGGCGACGTCAACCTCGACGGAGTTATAAATATTCTTGATATTACTTACGTGATTTTCTATATTTTCCTGGCCGGGCCGCCGCCACCGATTATGAATCTGGCCGATGTCAACGGTGATTGCACCATAGATTTGTTTGACATCAATTACCTGATATCATATCTTTATCTGTTGGGGCCGGCGCCGGTGGCCGGCTGCGTGGAGTAAGTGGAATAAACGGATGGCGAAAGACAAGGCCGGACACGGCGCGATAATATTAATAATTGTCCTGCTGCTATTACCGTCTACAGGTTTCGGTTTTCGGATTCGGGAAGTCTCCTCCCTTCCTATTGAGAGGACGGATCAAATTTACGGGCAATCGACGGGTAATATAATTATTAAAAAAGAGGACCGATTGGTGCTCCTTAATCGGTTGCAGCAGATCAGATCGGAGGTCAAGCTGGATAGTTCGCAGTCGGCTGTCGTCGCTGAAAATGGATTATTTTATTGTTTCGTGAGCAAGCCTGAGAACGAGGACTCGGTTTCATCCGGCCCGACCGCGACCATATACAGCAATCGCGAGATGCCTCTCTGGAGTGTGTATGAATTGGCTGAGGGTATTTGCTATCTGGCGCCTTCGGGTGATTTTCTGGTCGTTATTTCCGGGACGGTCGGATGGTTTAATTATAAAATGCTCCTATATCACAAGGATCGTCCGATGATGGAAGTCGATATTCAGTCTTTTGAAAATCTTCAGTTCAGCGACGACAGCCATTTTCTGTTAATTGACGCCGGGGCTAAGGGTATTAAATTATATGATGCCGACGGCGAATTAATTCAACAATATGGCTCTCAGAAAATGGTGGCCTTATCCGGGAAAGGAAAGAAGATTGCCGCCTATGACTATAAAGGTACTTTGAGGATATTTGATGGCCCCCGGAAAAAGCTGGAGCTTGATTTGAAGCAGCTCAGCATCAGGGACCTTATCTTTCGTGATGATATAAACACCATAGCAATAATATATGATTTCAGAATAGTCGTTTTGGACGCCGTTAACGGAACCATCCTCTGGGAATACGGCAGCGGCAAGGAGGGCGGGCTTTTTGCCTCGCTGGACATATCCCCTAATAACCGATTTGTATCCTGCGGGATAGATGTAAGCAAAGGCACGTCGGCGGATCAACAGGAAAGGCATATTCTTGGTTATCTTTATGTTTTCGATATTGAGGGTCAGACCCTGCAGGAAATTAAATATGAATATGAGAACTATTCCAAGGGGCTGCCGAATGTCGAATTTTTGTCTGATAACCGGACAATTGCGGTGCGAAACGCCGAAAGCCTTCATTTCGTAGAAATCTACTGATTTTGAAGACGATTGCATAATCTGCGAAGGTAAAATCTCATTTCTCCATCCAAATATCTCAAGAATGTCCCGCGAATTTGCTATTGTAATAGCATTCAATGACTTCGAATAAATACTTATAACCAATAGAGTTCCGGCATCCGAGTTGCTTGTTTGAAAGTCGGCAGAATCTTGAGGAATAGCTATGAAACCGAACCTGAAAATAGTCAATATCGAAGAAATCAATCCGGTCATGGATTATCGTGAGCGGCGAGTGGAGCATCTGCGGCAGGCAATCGGTAAAACCGGTACGATACGAAATCTTTTCAACCTTGCCTCTGTCGGTGCCCGTCAATTCCTGCTTCTTGAGGACAGTGCGATTCTGGAGGCGGTACGGCGACTTAATCTGCAATTTGTTCCGGCGCAGGTTGTCCCTTTGAAAAGGCAGAAGAAAATCATAGCGAATATCGCTCTGGAAGGGATGAATTGTTCGCATATCGATGATTTTTATCAGATGTTTCCCCGGGCCTTTACAGTCAATCAGGATGGCCGGGAGCTGGATATCGGCGACTGTATCGTGGTTTCCATCAGCCGTAAAAACCAACCGGAAATGACTATGTATTTTAAAAGGAACAGTGTCGGATTGATATCGGGTGCGATATTTGATTTTTTCAGTTTCTTAAAATTGCATTGCATATTAAATGAAAAGGTATATCCGGGTTCGATTAAAAATACCAATGTGAAAAAAAATACCGAAAGCTGCATACTATCAGTAACCGGCTTGGTGCCGAACGATCTGCTGTTTGCCGTCCGGCAGAATTTTTCCTTCCCGGCGGGGCTCTTGCGATTTGATAATGGCGTCAGGATTATCGGCATCGACTACCCAATCAGGGTACTGAATGAAAAGGTTTCGATCCGCGAAAAGGAACGATTTCTGCTCGATCTGATGAATTATCGATTAAGTTCCGGGTATTCGCATTTTATAAAAAACGGTGTCTATCTGCTTAACTATTGACATCCCTTAAAAAATAGTTGAATCGTCCGATTTGAGTCTGTAGATTACAGGCATTATGCTGTCGATAGATCAATCATACTGCCTGGAATGCGGCGGCTGTGTTGCCGTCTGCCCTGAGGAAGCTTTATTCCTGTCATTTAATAGTCTTGAATGTGTGGTTGATTTGTGTACTCTCTGTGGTATATGTATCTTCTTCTGTCCGGTCGGGGCTATAAAGGAGAAAGATGCAGGATAAGTATGATGCCGTGATAATCGGGGCCGGACCGGCCGGTTCGATGGCAGCGTATGAAATTGCGGCCGCCGGGTATTCCGTTATCATCCTGGAAAAACATGAAAAACCGGGAATTCCGCTGGCATGCGGCGAAGCGGTTTCGCGCGGCTCTTTGGAAAAACTTATTGAGTCTCAAAAGGAATGGATTTGCGCCGAGATTAACAGGGCGATAGTAATCGGGCCTGACGGTACCAGGGCCACGGCTGTGTATCAAAACGGCGGATATATTCTGGATCGGAAAAAATTCGATTATTATCTGGCGAAACGAGCGGTTGGCGCGGGGGGGATGCTGGCCTGTGACAGTATTGGCCTGGAGCTGCAAAAAGACGGCGGCAAATTTGTGTCAATTGATGTATTGAAAAAAGGCGGTGAAAGATTACGTATTGAAGCATCCATATTTATCGCCGCCGATGGCGTCGAGTCGAAAATCGCTCGATTGGCCGGTATCGATAATCTGGTAAAGGTCAATATTGCCGAAGCACTGCTTCAATACCGCCTGGAAAATATCAGTGTCGATCCGGAAGCTATATTTTTTTATGTCGGTAATAAAATTGCACCGGGGGGCTATTTGTATATTTTTCCAAAATCCGAAAATTCGGCCAATGTCGGACTGGGTATCATAACCGAAACGAACCGGAGTAAAATGCTGGAATTGTTGCTTAACGATTTTATTAAAGAGAATTTTGAGGGCGCCTATATCGCCGACAGAGCCTGCGGTTTAACGCCGAAGTATATGGGGGAGAAAATGTTTCGGATAGACAATCTTCTTATTGCCGGCGATGCTGCCCGAGCGCTGGATTCTTTCTCCGGGGCGGGAATAATAAATGCCATGACTTCCGGCCGGTACGCCGGTTTAGCGGCCGTGGAATATCTTAAGGGAAATGTAAAAAATGAAGAAGATTTCGATAGGCTTTACCCGGGTCGATTTCTGGGAGAGAGGGGCGAGGAATTGAAAATGTATGAAAAATTAAAAGTCGCTTATCGTCATCTTGACGACAATGATTTTATAGAGGTAATAAAGGCATTGGATAATTATCTGACCGGCAAAGATGTCCGACAGATAAAGGTGAGCAAGCTTATGATGGCGATTATGATGTCAAGACCGCGGTTGGTTCGACTTGCAAGATATGTGGTATAGTGATGTCTACTCAGCCCGAAAGACCGTTGACAAAGGTCATCAGTCTTGATTTATCGCGAGCCGCCTTGTGCTTGTTGATGACTTTTTTGCGGGAGGCTTTATCAATAATACTGACGACGTCTTTAATCATACTTTCCGCCTCGGCGCGGGTTTTGCATCCCCGAAGAGCTTTGATCGATTTGCCCACCTGCGAGCGCAGAGCACGGTTACGTTCTCTTTCATCAGACGAGGTTTTCATCCTCTTTTTGCACGACTTGTGTTGTGGCAAGCTGTTATCCTTTCTAAAACTACAAAATTCAGGCCGTAAATATATGTACAATCCGGTTATTGTCAATGGATAATTATAAAAGCCAGTCGATGGCGGTCTCGGCCGGAAAGGTCTCGCTGGCAACAGCGGTCTCGAGAATTTTCGGGCTCATTCGCGAGCAGGTGATGGCTTATCTTTTCGGCGCCGGGATGGCCACCGATGCATTTGTGGCGGCTTTCCGGGTGCCCAATCTGCTTCGGGATCTCTTTGCCGAAGGAGCTTTATCGTCGGCCTTCGTTCCCGTATTTAAAGACAAGCTGGTAAAAAAAGGCAACCGGGATGCGTTTCTATTGGCCAATTTGACAATCTCCGGTTTGATACTGATTGTCGGGATTGTAATTGCTATCGGGATTATTATCGCCCCCGGGATAATTTATGTCTCCGCCAATGGCTTTACCGCTGAACCGGAGAAATTCATCTTGACCGTCAATCTCACCCGAATAATGTTTATTTACTTGCTGCTGGTGTCGGTGTCGGCGGTTTTGATGGGTATGCTGAATTCAACCGGTCGTTTCGGGATTCCGGCGCTTTCGCCGGCGTTGTTCAATATCGGGATGATAATCACGCCGCTTCTTTTATACCGGCATTTTGATATTCCCATTTATACGCTGGCGGTCGGGGTCCTGATTGGCGGCATCGGTCAACTCGTTTTTCAACTTCCGTCGCTATTCAGGATTGGATTTCGGTTCCGATTTATAATAAATTTCGCCGATGAAGGTATCCGCCGGATCGGTCGCTTAATTGCGCCGATGATTCTGGGATTGTCGGCTTCACGAATCAATATTCTGGTCAACACACTTCTGGCCTCATTCCTGATGGAAGGGGCGATGTCATATCTTAACTACGCTTATCGCCTGATGCACTTCCCGCTGGGCGTGTTCGGGGTCGCTCTGGGGACGGTGGCCCTTCCTAAACTCTCCGATGACGTCGCCCGCGAAAACACCGGCCAGCTGGCGAAAACGTTTATGGAGGCGATCGGTCTGTCGATGTTTCTGGTCATTCCGTCGGCAGTTTATCTGGCCGGTTACGGCGAGGATCTGGTGCGGCTTATCTACCAGCGCGGGGCTTTTGGTCCGGAGGCGACGACCGAGACCGCCCGGGCTTTATATTTTTACGCCTTCGGGCTGGTCGGTTTTGCGGGCGTGCGGGTAGCGGCGCCGGTATATTATGCATTGGGGGATGCAAAAAGACCGATGTTCTATTCAATTATTTCAGTAATTATCAATATTGTACTGAATTTCGCTTTTATACCGTTATGGGGCTTTGCCGGTTTGGCGGCGGCGACTTCGGCCGCAGGATTAAGTAATCTGTTCCTGCTATCGCTGAATCTGCGTAAAAAGGTGGACGGCATCGATTATATTTATCTGATAAGTAAAACGCTCAAGATAATATCGGGCGCAATAGCGGCCTATCTGATTGTCCGATTGGTGAATCTTGAAATGATTATCAGACCGGATGATATTCTCGGTAAAATTGTTCTGGTTGGATTGCAGATTATCGGGATGGGCGGAATATATATTTTATTGCTCTGGCTATTGCGGGTTCCTGAAGTCAGGAGGATATCACATCTGATGAAAAACAGAAAATAATCGATGGCGAAAAAATATCCTGCCATATTCGCTTTATTTGCGGTTATATCCGGAATATTGCTGGCGGACACATTTGATATTTCATCCTGGATTTATCTTTTCTTCGGTCTGTCTTTAATTATTGTACTTATTGCTTTTTATTTTAAGGGGCAATTAATCGCATCCGGCGTGGTCGCGCTCTTTTGTCTGGCGGCACTATCGGCATACGGTTATTCGTTTCGCATGAAAACGTATCCCCCGGGTCATATTTTTCATTTTGTCGATGACGATTATAAGTACACAGTTTATGGTACAATCGATGACTGGCCGATTATCAGTGAGCATAACACCGATGTCACTATCGCGGTCGACTCGATCGGCCTGGGGAAGGAAATCAAAAGGGGGAAAGGTCATCTTTTGGTCCGCATCGGAACGGAGACAACCGATCTTCGCTACGGCGACCGTATTTATTTTGTTTCCCGCCTGTATTCAATCAAGGGCGGGCGTAATCCGACCGGATTCGATTACCGCCGGTATTTAAACCTTAAAGGTGTTTTTGCAGTCGCTTATTTACCGCACCAGTACAATATCCAGATTGATCCGCTCGAACGCGGGCATTTCTATCGCATGGTGGGAAAGATTAGAGATTATATCACGGGCACTTTTAAAAGAACTCTGAACAATAACGCCGCGGCGCTGGCTTCGGGCTTTCTAATCGGTGATACGAGGGATATCCCAACGGCCATTTATAATCGTTTTCGCGACAGCGGGACTTTGCATTTACTGGCCGTCTCCGGCTCGAACGTTGCTCTCGTTTTGATTGTATTCGTATTTTTAATGAGGGCTTCGCCCATGAAAGCATGGAGCCGGACGACACTTCTGCTTCTGGTTGTTTTTGTATTTTCGAATCTGGCCTTTAATCAACCCTCGGTGGTAAGGGCGTCAGTTATGGCCTCACTGGTCCTGGTGGGTAAATATCTTCAGCGAAGGATTGATTTAAACAATATAATCGCCTTAACCGCTCTCATAATTCTATTGGTCGAACCAACCGAACTTTTTGATGTCGGATTTCAGTTGTCGTTTGCGACCGCCTGGGGATTGATCCTGCTGGTTCCTTATGCGGCCGGATTATTTCGGCCGATTCATGACAGAATGTACTATAAATTTCTTATCATACCGCTTCTTGTTTGCGCGATAGCCCAGCTGGTATCATTACCGATGTCGGCTTTTTACTTTCAACGCATGCCGATGATATCGTTTTTGTCGAATCTAATCGTGGTTCCGCTGGTATCCATTATAGTCATTGCCAGTATTGTCTTGCTTCTCTTTGCCCTTGTTTTGCCTGTCCTCGGCGATTTTGCCGGGGCGCTTCTGAATCCCCTGATAAACGTGACTCTGTATTTTATCAAACTGTTCGGATCCGACCAATTTAGTGTATTGCTGCGGCATCAGGTGACCGGCATGACGGTTTTGTTGTATTATGCTTTTTTGCTCCTGGTCACTTTTTCGATTTATTCAAAAAAAGCTCGGCGATTGTCACTTTTATATTTACTTGTTACGGCAAATGGCCTGGCTATCTCAAGCCTGCGTTCAGAGAAAGAAGATTATCGATTTACCATATTCAGTGTTTCATCGGGAATCGTGTCGGTTAACCAGGCGATTCAACCTCAGGTAATTTTCAGCGATCTGCCCCTTAAAGATTATCTTGTAAGCGAGAAAATAATCGAACCGTACCTGGCCAACCGCGGGATAAAAAATCCGGACTTAATCGCTCTGACGGAGGAATATCAGACGCTGAAAGATATTTCATTTCTTTATGATAAAAATGTACGGTCGCGGATGTACTTGCCGGTATCAGCCGGGAATGCTTTTAAAGACATCTACAGTATTAAAAATATGACCTGTGACAGCACACGGGTCACTTTCTATGTTAATAATCAACCACTATCTGATTTCGGTCGGTCGAATATTACTCTTTCGGGTGGCGCTCTAAATTATGAATTTGATTCGTCGACAATCCTGTTCCTGACCAATGGCGTTGAATCCGAGCGAACTCCTGCTTTTGTGCATGAGCCCGGCAAAGAATTAATTATCATCAAACCGCTCTTAAGCAAGTCCGATTTCTTGTCCCTGATTGCCGACACCGCCACGGCTATTCAGGCGATCATCTGTAATAGGGCCGATAGCGGTATCCAACCGAATATGGAAGGTCTGACGATTCCCGACCGGGATTTTCCCGAGATAATCAGGACCGCGCAATCCGGTGCTGTTGAAGTAGTTATAAAAAATGGCCGGGCGCGGATTCGATAGCAGTAAATTCGTTATTCCCTACAGTAAAGAATATCCCTCAAAATCCCGATAAGATATAAGAAATAGGTTATTTGCGGAGATTAGCGCGCTAAAGTGCTGTCAACACTCTATCGCGCATGATAATATGGGCTTAACAGGAAATTTAAAAACAGTTTCATTCCCCGATATTCTGCAGTTGCTGGCGACGGGCAAAAAGACGGGGACGCTTCAAATCAGCACTAATTCGAGGCAGAAAGAAATAGTCTTTGAGGATGGTAATATAATTTTTGCATCCTCCATTAATGCCTCGGAAGACTTACTGGGCAATCTATTGCTCAAGCGGGGTAAAATCTCCAAATCCGATCTGGAGCAGGCGATTGCATTGCACAAACAGACGGGGCGTCAACTGGGAACGACGCTGGTCGATATGAATTTGTTTGAAAAAGACGAAGTCATCGAATGCCTGAAAATGCAGATCGAGGAAATCGTCTATAATCTTTTCAGCTGGCCTGAGGGTGAGTTTAAATTCGCCGAAAATGCCATGCCTAAAAGTATGCCGATGACGGTCGAGCTGAGCACGATGAGCGTCATTATGGAGGGAACCCGCCGGATTGACGAATGGGTGGAAATCGAGAAAGTCCTGCCGCCCGATGATGTCAAACTGATGCTGACCAAAGCGCCAAAAACGAAGAAAGATGAGATTACTATCTCGCTCGAGGAATTCCAGGTACTCTCGGTGATCAATGGTGAAAGGACGATACCCGACTTGCTTGAGGCTTCGCCGGTCGGGGAGTTTGTGACGTTACGGGCTCTATACCGGCTTATCATCGGCGGCATGGTGCAATCGGCCGGAAAAACCTCGCCTGAAGATCGAATTGTCAAGAATGAGGAAGAGGTGATTCTATCGATATTGTTCACCATGTATAATAGCTGCTTCTATCGCATTCGGACGGTTGTGGAGGAAGTCGTCGGGGATGAAAACCCAATGTTCGCGAAATTCCTGGCCAGTTTCCGCAATGGTTTTTTGACGTATTTCCCCGGCATGAATCCATCGAGCGATCACGGCCCGAAATTCGATAGATTTTACGCCGAAATTCTGAAAATCCCCCAGCCGGTCAGAATGCATACGGTCATGAGTGCTCTGGAAACGATGCTCAGTACGCAAATTGAATATATCTTTTATTTCCTCGGGTCGGGCGTTTATCGCCGGGCGCTGAGTAAAATCAAGAAGGAGATTACGGAACCATTGGTTCTGCGACGCGAATTGGTTAAGAGGTTCCAGATAGACGAAAATTTCCTAAGGTCGATAAAGAAGGCCGAAAGGCTGGTTCATCTGGTGAAAGGTGTATCATGATGAAAAAAATAATTAATATATCGTTTTTGGTCCTGCTGGTATTCGTTTTGGCGGGAGATGCAGCGCAGGCATCAATTAATATTGAAGATTTCTACACGACCTCGTCGATCTTTGATATCGCCCTTCTGATATGCGCCTTAATTTGTCTGATGTGGTCGCTGAGGATAATGTCGCTGGTACGGGGGGGATTGATGTCCAAAAGCTGGCAGATGTTTGTTCTGGGATTCGGCTTTTTGGTTATCGCCCAGTTGTTTGTAGTTGGCGAAAACGCCCGGCTGTTTTTGTTGCCCGGATATATTACAAGCGCGCTTTATCTCCTGATGGTTTTTATGTGGATTGCGGGATTATATAAGACACGAAGAGTCCTGGGATAACTAAAATTTAATTGACATAACTATAAATGGCAATTATAATTACGAATGTGATTAATTTACTATTTTGCTAATATTAAAACTTATACCGGGTTATAACCGGTTTGGAGTTTTTTATGCCTCGGGTTGCGGAATTAGAAGATAGAATCGCAAAATGTAACAAGATACTAAGTGAGAATCCCAATTCTCAGATTTTTGCAGCTCTATCGGAAGCATATCGAAAAAAAGGCGACGTCGATAAAGCGTTCCGCGTTTGCCAAACAGGATTGAAGATACACCCCGAATATGGCTCGGCGCATATGGTAATGGCCAAGATTAATCTCGATAAAGGCCTGTTGGATTGGGCGGAGATGGAAGTCCTAAAAGTCATCGAACTGGAAGGTCACAGTCATGCGACCGACTTGCTGATGGCCGAAATCCTTATTGGTAAGGGTGAATACGCACAAGCGGCCAGGATCCTGGATAAGCTGCAAAATACCGGAGCCAATATTCAGCAGGTTGAAGAACTTCTGACGATGGTCCGGCGTCAGCCGCTGGTATCCCAGCCGGCAATAGAAAAAACTGTATCGGTGCCGCCTGTTCAAATTGAGAGAGAGGAAGTCAACCTGGCTAAGCCTGATAAGAAGCCTGAACCGCAAGCGCCGCAAAAAATAAGCCTGAAGGAATTGATGGATGCGATCTCGGATATGCCCGGCGTCGACGGTGTTCTGTTAATAAATAAAGAGGGTCTGGTGGCCGATTCGCGGTGGGATGAATCGGAGCAGACCGATATATACGGCGCTCTGGCGAAAGATGTTGAGGCTACGATTCAATCGCAGATGGATGTTTCTCATTTCGGGAAGTATGAAAATATTTTGGTGGAAGCGGAATCCTGTATTATAAATATTCTGCCGTTAGGAAATAATCTGTTGTTGGTAAAGGCCAACATGCAGATAAATTTGGGGACGCTGAGATTGAAGCTGACGTACCTTCTTGAAAAACTAAGCGAGGATTTTATATAAGGCGGAGATAAATATGAGTATAAGCGGCAGAGATTCATTACATTTTGTACTACTTTCAGTGATTTTGCTGATAGTACCTATGTTTATATTTCCCGTGCGATTCGGATTGGAGCTTGGTTTCGGTTCTGTTACATATGCCCTGGTTGAAATCGTCTTTTATACAATCGTTTTCTTCTTTTTTCGTCCTTCGGGAACGACGCTGCAATTATTTCAGGGTGTCGGTCTGGCGTTTCTTTATCGGATAGTGATGAGTTCGGTGTTCGGTTTGCTTATTGCGATTATGTACGGTGTTGACTTCGGCGTCGCAATAACCCTGGGCGTTTCACGATATCTGCCGGCCATACTTATCTACGTTCTGGCGGCGCCGTTTATTATAAAGCCGTTTTACATGGCGTTTACGGCCGATTCGGCCGAGAGAGAGCGCTCGCATACGCGTGAAAGCCGCCCGACACGCCCGATGGTCAACCGGCAAACGAAATCGCCCATCGGTCCGTCGGCGATAACTCGCCCGGCCCGGGCAGGCGCCGAAATTTCATCGGTTGATTCCGGCAACGCGACGGCGGTCGGATTTGATACCAACGGATTCGAAAGAGCGGTCAAATACCTGGGTGAGCATCACGCCGTCAAATTGGCGACCGTCGTGGACAGGGAGGGTTTGACCCTGGCGACTTTCAAACGGGGCGAGATCGATCCCGAACAATGGGCGCCGTTTTCGCTGTTGTTTCAGGAGTCCAATGAACGGGTTTTAAACCGCAAAGGGGAAAACACGAGACTGGATCAACTACGCCTTTCATTCAATGACTTGAGAATAGAAATTACAAACATAAAAGACTTTAGCCTGTTTGTACTATCCGACCGTGAAGATGACGATCTTTTGAAAATCAGGATAGTACAAGCGACAGACATGATAAGGAAATATTCATCCGAACGCTACGGCAATTTATTGTCGGCGGTCACGGAGGAGCAACATGTATCAAATACTTGAAGACCTGAATAAAACCAGCGGTATCACCGGTTCCATGATTGTCGGTAATGACGGTATCGTTATCGCCGCCGATCTGGATACTTCCCTGGAGGAAGAGACTATCGGAGCGCTGGCGGCATCGATAACCAGCAACATCAGGAAATCGATGGACCGACTGCAGCAGACTTCGCTGAAGCAGGTTACTATCGAAGCGGCGTCAGGCAAATTATTTTTGGCCGGGGGTGATGTCGGGATTCTGGTCGTTACCGCCCAGCGGGAAGTCAATATCGGATTGATTCGCCTGGAGATTAAGAATGCCCTTTCACGAATGAACAAAAACAATTAACCAGCAAGGGAATCATGGTATCAATAAATTATGCAACTCGTGAGGTCACCTGTAAAATTGTATATTACGGACCGGGTCTTTCGGGGAAAACGACCAATTTGATATACATCCATAAGAAGGTTCCGGCCAATACCAAAGGCAAAATGATTTCGCTGGCGACTGAAGCAGACAGGACATTGTATTTCGATTTCCTGCCGATCAATATCGGTACTATAAGCGGATTTGCCGCTAAATTCCAATTGTACACGGTCCCCGGTCAAGTTTATTATAATGCTACTCGGAAGCTGGTTCTTCGAGGCGTGGACGGTCTCGTCTTTGTGGCCGACAGTCAGGCCGATAAGATGGACGAGAATATCGAGTCATTGACCAACATGCGGGAAAATGTAGAGGAATACGGTTATAATCTTGATGAAATACCGGTGGTGATTCAGTACAATAAACGAGACCTGCCCAATGTCCTCTCCGTCGAGGAATTGGATGCCAAGTTAAATAATAAAGGTTGGGCATCATTCGGAGCCGAGGCGGTGAACGGAGCCGGCGTTTTCGATTCGCTGAAAATGATAATTAAACTGGTTCTCGAAAAGGCCAAACAGGGGCAGAAATCAAAGCCAAAAGCGGAGAAAAAAGCCGCGCCGGCTCCAGCGGCAAAACCGGAGTCGGTGGCTGAGAAGCCGGCGACGATGACGCCGTCGAGCGAAGGGGTGAGAGAATCTGTTCCCGAATCGCAACCGGTTGTAAGCGGCTCGGCTGAGACGGCTCAATCCCGGGTAGCGCCGGAAGTTAGGGAACACGTGAAAACGACCGCGGAATCGGCGGCCCCGACCGGTCCAATCCGTAGCCCGGCCTATGATCGGGAAGGTACCGGCGGAGAATCGGACAAAAAGGAGCCGGTCTCGTCCAGCGACGTTCCGCCAATGAATAAGGATATCGTGAGTACGACAGATGATATCAATCAAATACCATCCGACGTGAAAGAGAATAAGCCGGGAGGTGAAGTGGGGCAAGAAACAGGGCGCGTGACTTCGGATCAGGCGCGACCATTTCCCGGCAGTCGAAGAGAGCGCCGGATTACGGTGTCCGATTTCCTTCCGTCTTCCCGGGAGGATGGAATGGAAGAGATTGATGAAGAGTCTGAAACAGATAATGTAAAAAAGGAAACAGCCGCAGAATCGAATTTGCCGTCACCGACAATGGCGCCATCTAGTCGATTGATAAAAAAGAAACGCGGTTTCTTTAAGCGGCTTTTTGGAATTAAATAAGTTAAGGAGGTGCCTTCGGTGAGTGATGATGACCTGATCATTTATGAAGAAGAGATTGAAAAGATCGATCTGGTACTATCCAAGATGTTGAAGGGGGCGGAAGCCAAGTGCGCCTTACTGGTGGACAAGGATGGTCATCTGATTACTCGGCAGGGTTTTACTCATTCTCTTGATACCACGGCCCTGGCGGCCCTTCTGGCCGGGTCGTTCGCATCCACAAAAGAAATCGCCCGATTGGTCGGAGAGTCTGAATTTTCGGTTTTATTCCACCAGGGTAAAAAGGATCATATTCATATGTCTCTGGTGGGTGACCGATCCATATTGGCGGTTGTTTTTGACGACCGGACAACGATTGGAATGGTTCGCCTTTACGCCAAAGAAGCAGCTACGGAGCTGGCGAAAATTATCGCTTCGGTGAAGTCAAGTTCGCGGGAGAGCCATACCGGTTTAACCGATGAGTTTGCCTCCACGGCCGGCGATAAACTGGATGACATATTTCAAGATTAGTGAAACGACCGAGTATTCAAAATAGGCAGCACGGTTCGTTGCCGCCATACGGATAGTGGCCATAGCACGAATGATTTTAATTATGTGGATGGCTTCGACTCTTGCGGAAATCTTAACATCCTGGAATAAATAGATGTCGGCAGAATTAGGAGTAATGCTGGTCAAGGCGGGGAAGATCACGCAGGAACAGCTTGATCAAGCCCTTGACCTGGTAAAAAACGATAATAGGAAATTAGAGCAGGCGCTTCAGGCGATCGGGGCGGTGACTTCCGAAGATGAAATCACGGCTTTTATCGGAAAACAGCTCAATATGGGTACGATGCGCCTGGCCGATGTTGAACTGAATCCGGAAATTGTGCAGCTTATTCCTGTCGATATTGCCAGAAAATTCAATGTCATTGCCGTTTCAAGGCTGGGCAAAAATCTTATTGTCGCTATTTCCGATCCGAATAATATATATGTTCTCGATGCCGTCAAGTTTATCACCGGCTGTTCGATACAGCCGGTTATTTCTCCTGAGAAAGCAATCCAGAAGGCGATTGAGGCATATTATAAGGATGTTGACGGTTTTTCGGAAATAGTCAAGGGTCTGGAGGACGACACCAGTCTTGAGGTCGTCGCAACCGAAGACGAGGGGCCGTCAGAAGCCGACCTGCAATCTGCGATCCAGGACAAACCGCTGGTTAAACTGGTCGATTCCATCATTGCCGACGCCATCAGATCGGGGGCATCGGATATTCATTTTGAAACGTATGAAAAGAGAATCAGAGTGCGATTCAGAGTCGACGGCGATTTGAAAGAGATGGCGCCGATTCCGTTTAAGTACCGTGCGGCGATCGTTTCGCGTTTGAAAGTAATGTCCGACCTTGATATTTCTGAACGAAGGCTTCCACAGGATGGCCGCGTAAAAATCAAAATTCAGGATCGCACGGTCGACCTGCGTGTCTCGGTGCTGCCGACGATATTCGGCGAAAAAGTGGTCATGCGAATCCTTGATCCCAAAGCGCTGATGGTTGACATGACGAAACTCGGATTTACCAAGACTTCATTAAAACGCTTTGACGAAGCGATTCATCTGCCTTACGGGATCATTCTTGTAACCGGCCCGACCGGCTCCGGCAAAACAACAACGCTGTATTCGGCTCTGAAGCAGATTAATACGGTTGATGTCAATATTATGACGGCTGAAGACCCGGTCGAGTTTAACTTCGACGGCATCAATCAGGTTCTGGTCCGATCCGAAATAGGTCTGACTTTCGCATCGGCGTTAAGATCGTTTTTGCGGCAGGACCCCGACATTATCATGGTCGGTGAGGTTCGCGACGGCGAAACGGCTGAAATTGCCATCCGCGCCGCGCTCACCGGTCACCTTGTCTTTTCGACCCTGCATACCAACGATGCGCCGTCTTCAATTTTGCGTCTGGTCGATATGGGGATACCCAATTATCTTGTCGCCGGTGCCACGCGATTGATTATGGCCCAAAGAATGACGCGTAAAATATGCCAGATTTGTAAGGAAGAGATCTCCCTTACCCAGGAGCAGATCGAAGCGCTTGGTGTTCCCGAGGCGATGTTGAAAGATTTAAAAGCATTTAAGGGTCGCGGGTGTAATGAGTGCAATAATACGGGGCTATCGGGCCGAACCGGTATTTTTGAGGTCATGCCGATTTCACATAATATCGAGAAAATGATTCTGGCCGGCGCCAGCGAAAATGAACTTCGGGACCAGGCTATCAAGGAAGGGATGCTTACGCTGCGAATGGCCGCGGTCGATAAGATGATTAACGGTGCGATTTCGGTTGAAGAGGTTTTCGCGACCACCTCATAAGGACGGCCGGCATTCTCAATTTCCGTCAAATTCATTGATTATCAAATGGTTACAAGAATCCGGGGTTAATTTCTTCATCAAGATTACGTCCGATTTTCCGATATAAAGAATGATGAAATACCTGTAATGGAGCTTTCGATAATTAGGAGAAAAAATGGTCGGCTTACGCGAACTTTTGGAAGAATTGGTAAAGCTGGATGCTTCTGATCTGCATTTGACGGTCGGAGCACCGCCGGTGGCGAGAGTTGACGGCAAACTGGTTAGAATGCAATATGATATTTTGACGCCCGACGATACCAGAAAATTGGCCTACTCGATCATGAATGAAAAACAGAGACTAAAATTTGAAACCACCAGCGAACTTGATCTTTCGTTCGGTATTGCCCAGATGAGCCGTTTCCGGTGCAATGTTTTCATGCAGAGAGGAAATGTGGCTGTTGCCTTAAGGCAGATTCCATATAAGATTAAGACTTTCGAAGAATTGGGTCTGCCCAAAGTCGCCGCCGAACTGGCCAAATTGCCGCGCGGATTGGTCCTGGTGACCGGGCCCACCGGCTCTGGTAAATCGACGACTCTGGCCGCTATTATTGATAAAATAAATAAGGAAAGACCTTGTCATATTATCACGGTTGAGGATCCAATTGAATATCTTCATCGGCATCAAACTTCAATCGTCAATCAGCGAGAAGTATTCAGCGATACGCAATCATTTGCCAGTGCCCTGAAGTATGCCTTGCGAGAAGACCCGGATGTCGTTCTTGTCGGTGAGATGCGCGACCTTGAAACAATCGAAGCGGCTCTGAGCATTTCGGAAACGGGTCATTTGGCCTTCGCAACGCTGCATACTAATTCGGCGTCGGAGTCTATAAACAGAATAATCGATGTCTTTCCGACCAATCAGCAGCAGCAATCCCGTATCTCTCTGTCTTTCAGTTTACAGGCGGTGATTTCGCAGTGTCTGATTCCCAGGATTGGCGGGGGACGTGCATTATCCCTGGAGTTGCTGATTTGCACTCCGGCCATAAGAGCACTTATCAGAGATGATAAAATCCACCAGGTGTACAGCATGATCCAATCGGGGCAAAAATATGGTATGAAAACGATGAATCAATCACTGGCCGATTTATATAACACCGGAAAAATAACTATTGGTGATGCCATGGCCTTTAGCTCCAATATGCAAGAATTAAATGAAATGTTATCAGGAAACAAATCACCGGCGATGGCGAAATTTGCCGGTTGAGAAAGGTATAAGATATGCCTGTATTTGAATATAAGGGAAAAACAGTGGCCGGAGCTCCCGTTCAGGGCGAACTCAACGCCAAAACCCGCGAAGAACTCGAACGAATACTCAGGCGAAACCGAATTATGGTTTCGACGATTCGTAAGAAACCGACGGAACTGAAAATCAGGCTTGGGACGGGCGTAAAAAAGGTCGAGGTTTCTCGATTCACGCGGCAGTTTGCAACCATGATCGGGGCCGGGCTGCCGATGGTACAGTGTCTTGAGATTATGGCGGCTCAGGTCGAGAATAAAGAACTTGCCCGCGTGATTGGATCCGTAAAGGAATCGGTTCAGGGCGGTTCAACTCTGGCTGATGCCCTGGCGCGGCACAGTAAGATTTTCGATCAATTGTACACCAATATGGTTGAAGCCGGTGAGATGGGGGGTGCGCTCGATGGCATTTTGGTCCGCCTGGCGGTTTATCGTGAAAAAGCGGATGCTCTTGTACGAAAGGTTAAAGGGGCTCTGATCTATCCGGCCGTTATCAGTGTGGTGGCTGTGGGCGTCACGACGGCAATGTTAGTCTGGATCGTGCCGGTTTTTGCCAGTATGTTCGGTTCGCTGGGAGCCGAGCTCCCGGAGCCGACACAGGTAATTCTAGGTATTAGCAATTTTCTGCAGAGTAATTTTGTTTATATTTTAATCGGCTTGTTATTCGGTGTAACCGGCTTCATCTTGTGGGTGAGAACTCCCAAGGGACGGGCGATCTTTGATGCGATGCTGCTAAAAGCGCCGATATTCGGAAATCTCGTCAGAAAATCGTCGGTAGCCAGATTTACGAGAACGCTGGGGACATTGTTATCATCCGGTGTCTCGATTCTGGATGCGCTTGATATTACGGCCAAAACGGCCGGGAATACGGTCATCGCCGCGGCTATTAAAAAGTCGGTTTTTTCGATTGCTGAAGGTGATACAATCACCGGCCCTTTAAAAGAATCGGGCGTTTTTCCGCCTATGGTAACGCAGATGATATCTGTCGGTGAAAAAACCGGTGGTCTGGATGAAATGCTTCAGAAGATTGCCGATTTCTATGACGAGGAAGTCGATGAGGCGGTCAGCGCGCTGACGTCGGTAATTGAGCCGATTGTCATCGTTATTATGGGTATAATAATCGGCGGTATTATGATTGCGATGTACCTGCCGATGTTCGACATTATAGGCAAAATATAGAACTAAGGAACTTAGCTCGGGCGCCCGGATGGGCGCCCTTTTATTTTTATGAGCCCACGACCCATATCAATCAAAGCCGGATTATTGCTTTCGCTTCGACTGACGACCTATGTTCTGGTTTCGGTAATTGTCATATATTGGGTACGATATCCACATTTACTGAGAGTACCGTTTATCGCCTATTCCTTTATGACTTTGTCTTTACCGATCCTGTTTATTCTGAGAAAATGGCTGGACACGAATTTTCTTATCAAGTCGATGCACTTTATTCAAATAATTCTCGAAATTGCGGTCGTTATCGGCATAATTTATATTACCGGCAATGTCAGTTCAGCCTTTTCGGCTCTATTTATTCTGACTATCATTTCGACCGCCCTGGTTACCAACCTGGCGGGAACACTCGTTATTGCATCATTAGTATCCATTTCATATGCTTACGTGGTCTGGTTCGGGCTTTCGGTATACGGGATTCCCGGCTCATCCAGCCGGGCGCTGGAAGCGATTTTTTCATCACCGGATGCCGCCTTTTATAACATCTTTCTTCATGTTCTGACATTTTTCCTGGTGGCATTTGTTTCCGGTTTTCTGGTCGAACGTATAAAAAGTAAAGACAGGGAATTGGCCGACGCATCGCAGGCTTTGAAGCTGGCCAAGCTGGAAACGGATGATATTCTGCGGCATATAAATTCGGGGCTTTTGACGATAGATAAAGAAGGCAAAATTATATTTTTCAACCGCGCCGCCAAGGAAATCCTCGGATTTGAAGGGGCTGAGGCCAGAGGGCGTGATTTCAGGGACGTTTTTTACGGACGCATGCCCTACCTGGCTGAGAATCTGGCGGAAGTGCTGAGGAGTCGCAGACAAAATCCAAGAAGTGAAATCGAAATAACCGACCGCGAGGGGCGTAAAATTCCATTGGGAATTTCGACGTCGCTGCTGATTGATGCAAGCGAAAATATCCGGGGGGTAATCGCTATATTTCAGGACCTGACCGAAACCAAGCAGTGGGAGGAAAAAATCAGGGCGGCCGATAAAATGGCCGCAGTCGGCGAACTTTCGGCAGCCATCGCTCACGAAATCAGAAATCCGCTGGCGGCTATTTCGGGATCGGTCGAGGTATTAAGGGGTGAACTGGAAGTCGCAGATGAAAACGGACGTCTGCTCGATTTAATTGTCAGAGAATCAAATCACTTGAATAATATCTTATCGGATTTCCTGCTATTTGCCAGAAGCAAACGTGTTGCCTTTACGCGTGTCGAGCTGTGTCATCTCGTCGGCGATGTGGTCGAGGTAATCAGGCATCACCCTTCGTACAGACCCGATATATCGATTAAAGTCTCCAGCGAAGAATCATTCGTTTATGTTTTCGGCGATGAAGATCAAATCAAACAGATTCTTATCAATTTAATTGTTAATGCCTGCGAAGCCATCGGGAATAAGCCGGGCGAGATCAAAATCAAGATTGAAATTGATAAAGACAATCTGGTAATCTTAAAGGTGGCCGACAACGGCCCCGGAATAAATAACGAGGTCGTCTCCAGAATTTTTACACCTTTCTTTTCGACCAAAAAAGACGGAACCGGTCTGGGATTGGCAATCGTTCACCGCCTGGCCGGTAATCTCGATATTGAGTTATCGATCCGGAGCGAAATCGGCAGAGGGGCGGCGTTTATCCTGAATTTTCATCGTGTTCCGGGCAATCATCAGATTAATTCCATTCGGGAAGAGCCTTCGGCACATTCAATTAAACACTAATCAAAGAAATAGTTTTACTCCCCTTATTTGTGCTTGATTTTCAACCATTATTGTATAACTTATATGTTTTGTGGTTGAAAAAAATAATAGGAAACGATGTATGTATCACAGATTGTATTTAGCAGTATTGATTATTATTCTGGCCGGGATAATCTTCGGAGGCGCCTGTAAGAAAGAAGGTCTTACTTATCTGGATATTGCGGAAAATAATTTTCCGGTGGCGACG
>Ga0315537_1001073_pt1 | contig 21627 bp, 20 predicted proteins | sample SalMarSW160270MG_FD_203091 | JGI IMG/M metagenome (GOLD analysis project Ga0315537, IMG submission 203091) | Salt marsh sediment microbial communities from the Plum Island Ecosystem LTER, Massachusetts, United States - Salt Marsh Sediment SW1602-70 ...
GTTTTTTCAGGATCTGTACTTTCTGGTCAGGTGAATAGTATTTTCGTTTCTTGGCCATGAGCTTTCCTCCTCGTGTTGACAACTAACATAATTTGAGGAAAACTCCAATTCCGTCTGAAGCATTACACCTATTATGGCAGAACCTATCAGGAAGGTAAGAAAATAAATTGGAAGGATGGTTTTAGGGCCATGTATTGCATTATTAAATACGGTTTGTTTTCAAAGTGAGATGCCTATCCTTGATCTTTAGTTGAATTTACAGGGCAATCAAGCTTTCACTGGCTTTCGGTTTTATAGCTATAAGGCCGAGAACATTAATTGCCAGTACGCCTGTAAAAACCGTTACCAAAAAGAGTGGGCTAATCCCGATAAGACCGGATAACATTTGACTGAAGCCCAGAAGCCATATGATTCCAACCAGTTCAGCTTGACGCTTAAAATGCTTGGTTACAAACACTGCATAAGTAAAGAAGAGCACGCCCGCATCATAATAATAGACGTGAGGTGGTATAAGTAGAAGACATGGGGCTGCTAATCCGATTTGAGCTTTTAAATCTGCTCGTCGACCGCCAACAAACCATATCCATGAAATGCCAATTATAGTTCCCAACAACATGGTCCATCCCAGTATTAATGCAAATGTGCTGTCAACGCCTAACAAAGCCTTGAAAAATCCAAGCCATGAAATAGCCTTATCCGGTTCAAAACCCATGGGAGGCTGTATGGCCCACTTAGCGTATTCAAACCATATGACAACCCACCTTTGCCCTTGCATCAAAATTCCGATAACATATAAAAATAAAGCGGTTATCGAACTTGCAATTCCAACGCGCCAGCGACCGGACAGAACATAAACCCCAATCAGCGGCAAGGCAAAATGTGGTTTGAATAATAACAGTCCAAGGAAAAAGCCTGCCCGAAACTCATGTCTGTCTTCAACGGCACGCCAGGAACAAGCAATGAGTAACAAAGTGAAGGCAGTATTCTGGCCGCCCAGAACCGAACGTAAAACAGGGTAAAAAAACAGTAGCAAAGTGAATGCAAAAAGATAGTGTCGATCGATATGGGCATTCATCGGCCGGACCTGGTGGAGCGTCATAAGGAGTGCCCCGACCAATAGAAGCGTATGAATAGCGTAAGAAAAACGATAGGGCAGCAGTGATAAAGGCAAATAAGCCAGTGCCACATAAGGGGGATTCATAAAAGGAAGAAAGCTTTTCTCCTCTCCCGGGAAAAGGTCTTTTTGGGCATCAAGTTGTCGCTTCCAATTGTATAATTCCCCAAATTCTCCTTTAGCGATTATACGCCCTGCACCATAAAACGCCGCGTAATCTCCGCCTAAGCGGCCTGTTAGTGTGGAAGCACCATTCCCACTTAACACGGCAATGATGAACGCCACGCCGATAGCTGCTAAAAGTGACCGCGGATACCATTTAAGGCGCCAGGGAGTGAGCAGGCGTTGTAATCCGTTTTTCTCTCCGCGGTCCTCTTTTATTTGTGTCGTTTTGAGTCCATTGGTTTGATCCATAATAATTAAACGTCTCGGGAATTCGACAATTTATCGAGAATAAAAGTTTGTAATGGTAACCCGTTTATGCAATCATAATGGAAGAAGCCCCTAAGTTCCTCGAATTAAGCACGTGTTTGCTTGACACTCATACCTTATTTTTCTATAGTCCCAGTGACCCAAATATTCGTTTTTATCAATAATTATATTCATTTTCTGTAAATTGAATCAACTAAAATTAACAATGCTATGAATAAATCAGGAAAAATAAAATCTCTTTTAATACCTTCCATTGCCGACATTATTTTCATATCACTTTTCCTTTACCTATCATTTTGTGTTGGCAAGAGGCTTTTATTTGATTGCGATACCGGTTATCATATACGAGCCGGCGAGCATATTATAAACACATTTTTGGTTCCTAAGCACGATATATTCTCTTTTCTTACCCCCCCTATCCCGTGGACTGCCCACGAATGGTTTTCAGAGGTTATTATGGCCATGGTTCACAGGGCGTTCGGTCTTACCGGGATCGTTATTTTTTTCTCTTTAATAATCTCTTTGGTTTATTCCCTTTTGTTTAAAATAATCCGAACGAACAGTAGTAATATTATCCTTGCATCCTTTATTGTTCTAATCGTTTTAACGGCTTCACAGATTCATTGGCTGGCCAGACCTCACATCTTTTCTTTGCTGTTGATGGTAATATGGTACTACCTTCTCGATGAATATTATTATCACAATAAAAATTATTTATACCTTCTGCCCCAAATGATGTTAATCTGGGTTAATCTGCACGGAGGTTTTCTGGCAGGTTTTATACTGATAGGTATTTACCTTGCGGATAATGTTGTTAAGTCTATTTCTTTACAAGGTAAAGAAAGGGATCTTTACAAGACAAAAGCCAGGCTGCTTGGCTTGATAACAGTGGCCTGTCTTCTTGTTTCTCTTATTAATCCTAACGGGTATCACATCCTGCTGTTTCCCTTCAATTTGATTTCAAACAAGTTTATTATGGATAATATTTCAGAGTTTTTATCACCAAATTTCCACACATTCATTGCTAAATCATTTGAATTTATTTTGCTTTTAATGTTTGCTATATTTGCCATTTCAAGGGTTCGTTTGAATATGATTGAACTGGCAATGGTGCTTTTGTTTACTCATATGTCTTTCTGCTCTAAAAGGTATATTCCGCTTTTTTGCATAATTGTAGCACCGATTTTAATGCGGAAGATTCAACAGTTACTAAAATCCACAGATGGGAAGCTCGTTGACTTTATTAACAGAAGGTCGATTAGCATTTCTGAAACAGATGCATCTGCGAAAGGGTATGTGTGGCCGATCCTGTCTATTGCGTTGGTAATTGTTTTAGCAGCAAGTGGTAAGATAGATTACAAGTTTAATGCCGAAACCGAGCCCGTGGCTGCTGTGGAGTTCTTAAAAAAAGAGAATATCCAGGGTAATATGTTTAATAATGATGAGTTTGGCGATTATATCATCTATGCTGCATGGCCTAAATATAAAGTTTTTTTTGATGGCAGATCCGACATGTATGGCGTTGAGAGATTAAAAGAATATATTAAGGTTGCTAACGTGAAGCCGGGCTGGGATGAAGTTCTTAATAAATATAAAATCAGCTGGATTATATATAATTCAAATTCATCATTATCGTTGTTACTTATGGAGAAAGATGACTGGAAGCTGATATATGCTGATAAGGTGGCCAATATATTTGTGAAAGATATTCCGGAGTATCAGTATTTGATAGAGAAATATCCGGATGTGAAGCTGGTTGTTGATGAAGAGGAAGAGAATTAAAAAACGCAAAAAGATTAGACAGAATTTACAGTATAATCAAGATATTATATTTTTGTCCCTGATGGCAAACATTTCTTGGTTCCGGCCCGTCCGCCTTACTCCGCTTGGCGGGAGATCGGCTTGTACGGGTTAGGACGATATTGTTTACTATGGCAATATCCCCAGCCAATCAGGTGCAGAAACGATAAGGATTTTGTTTTTATCATTTGTGATAATACGGGCCGTGTTTTTCTTCAAAACAAGCTGTATACCAGGAACCTCTAAATATCTTTGAAATTTGATAAGAGACCTTGAGGGGTTCGTGTCACTCAATTTGGCCTCTATTAAGAGCTTGGGTGTATTGCTTTCTGATATTAAAAAATCAACCTCCTCTTTTTCTTTGTTTCTAATGTAATGAACAGAAAAATTGCCGAAACCCATATCTGACCACAATTGAGTCGCTCTGGACAATTCTATGGCAACGATATTTTCCATACGACTTCCGCTATCCTCTATAATCGATGGATTCATCAGATATATTTTTTTCTCTTTTTTAATGGCTCTTGCAATTTTGGAAGTCCATGGAGATAATGAAAAGCTAAGAAAGAATCTATCAAAAACAGTCAACCAATCACTAATCGTATTAAAAGAGGTCCCTATGTCCATTGCAAGATTGTTAATGGATACCGGACTCCCGATTTTCGATGGTAAAATCGAAAACAAAGAAACAAGGCTGTCTATTTTTCGAATTCCACTCATATCTCTTATGTCTTCATATAAGAGCTGCCTCGAATAAGTTTTATACCATCTATTAAAAAAAGGTTTTTCCCCCTGCATGAAAGGTTCCGGAAATCCTGAAAATGTATCTATTGTATCCCATAAGTCCCACAGCTGTTTTTTGAAAACAGGAACCACTATCGGATCATTTAGAAAATCGTCAGGAGACAGATAAGAATTCCCAAGTTCTCCAAGGGTTAGGGGATACAGATGAAACATAAAATATCTGCCCGCCAATGAGTCCCCGCTTTTTTGAAAAGTGTCCAATCTTCCGCTTCCGGACACAAGAAACTGATACTGTCCATGGAATTTGTCATAGATGCCTTTTAAATAATTTTTCCATTTATCATGTTTGTGAATTTCGTCAAAAATCACCAGGGGCAAAGAAGCATCTATCCTGTCATCCTTTTCAAAAAAATAAGGATCTTCTCTTAATATTTTCTTGCTTTCTATGAAGTCATAATTGAAATAAGAAAGATTGGTAAAGAAAGATCCGATCATCTTTTCGGCCAGCGTTGTTTTTCCCGACTGTCTAGGCCCGGAAAGAAAAATCATTTCCTTTGAAGCCGAAAGTTCCTGCCAGTATTTTAAGTATTTATTACGTTTTATCATGTTGACAATTTTATATTAAACATGAAAATAGTCAAGACTATTTTTAAATACTATTAAAAATAGTCAGCGCTTAAACCATTTATTTTTACATTGAGAACCTAGTCCGCTGGGCCGCCGGGTTGTAGAGCCTATATTTTATATTTAACCAAGGTCTAAGGTGAAGAAAGGCGAAAATTTTAACCACCCAGTGATGATCTGCCGGAGCTACCCCGGTGAAATAGCTTCAACCCCAATGAAATATGCTTCGCCCCAGAAAATATGCTTTGGATTTCAAAAAAGGTCAATGTAATTTTAGGGTTCAATTTTTCGTGACATAATCGGTATTGAATTTTATTGTTAGCTTCGTTATGATCATATTATGAAACAAAAAGAGATTTTATTAGAAATAAAAAATATTACAGATCAATTGATATAAACCCATTCAACTGGATTTGATAGAGAAAAAGGGCGGTGTATGGCGTATCGTTGATCCAACATTTGGGGTTTGGTCGGCGGGTTAATCAGAATATTATTTCTATTTGAATCGAAACAAAAAATATGGATTTATGTGAGGTAAAGGACAATTTTAAGAGACATCCATGGGAACTCGCTCGGGTTAAGGCATTAGCAAAAATTCTAACATTGAAAATAAATAATGAAAATGTTTTAAGAGTCTTGGATATCGGCTGTGGAGATGCGTTTACTGTTCGTAATGTTTTAAAAGGATTTAATGTTGAGAGCATTGATGGAGTTGATATTAATCTTTCTGATTCTGAAATTGAAAAATTGTCAATCCTTTATAATAATATCACTTTCCATAACAAACTCGAAAGGTTAAAAGCAGATAAATATAATCTGATACTTCTATCGGATGTTCTTGAACATATTAAAGATGACGGCATATTTCTGAATGAGATCATTAATAACTACTTGGATTCCGGAGAGTATTTATTGATTACCGTTCCAGCATATAATTTTTTGTATAGTTCACACGATAGATTTTTGAGACATTATCGAAGATATAACTTGAGGGAATTAATCCATTTAATTAACGGCACTTTTTTGGAACCTTTGTCTTACGGATATCTTTTCTTACCACTTATTCCTATCAGATTAATATCGTTATACCATGAGCGACTGGCCAAGGTGGAGTCAATGGCAAACAAAGGTGTTGGAGTTTGGGAATATAATATGGTAATTACTAATACCATTGCGTTAATATTAACAATGGGAAATATTGTTTCTATTACTTTGGCAAGATTTGGCATTAAACTACCCGGACTTACGGTATGGGCGTTATGCAAAAAACAGCGATTGTAGTTCCTTGTTACAACGAATCCCAGCGACTTAAAATGGAGGAGTTTTTAAATTACGCAAGATACAATAAAAACACATCCTTTATATTTGTTGATGATGGAAGCACTGACGATACTTCAGATATAGTTAAAAGTATCTGCAGTTCCAACCCCGAACAAATTTCCTATGTTAAGCAGAAAGAAAATAGAGGGAAGGCAGAGGCTGTGAGACAAGGATTTTTAAAAGCAATGGAATCTGATTTCAAAAACATCGGATACTGGGATGCGGATTTATCTGCTCCTTTGGATTCCATTAACAGGTTGTGCGAATTATTGGACCACCAGAAAAAAACAATAGCCATCGGATCCCGTGTAAAACTTTTAGGATATAAAATAGAAAGAAATCCGCTTAGGCACTATCTGGGCAGGCTCTTTGCCACCTGTGCAAGTTATGTGCTTGGATTAGCTATTTATGATACTCAATGCGGCGCAAAAATATTTAAAAATAATTCTGATTTGAAAAAAGTCTTCTCCCGACCCTTCACTGTTAGATGGATATTTGATGTTGAAATATTGGCCCGATATAAGCTTATCGTAATAGATAAAGGGGTTGAATGCTTAGAAGACTATGCTTTAGAGTATCCTCTCAAAGAGTGGACTCATATCTACGGTTCTAAAATTAAAATCAATGATTTTTTATTAGCAGGTCTAGAACTTATAAAAATTTATCGGCTCTATAATCCAAGAAAGACTAAATTCCCATCTACATGATTCGCACTCCGTATATCTTACTTACATCGTATGACGATTAAAATAGGTCAAAAAATTAACAAGCTAATTACTAAAAATTTTTATTGCTAGCTTGCTGCAGCAAGATCGGTAGAGAATTGGTTAATTTTAGATGACACATTAAAACCTAAAAGTGATACTGAAGAAACAATCACAAGGGCAATAAAAGCTACCATGAGAGCGTATTCAACGGCGGTTGCCCCCTTTTCGCATTTAAAGAATCTAATAAATTTTTTCATTTTCAACACTCCTTAATTCTTTAAGTTAATGACTCAACTCGGGCATACCGGAAAAAATTGCCAAAAATACAGAAATTTTATAACAAAGGTACTCATCGGATCAAATAAAGACCTTTAGTCTGGTTTTAATCAGACCACTGATTTACTCACCGAAAATCATGCAAAGATTATGCCTTTTTTTGACTCCCGCCTGCCTTGGTTTTGAATAACGGTGTCTTTAATCCTGGGTTTTATTATTTAAAATGCTGAAATATTATAAGCAGATAGGCTTATGAAGGGCAGATCAGGTTAGGGTTTTTAGTCATTTTAACGGCTTTTTCAGGTTAGGTAAAAAAATACCTTAATTTTACATAATCTTTCTGATTTTTTTCAAATTATATATTGTAATTTTATTAATTAAAGTATAATATAACTTAAATTAATTAAAATTATATATATTTATACATTTTTCTTGACTTAGTTTCAACATTAGGGAAAGTATAAAATTTACTTGTGTCAAATTTTGCATAATCCTGGATCATTCGTCATTTATTTCACGACTAATAAAAAAAAGAACAATATTTGTCACTAAATATGACAAATATTGCAAAAAAACAATTATGAAAAAATGGTTTTTTTATGTGAAGACAATCTTCATGATATTAACTACAGGATTTTAAAAAGGAAAAACAATACAATTCTATTTTTCCAAATAACATATTGTTTAGATTAAGATAGTTGTGAAGAAATAAAAATACATTAGATTTTTTGCATAGAGGCCGAATACCCCCTTTTTATTTATGAACAAAGACTATATTTTCAAGTTTTTCTTTATATCTTTTTAAACGGCATAATCTTTGCATATTTGCATAGTTAGCTATCGCTGTGAATTTCTGATGGCCTGGTTAAAATCAAATTGATTTCGAGTAAAAGGGGGTGTTGAAAGAGGAGAAGAAAGAGAGAGAAAAATATTAGCAATTTTTTAGAAATTAAAAAAAAAGGAGTATTTAAAATGAAAAAATTGATAGCTTTTTTTAAAGACGAAGAAGGAGCGACCGCCGTTGAATACGGACTCATGGTAGCCCTTATAGCTGTAGTAATCATTGTTGCAGTGACAACTCTTGGCACAAGTGTGTCGACTAAATTTAGCGAAGCTGGCAGCGCTGTTGCAAGCTAAAAACGCTTTTGGAAGCCAAAAAGAAAATATTCTAATAATAAGCTTGCAATTCCATTCTAAGAATGGAGTTGCAAGCTTGATGATTTCGTAAAAAGTCCAGTTTTTGCATCGCGCTGCATATATGGTCAAATCAGCGCACTTTAAATTCGACTTAACTTTCAGTATCTGCTCACCTTAAATTTGGACTTTTTACGAAGTTATTAATCTTTTTCTGAAAAAAAGAAAATCTATTTAATACTGTAACTATTCAACTTTATAACGGGAGTATATGAATTTTTCAGGAGATCCATTTTTAACCATAGTCTTGGGCAGTATTTTGGTCGTTGCAGCAATAATTGATATTCGGATCCAGAAAATTCCCAACATACTGACTTTCCCGATCATGCTTGTGGGGCTTATTTATCATTCTGTGGCAAATGGATGGAGTGGTTTTATTTTTAGTTCAGAGGGACTGGCCATAGGAATCGCTATCTTTCTTATCCCGTATATGATGGGTGGAATGGGTGCAGGGGATGCCAAGCTAATGGGTGCGGTAGGAGCAATGATCGGCCCTAAAGGGGTGGTCATTGCTTGTCTTTTTACCGCTATTGTAGGTGGTATTTACGCTCTGGTAGTCTTTTTATTCAATATGCAATATCTTAAAGGTTTTATTGCAAGAAGCGCAATCACGGTCAAAGCGTTTGCTTTTACAAGGAATTTTATTCCGATTCCTGCTGATGATTCCGAGAAAAAGCCCAGGCTGTGCTATGGCATAGCTATGGCTATCGGCACATTATGTTACATTTTTATAGAGGGTTTTGGGTATCAATTTCCCATTTAATTTTTTAAAGAAAGGAAAGGAGACTGGTCATGGGGAAATGGAGAGCAGTAGTTCCTATTGCATTGGCTTTGATGATCGCAGTTGTTGCCAGCTATTTTATTTACAAATATGTAAAAAAACAGGTGGCCCCAAAAGAAGTAGCAAAAATGGAGGAGGTTAGTATCCGCCAGGCGGCTATTGCAATGGTGGAACTGCCTGCGGGAACCAAGCTGAAACCCAAAATGATTAAGACAATTCCTTTTCTTGAAGAAAGCCTCCCCCCAGGGTCTTTTTCAAGTCCGGATAACCTTGTCGGAAGGGTTGTCATTACTCCGATTAAAAGCAAGGAACTGATTCTGGAATCAAGACTGGCTCCTGCGGATGTAACCCGAGGGGGGGTGTCAGCAATTTTAAAACCCGGGAAACGCGCGATATCTATAAAAGGGACTAAAGTACTCGGTCTATCAGGTCTAGTCAAACCGGGTGATCGTGTGGATGTCCTGCTTATTACAACCAATCCCAAAACAAAAGAATCAATAAATAAAACCGTTTTTGAAAACGTACGTATTCTCGCAACCGGAACAGAGCTTATAGAAAATGCTGAAGGAAAGCCTTCTCCGGTGGATAATTATACTTTGGAAGTCACGCCTGAAGAAGGGGAAAAACTGGTCCTTGCCTCCACCCAGGGAAAACTTCAGTTTGCCCTTAGAAATATTCTGGATACGGAAACGGTTTTGACAACGGGAGCAACCCTGCCGGAAACACTTGCCTCTTATCGTCCTATTGTGCCCACGAAGAAAGTTGAAAGAAAAGTACCTATAGGAAAATGTAGAAAGGGTTGTTCATTGGAAATAATAAGATGGACTGAAAAAGGTGTTCTTAAAAAGGGATTTAAGTAAATAAATCGACATGTTATCGACCAGGGAGGATTGGGCCATGTTCATGCCAAAAAAAATCTGGATAAGTAGAACCGTATTATTTGGTCTTACAAGCATATTATTGATCTTGTCTGTCGGCGCCTGGGCGGGTGATAATATTCAACCGGAATATCAAAAACCCCGGTTTGAAGTCATTGAACTGATAAAGGGTAAAACAGATGTCCTGGAAATTCCATGCACAGAATCAGATCATTTCCGTATAACAGTCGTCGATCAGGATGTCGCTGACTTTATTAATTTAACAAAAGCCAGCAGAGGTAAAAACGTCAGGAGAATTTATATCAAGGGATTGAAACAGGGATCTACAACTTTGACATTATGGAAAAACGGCGAACTTTTTTGCATCTATGATGTGCACGTTAACTACGATGTTTCGCTTTTAAAACGAAAGCTCTATGATATCCTCCCCGATGAAAAAGATATCCGCATTTTTTCGACAGACGGCTCGATTACAATGGCTGGAACGGTTTCCAGCAATGAAAATCTCAACCAGGCTCTGGTTCTGGCCAACGCATTTGTTAAGCAAGACGAAAAGAATGCCACAATTATTAACTTACTTAACTCTGCCGGTGCCCAACAGGTCATGTTGGAAGTGAAAGTGGCGGAAATGCAAAAAAGAATAATAAACCGGCTTGGGATTAATTTCAATTGGATTAAGGACACCGGGGAGTTTGGCATTAGTTTGCTTGGAGGTCTAAGTACTATTTTACAAGATGAAGATACCGGAGTTATGTTTAATCCTTTATATTCCAAAGATATTACCGGGATATTGCGGCTTGAACATGGTGGTAATCAGTGGACCGGTATTTTCGATTTTCTTAAAGGGAATCAATTGATAAAGATTTTGGCGGAACCGACCCTCATTGCCCTGAGCGGTCAGACGGCGAATTTTCTGGCCGGTGGAGAATTCCCCATACCCGAGATTGATGACGAAGGGAATGTTGGGGTTGAGTTTAAGCCATACGGCGTTAATTTGATGTTTACTCCAACCGTCCTGAGTGAAAAAAGGATCGCCATAAAGGTTCAGCCGGTGATATCGGAATTAGACTATTCGATCCAGACAACCATTGGAGGTGCTGTAGTTCCCGGAATATTATCACGCTCGGCTTCAACCATGGTGGAACTGGGAGACGGCCAGAGCTTTGCCATTGCCGGCATTCTTCAGGAGTCTACCCGGGAGAATCTATCAAAGTATCCGGGCTTGGGTGACATTCCTGTACTCGGTGCATTGTTTCAAAGCAAGTCTTATCAAAAGAATGAGACGGAACTGGTAATTATCGTTACCCCTCATTTGGTCAAACCTCTTAATATGGCCGAGCAGTCTTTACCCACCGATTTTTACATTGATCCGGATGATGCTGAGTTCTACCTCTGGGGAGTTTTCGGTAAGTCCCATAAAGCTTATGGAGAAGCTGAATTAGACGGTGAATTCGGACATATTTTTGAAAAGAAATAAGATAACCTTTTTTTGACACAGATGAACACAGATGAACACAGATTGTCAAGATTCTTAAATTAAAAAAGAATAATATTTTCTGTATATATCTGCGAAAATTCGCGTCCTATTTAACTTGAAAAGGATCATTGGAGGAGGATGAAATGAAGACGCTGAAAGGCAACATCATATGGGTCGTGATACTGGGTATGTTCTCAATCACGTTATGGGGCTGTGCCGGGAACCTGCCTCAGGGGAAAAGGATGGAGAACCTGGAAATGAATTGGGGAAAATCTTTTGAATCCGCTAAAAAGAATCAAATTTTAAATCCTGATGCCGGGAAAAATCTGGAACCGGTTGTCGGTCTTAATGGTGAGGCCGCCGAACATGGTGTTAATAAATACAAAGAGTCTTTCAAAAAGGAATCGGAAAAGACAGATATAAGAGTTCCTCTTATTAAGATTGAATGATTTGGACTAACCCGGACAATCCCGCCTTCCTGTCAGACGGAGTAACACAGACAGGCAGGCAAAAGCGCCTAAAATGAATTAAAATGCCGAAAGGGAACTAAAGAAAAGGAATGTGTTGTGGCAGAAGATTACTTAACGGTTAAGTTAGAGATTAAAAATTCGAAGCTAAAAAGCCGGTTTGAAAAAATCCTTCGTTCCGTTAAAGGATTTAATATTCAAGGACCAACCGCCAAAGGTCTATCCGATCTTCTGATTTTTGAGCTGGGGGATAAGGTTAATCAAGAATTTCAGTTTGTCCAGGACCTTCTGAACATAGGCGAAGTCGGGGAGGTTTTTTTTGTTTCAGACCATTCCGACCAGGCTGTGCTTTTGCAAGCAATACGAATCGGGGCAAGGGAATTTTTTAGCCTGCCGACCGAAGATGAAGAAATCAAACACGCCTTGAAAGCATTTAAAGAAAGGAAAGTTAAAGCACAAGGGACGGTAATAGTAAAAGACGGAAAGATTATAAATATCATCGGCAGCAAGGGTGGCGTTGGAACAACGACGGTGGCTGTAAATCTGGCGGTCAGCCTGGCCGAGAAAAAAAGTGTCCAATCTGTGGCATTAATTGACATGAATCTTTTGTTTGGTGATATCCCTCTTTTCCTGGAGATCGAGCCAAAATATAACTGGAGCGAAATTACCAAAAACATTTCCCGCCTGGATGATACTTTTTTAAAAAACATTCTGTCCGTTGATGCTTCAGGAGTATGTGTCCTGCCATCCCCAAGCTACCTGAGCGACCAGAACCTGGCAACACCTGCCATTATGGAGCGATTGCTCCTGGTTATGCGAAGAATGTTTGACTTTGTGGTCATCGACGGCGGGCAATCTTTGGGGAGTATTTCTTTGAAAATACTGGAATTATCAAATACGCTTCTGCTTGTCTCAAATTTAACTCTCCCCTGCCTGTCGAATACGAACAAGCTGTTAAGAACGTTTCATGATCTGGGTTTTCCTCCGAAAGAAAACATCAAGCTTGTTATCAATCGTTATTTAAAAAAATCGGATATTTCCATAAAGGATGCGGAAACCACCCTTGAAAAAGAGATCTTCTGGACTATAGCCAACGACTACCAGACAGCGGTAACCGCCTTAAACAGGGGAAAGGCGCTTTCTCAATTTGCACCCCGGGAGGCGATTACCAATAACTTCAGGAAGCTGGCCGATCAAATGATCTCTGAACCTGAAAAACAGGAAAAAAAGGGCTGGTCTTTTCTACGCCGTCATTAGAGGGTGATTAAAGGAGGTTTGGATTATAATGCAGATGAACCGTGGAACAATAATAGAAGGCGGTTTCAACGAACATAGTTCTGAAGACTATTTTGAGCTGAAAACCAGGATTCATGATCGTTTGCTCGATCTTATTGATCTGACTCTGATAGATTCTCTTGATCAGAATCTTGTCAAGTCTCAGATCAGGTCTCTTGTGCAGCGGGTATTAGAAGAACAAGATTTCAGAGTGCCCCTGAATTTAACCGAACGAGAAAACCTTTATACAGAAATAGAAGACGAGGTGCTGGGGCTGGGCCCGCTGGAACCGTTTCTTAAAGACGATACAATCTCTGATATCCTGGTAAATACATACAGTCAGATCTTTATAGAAAGGTTCGGCAAGCTGGAACTTACCGAATCGAGATTCAAAGACGACACCCACCTGATGAGAATCATCGATAAGATTGTTTCATCCATGGGACGTCGAATTGACGAGTCTTCCCCCATGGTTGATGCCAGGCTTTCGGACGGCTCCAGGGTTAATGTCATTATCCCGCCGTTGGCTATTGACGGCCCCATTTTATCTGTCCGGCGCTTTGGTAAGGATCCGCTTTTGTTAAAGGATCTTGTCTTATTAAAGTCGTTTACAAAAGAAATCGGGGAGGTTGTGAAAGGCGTTATCAAAGCAAGGCTTAATGTTTTGATTTCAGGCGGGACAGGAAGTGGCAAAACCACATTGCTAAATTGCCTTTCTCAATTCATACCCGAAGAGGAGCGAATTGTTACCATCGAAGATGCCGCTGAATTACAACTCAAGCAGGACCATATAGTTAGGATGGAAACAAGGCCTCCGAATATTGAAGGCCGGGGTGAAGTTACATCGCGGGATCTTGTAAGAAACAGTCTGAGGATGCGTCCGGACCGGATTATTGTGGGTGAGGTCAGAGGTGCGGAGGCCTTTGATATGCTACAGGCTATGAATACCGGACATGAAGGATCTCTAACCACAATCCATTCCAATTCTCCTCGTGATGCCCTTATGCGTCTGGAAAGCATGGTGGCCATGGCCAACCTGGAGATTTCCAATGAGTTTATGAGACGGTTTATCGCTTCCGCTATCGATGTTATTATACAGATTTCACGGTTCCCGGATGGAACAAGAAAGATTATCAGCATCCAGGAGATTACAGGTATGGAGGGAAACATAATCACAATGCAGGAAATTTTTTCATTCCGGCAAACAGGCATGGATGAGGAAGGAAAAGTAAAAGGGCACTTCAGTTTCCATGGTGTTCGCCCCAGATTTATTGATAAGTTTAACATAGCCGGGATATCCATACCCCGTGACGTATTCGATCCGGAGAAAATTTTTGAAATATAGTCCACACCCCAGAGGAATGGCTTTCAGATTCCACAGGGCAGGGGATTACCCTACCGGGGAAATGCCTAAAATGAGCTAAAACGCCTAAAGTGCGTCAAATTATTAACAGCATCATATCTCTATTAAAGGAATAAAAAGATGGATGTTATTACAAATACAGCAATTATTTTTTGTATATCCATATTAATTATAGAGTTGCTTTTTTATGCTTTCAGAAGCATTCGCAACCCGGATCGTGCAAGAATCAAAAAAGAACTTAGAAAAATGGCATCCAAAAGACAAGGGGAAGCACTACCAGATATTTTGCGCAAAAAAGTTATCAGTGACGTACCGGCATTTAATGAGATTCTGCTTCGCATTTCCGGAATCGAGTATTTGGATCGCTTAAGATCTCAGGCAAGTACTCAGTATTCCACCGGTTTTTTCATTTTACTTTCCCTTTTCTTGGCAGCTTCAGGATTCACTGGCCTTTATGTTCTTCTCAAAAAAGGGATATGGCTATCTGTAATCTTTGCTTTATTGATCGGCAGCCTCCCCGTCTTTTATCTTTACATAAAAAAACATCAGAGATTGAAAAAGTTTCAGACTCAATTGCCCGAGGCTCTCGACCTGATGGCTCGATCCTTGAGAGCGGGCCATGCCTTTTCAACCGGTATGAATCTGGCAGCGGATGAGTTTGACGATCCTCTTGGCACGGAATTCAATGTAACCCTTGGTGAAATCAACTTTGGGATAGGCGTAGCCGAAGCTCTTACAAATCTTGCAGGCCGGGTGGATTGTGCAGATTTGCGCTTTTTTGTGGTGGCCGTAATTCTGCAACGAGAGACAGGGGGAAACCTTGCCGATATTATGGAAAACATTGCTTATCTTATCCGGGAAAGATTCAAACTCTTTGGCAGGGTACAAACACTGGCTGCCGAGGGCAAGTTGTCCATGTGGGTTCTCATAGCGCTCCCATTTTTAATTGTGGGCGCCCTTTTTATAATTAATCCAACCTACATTAAGATGTTGTTTTATGAGCCTGTGGGAAGAATAATGTGCGGTGGGGCGCTGTTAATGATGGTCATGGGTTTTTTTGTGATGAAGAGAATGGTTAATATCAAAGTATAATTACCGGGAGTCTTTAGTAATGAATATTCCAGTCGAATATCTGCCGATTGTTATATCTGCTTCAGTTTTTTTGATTGCGCTCCTGATTATAGCAGGGGTAGTAATAGCTTCCCGAAACAATGCCAAAAAACAAGCGTTCCTGGAAAAAATAAAACATGAAGCAAAAGAGACGGAAATAATCGAGACGGCCACTTTACCGGCTAAAACCGATAAAGGTGTAAAAAACCGATTTCTGGAATTTTTGACGGCATTGGGCAAACGCACGTCAGTCAGAAAAAAAGCTGCAGGATCTCCCAAGTTGAACCCCATCTTTCTTAAGGCAGGTTTGCGCAGTGAAAATGTTCCTGCTGTTTTTTTGGGCGCTAAAGTAATCTTTGCAATTTTGTTGCCGGCCGCCGCATTCCTATTTAACCTTATTTATCCCGGTTTTTCCCTTGACGCAACCCGATTAGTCGCCCTGTTAGCCATTCTATCGATTGCAGGTTTTTATTTACCGAATATCTGGCTGCGACTGAAACTTGCAAGAAGGAAAGAAATCATCCGTGACGGCTTTCCGGATGCACTCGATCTTCTTACCGTATGTGTGGAAGCCGGAATGGGGTTGGATTCAGCAATTACCCGGGTAGCAAAGGAGATAGCATTAACCAACAAGATATTAAGCGATGAACTCAACCTCTATAATCTTGAAATGAGAGCCGGCAAGTTTCGCCGTAATGCTTTAAAAAACTTGGCAATGCGAACTGATTTGGAAGAAGTAAACAATCTGGTAACCCTGTTAATCCAGACGGATAAATTTGGTACCAGTGTGGCCAAGGCGCTGAAGGTATATTCGGACACGATGAGGACCCAGAGATTTCAGCGGGCTGAAGAAATGGCCGCCAAGATCCCGGTAAAATTAATTTTTCCTTTAATTTTATTTGTCTTTCCGGCTTTGTTTGTTGCGATTCTTGGACCTGCTGTTATAAATATATATAGGATAATAATAAAGGGGAGCGTTTTTTAATTATTAAGATGTCAAAAAAAGGAAACTTTATAAATTCGCTGGCAATGATTTTACTCATGGCCGGCAGTTTTTCCGGGTGTGCGGTTCAACAAAATAATCTGCGCAACGATTTGTCTTCCAGGAAAATAACGGGCGCTGAACTTGAAAAATCAGGTGATTTCTATTTTAACCAGGGTAACCTCCAGTTAGCACTTGTGGAATATGAAAAATTTCTTAAACGGAACCCCGAGAATAATAACGTGCGGTATAAGAAAGGCTTGATTTTTTTGAAAGGGAAGATGGATAAAGCGGCGATCCGGGAATTTAAGAAGATAATAGACAATGATCCGGAACATGCACTGGCTCACCTGGGACTTGGTCAGGCTTTTTTTCGTTTGGAAAACTATGAAGAGGCTATTAAACATCTAAGCAAGGCCGTGGCGCTGGATCAAACCTTATGGAAGGCCTACAATTTGCTGGGAGTAATTTATGACTATCAGGGGAAATATGAACTTGCTGTCCAAGAATATAATTATGCTATCCGGCTTAAACCTCGTAATGGATTTTTGTATAATAATATAGGGCTGGCTTATTCTTTGATGGAAGAATATGACAAAGCAATACAGAACTTCAACAAGGCCTTAGAATTGAATGCTTCCAATAAAAAAGTGTATAATAACCTGGGTCTGATTTTATCCAAAACGGGTAGGTATGAGCTGGCAATGGAAGCGTTTAAAAAAGGAGGGGATGAAGCACAGGCTTATAACAACCTGGGATTTGCTTACTTAAAGAATGGAGAACGAGAAAAGGCGATCCAATGTTTTATGAAAGCCGTTAAAAGCAAACCCTCTTATTATTTAAAAGCAAGCGAAAACTTAAAAAAAGCTGAAAGGGATCACGAGGATAAACCGTCATCCAAACCGGGTGGTAAAAGCCCTTAGAGCCGTTAAGCATTTACTGAGGGTTAAACTCTATTCTGGGTGTAAGGAGAAAGAATTATGAAAAAAAAGGAAAGAAGTTTCAAAGGATATCTCTTTTGTTTTTTTGCGTTATCATTAATGCTATGTTCCACGATCGCTTTTGGCGCCACTATTCATGTTCCGGCCGATTACAAAACAATACAGGAAGCAATTGATGCGGCATTTAACGGTGATACGGTTTTAGTTGCCGACGGTAAATATACAGGCTCGGGCAATAAAAACCTGGATTTCAACGGCAAAGAACTCACCGTTCAATCGGAGAACGGTCCTGAGAAATGCGTTATTGATTGTGAAAATAACGGGCGGGGGTTCTATTTCCATACCGGTGAATTAAAGGACGCTTTGGTCTCCGGTTTTACCATTACCAATGGTCGGGTAAAAGACAAGGGCGGAGGAATTTACTGCGGAAACAGTTCTCCAACCATAACCAATTGCATCATTATTAATAACACTGCCATCAGCAACAGCAACAATAGCCAGGGTGGCGGAATTTACCTGGGGACTGCCGGTTCTTCAACCATAACCAATTGTGTTATTGTCAGAAACACATCCAATTACCAGGGCGGAGGAATATATACCTATAACGCCCGTCCAACCGTAACCAATTGTACGATCACCAGAAATATCGCCGTAGATGGCGGGGGAATATATGTTAGATACAAACCGGCCCCGACGTTAACCAATTGCATTATTTATGGGAATACGCCCAATCAAGTGGTTAAGGATTTTGTGAACACAGATTCTCCGAAAATTATATCCTCAATAGTCGAGGGTGGATATCCGGGGTGGGGCAATATTAATGTGGATCCTTTATTTGTGGGTTCCGGTGATTTTTATCATCTAACGAGAAAATCACCCGCGATTAACGCCGGCATATCAAGGGAAGCGCCAAAAATCGATATTGACGGAGATCCCAGACCAAAGGGGAAGCGCATAGACATAGGTGCTGATGAGTATGTGGGCAAATAACAGCCGGGCAGTGCCTAAAGCGTGAAGTGAGCTACAGTGAGCTAAAGTGATTAAATTTATACATTTCAAGCACTTTAGTTCACTTTAGACACTTCGTATATTCATCCATAACTTCCATAAGACCCGAGACTTCCCCAGGCAGCAATATTTTATTTTATGCCCTTCCTGTGAAGAGATCTGGTATAAAAAAGCGGCTATCTTGCCCTTCGCATTTGTTTTCCCTTGAGTTTGAGGCGCAAGTTTTGCTATTTCTCTCAATAACGCCTCCTCAACATCAAACACAACATGTTCTTCGTATGTACAGCCTCTTGAAGATGAACAATTCTTTAACTCTCTATGATATCTTTTCAGAGATACAGACTTGGCCCCCTCAGGGGTTTCGTAAGTCACACGATTATATAATCTCCACCCCCGACCCTGGTAACAGACAAATTGATAAACCTGGTAGTACCTTTTTACGAATTCACCATGGCTACATTTCCACAAAATAGCTGTTCCATGCAGCCGATAACGTATCTTTTGTAAGTTCCGGGTTTACCCCGTGATACCGGGCATTGTCTACGATTTGTTCTATAATGTCACGACAATGGCAGGAGGAGAGCTTGACATTATTCTGATGGTAATAGTCTTCTATCAGATGATCAAAGAGTTCATTATTGAAGGCAATGCCGTTAGAGTCACATACTCTTTGAAAGATTTCTTTATATTCATTCAACTCCGGATGACCAATCTTAATCTTGTACCGAATCCTTCGCAAAAACGCCTCATCTACCAGTGAACCGGGATCAAGATTCGTTGAGAAGATAACCAGTTGATCAAACGGAATTTCGATTTTCATCCCGGTGTGAAAAGATATAAAGTCGGTCCTGCGTTCCAGGGGAACAATCCAGCGATTCAAAAAGGTTTGCGGATCCACCCGCTGCCGTCCAAAGTCGTCAACAATAAAAAGACCGTTATTCGCCTTCATCTGTAATGGCGCTTCATAGAATTTTGATATGGGATTGAAATCCAGGTCCAGAGATTTGAGAGTCATTTCTCCCCCAACCATGACGACCGGCCTTTTTATGAGAACCCATCGTTGGTCCACACTATCATCCCTATATTGCGGCTCAACGGCCACATGGCTGCCCTTGTCGTAGATCGTGATAATTTCTCCTTCAGCCAGCACGGCGTATGGCATGTAAATGCTTCCCGGCAAAACCCTTCCAATGTTTTCAGCAATTGTCGTCTTTCCATTACCCGAAGGGCCGTATAAAAAGATGGCCCTGCCGGAACTTATTGCCGGCCCGAGCCTTTCAACGAGCTGTTCACTTATAATAAGGTTGGAAAAGGCATCTTTGACCTTTTCCGGGTCCACAAAAATGCTTTTGATGGTCTGTATTTCTACCATGTTCCGGTATTCATTGAAAGGTACGGGAGCAGGCCCGACATAACGGGAGACTCCCAATAAGTCCCTGGATCTTTTTATTCCGGATTCAGTAAGGGTGAACCTGTATGAAAGTTTCGAGAGCTGAGCGGCGCCTTTTACCTCAGCCAGCTGGTCATGGCGCAGCCTGTCAATGGCCTGATCCACCACGGGAGAGGTAAGTTTTGTTCGTGCTACCATTTCCGGAATGGAGAATTCTCCCATGTTCAAACCATGTTTGATGATCAGATCTACTATGAAAGAAAAGTCGAGTCCGGTTTCATCCACAGTTTGCGGAACGGCTGGAGCACTCGTAAAGAAGTCGGTCAGATCATCATGATCTATAAACCCCAAAGCGACCATATTGCTCCCGAGTCTACCCCCCTGAATTCGCTGTCGATCCAGAGCCTTTTGAAGCTGCGTTTTCGATATCCTTTTTTTCTCAATTAATCGTTCACCAAACAAAAGCCCGCTCATAACAACTCTCCTTTATCCCGAATAATATATTAAACTTAAACCTAAATTGAGCAATTTTTTTCTCGATCTGCACCGATCTCTTGCGCATCAAGGATCTGTGAAAATCCTCGACATATCCATGGGTATGCCTGCGGGTTTCGCAAATCCTTATGCATCAAGATCTCAGCACATCTTTTCGCAAAAAATCAATCAACTTAGGTTAAATTATAGAACAGAGCGTTACGATTGACAAGAAAACTTTGTAACCCATTCAAAGAAACGTCAAAATAAATCTTAACCCGGATGAGACGGAACCAAAAAGCATAAAATTTACAACTTAGGAACTAAATATACCCTGATATTATTTTTTCGGCCTGCATCATTGCCTCCTCAAAAGGATCTGCCGCAACTTTTTCTTTTAGACTCCTGTCTCCTAAAATCACGAAATAGAGAGATTGCACCAGAAAAAACATCCAGATACCCAAAGCCCAGGTAAACATGGAATCGGGGGTGAAGCAGGTTATCAGAGCTGCGCCCCCCAATGTTAGAAAAAATTCTATTATCAATACCCTTGAAAAAGGATTTTGAAAACATATGCCGCTTCGAATCCAACTGAAAATTACAAGTGCAAAAAGCAAAAAAGCACTATTCGATTTTACTAAAAAGAGTGTAATCAAAAGCAAGAGAAGCGGAAAAAGAATGGATAGTACACTTTTTCCTCCCCAGCGGGTTAAAAGAAACCCGTATATCGTGAGATATGACCAGAGAATAATCCCAAAGGCCAGGGGCCAGGAAACAAAAGCGCAAAGTCCCAGGGTTAAGGGGATGAACGAAAGTGAACAGATAAGTCCAAAAAAAACGGTTGTTCTTATGGGTTTTTGTGTAATTTTCATGTCCGTGCACCTCCTTTGACGGCTTCTTTGCGCTGAAGAAGCTCCAGTTCTATTTCTTCTTCACAAAGAGCCTGTGAGGTTATGTCCGGAAGAATAGCCGACATGGATTTCCTCCACTCTTCTTGTTCCGTTTTATGGCAATATTCCGCAGACTTGAGACGAAACTGTTCATAGTGAAGCCGCTGCTTATCAACACAATCCTGAAGCTGGGCAATCTCCTGATCCAGAGCTTCAATATGATGACCGAGTTCGTCTTTGTGGCCGGACATTGGTTTTAGTTTTCTGATGAGCAACCTTGCAATATCATCCCTGTCTTTTTCAATTGATAGGGTTAGATCCTGCTCCATTTTTTCACATTCCCGTTTGTACTTGTCATATTCCTGCTGTGCCTGACAGCG
>Ga0315537_1001086_pt1 | contig 21485 bp, 20 predicted proteins | sample SalMarSW160270MG_FD_203091 | JGI IMG/M metagenome (GOLD analysis project Ga0315537, IMG submission 203091) | Salt marsh sediment microbial communities from the Plum Island Ecosystem LTER, Massachusetts, United States - Salt Marsh Sediment SW1602-70 ...
GGGAATCATTACGTAGCCCTCTGAAAGAATGATTTTTTTCTCTTTTTCAAGCTGCTTCAAGGCTTCCACGTAGCCATGGAAGACCAATTCAACTTCCTTTCTGGGGGCAACGCCGTTCATGAAGTTTGATAGACCATAAGCCAGCGGAGGAAAAATTCTAACTCGGTTCAGCATAACCTCGTACATGAAATACTCTGGTTTGATGTGAATGCGGTAAGAGAGTTCTGGAAAACTTAGGACCAAGTTCTCCAACAATTCAAGGATTAGACGTTTCTTCAACATTATTTCCTGCGCATGCAAATAATCCTTGCCGCAAAGAACCGTATTAGGAAAAATTAAGGTGCCTGCTAGCGCTTCGCCTAGAAAGCCCCGGTCAACGTCTCTTTCAAAAATCCACTGGTCAACCGCAAAAACAATAATGTTTCTTCCGCCAACGATTTTGACGTAGCTCATTAGTCTTGGCTGAAAATCATGAATCACCAAAACTACCTCTAAAGTTGTCTTTGCGCTTAACTTTCCGAGCGAATAATCGCCGAGCAGGCTTACGGCGGTGACTTGGTTTGACCCGGCAATATGATTACAAAATTCGAGAATTTGATGATGTAGTTCGTTGCCTGTATCGCTGGAATCTTGATTCAAGCCTTCACCTTGCAAGACGTATTAAATAGAATTATGCGGTGTGGAGAGATATATTTTTTTCAACGCGTTTGCCGCTTTCGCAAGGTGAAACACGTAATGAGCAGCTACTTAGAAGACTTTGGCAGTATATACTCTTACGTGCGGGTCTACACTGAGAAAGCGTTTGTGCTAGTGTTATGTGAAAAGTGGGTGTTAAATGATTGGTGGGTGTGTTCTGATTTTTTTCAGCATGGGGCTTAATGCTGCTCGGTTGGATGGTTCAACTGCTACGTCTGTGTTTGCTGGTACGCTTATTTTTCTGCATATGAAGTTGAGTGAGTTTTCGGTGAAGTTTAGCATGTTTTGTCCTTCGTTTGTGAGTTTGTAGACTTTGCGGGGGCGTTCGTTTGTCATGTTCCATTCGCTGTTGACGAAGCCTTTCTTTTCAAGCGTTGCCAGTAGCGGGTAGATGGTGCTTGGGCCGAAGTAGACGCCGAAGGTTTTGCGTATTTTGGTTATGACTTGGTAGCCGTGCATGGGCTGCGAACTTAGAAATTGTAGGACTATGAGGTCTAGTAAGCCTTTCATTAATTTAACTTGGACCTCTTTCTGGGGATTTACCATTTTTTTCCCTTCTGTATTTGTGTTTAACAGTTTTTCTGTTAGACTTGTGTACAATATGTCCACTATGAGACATATCGTATGTCTCTATAGAAACTAAACGCAAATATAAATGTTCATGCTCACCACAAGCATAACAAAGCATAACGCAGCAATACTAAAATCCACATTCTAACATAAATTAAATAAACCAAAACATAGACAAGTCCAAGATAGAACCCGCAACAGGGAAAAATCATGGCGGAAACCTACCGAAAAGAACTTGTTCAACGCATAATCAAAAATCTGCTAGATATCCAACTATTACGGATGGTTCAAGCCCAACCCCTATGGGGATACATGATCAAAAAGAAAGTAGAAAAAAACTTCCAAATAAAACTCAGACACGGCGCTCTTTACCCCATGCTCAATAACCTAGAACAAAAAGGTTTTCTCACAAGCCAAAAACAAACCCGAGGAGGAAGAGTAAGAAAAGTATACACCATAACAAAAGACGGCAAAGAGCACCTTCAAAGCTATTACGACATACTCAAGGAGCAAATTGAAGGCACAGACCTCAACTAGTTTCCTCGCTTTATCCAACTTGTGCAAATTCACAAGCAAATCAGGTGCCAACGGCGTCGCTGTACACAAAAACATCAACATGTCGCAAGTATGCACTTTAAAAAAACGCTTTAAGCATCCTCGTGCAGAGTAACTAAAAGAGGTCAATTGGCATGGTGGAGATTGTGAAAGCCTACGTTGTCGCCACGGTGAAGCGAGGCAAGGAGCACGACGCGGCTCAGAAAATTAGAAAGATTAAAGAAGTTACAGAAGTCCTCGTTACTTACGGCCTTTACGACATCGTTGTCCGCATCGAAGCCAAAAGTCTAGGGCATCTGGACAAGATTGTCACGGACATACGGCAAATGGCAGAGATTAAGCAGACCAGCACGCTTGTTGGCACCCAGTAAACCAGCGATTATACGCGGGTGGAAAAAGCTTTTATCCTTAAAGGTTCGAGTGGAAACCAAGGAGGAAAAACGCTTGAACTTGGAAACAAGCAAAAACTTAGGCGGTGTTGGCGCAATACTGATGTTCCTTGGTGTACTGCCATGGATAGCTCCATACTCGTGGATAATAGGACTTGTCGGCCTAATACTCGTATTGGTAGCAATGAAAGGATTCGCAGATTATTATAATGAAGCTAGCATCTTTAACAACACCCTTTATGGGGTAATCACAGCCATCGTAGGCGGAGTAGTTTTCGTGGGTGTAGTATTCATTGCGCTTGTTGACTTCTTGGCTGAGCTTGGCATGACCATCGGAAACGTGGCAGATTGGTCGGCGGAATTCTCGCAGATGGACTGGACAAGCGTAGATTTTAACATAATAGGGAATTTCGCTGCGTACATATTCTTAGGTTTGGTAGTCCTCTTCGTCTTTGTTATCATCACAGCCATCTTACTTAGGAAATCGCTGGGGCTCCTGTCCACAAAAACAGGCGTAGGCCTGTTCGGCACCACAGGCCTACTAATACTAATAGGTGCAGTGCTAACCATAATCGCTGTCGGCCTTATTCTCATATGGATCGCCATGTTAATTCTTGCAATAGCCTTCTTCTCAATAAGAGCACAACAGGCACAACCTACAACATCAGCAGAAGCACCAACCCAAGTCTAAAAAGCAAACAGCAACTCCTATTTTTTCTACTCACCTAACTCAGTGAACATAACAGTTTTTCTACTGTCTGTTGACTTCAATTTTTTCATCGACGTTTAAGGTAACTATCGTGCTCTCTGAGAGCTACTCCCTTCCTTAAATAAGAATTGAAACGTACAGTGAAACGAAAATTCAATAGCTGCGGATTCTGTTTTCTCTATCGTTTGGAATAACTACTATCTGTTGGTTGTGTATTGGCTTATTTCGATGTCGAGCGAGTGATGATTTTCTTTCTGAATATTCTGTTGGAATCTTGTATGTGACGAAAGGTTCTTAAGCGATTGGGCATTCTTCTAAACGGCAAGAAAAACGCCATAGGCAACGCCTAGGTTTAAGTATTAGCTTGTTTCCTTTAAGGGGAAAGGGCTGTATCAACCAGAAAAAGTTAAAATAGTTGAATGAAGAGGTGAAAAAGTATGGAATACGTTTACGCTGCGATGCTCCTTCACAAGGCTGGAAAAGAAATAAACGAAAAAAGCGTCTCGAACGTTTTGACAGCCGCAGGACTAACAGTTGATTCTGTTAGAGTAAAAGCCCTAATAGCTTCTTTAAGCGAAGTCAACATTGACGAGGCGATCAAAGCTGCGCCGACAATGATGGCAGCCGCGCCAGCAGCACCAGCAGCTGCACCAGCCGCAGAGCAAAAGCCGAAAGAAGAAGACAAAAAGAAGAAAGCAGAAGAGGAAAAAGCTAAAGAAGACGCAGCGCTCGAAGGTTTAGGCGCCCTGTTCGGCTAAATAAACCAACATCCTATTTTTGATTTATTTCCCTACTCTCTTGCTGTTTTTGCCTTCTTTCACTCAGTATTTTCCAAGCTATTACAGGTAGCCATCCGCAGATAATCATCAACGTTCCCGGAAAAGCTCCAAACCTGTAGGTCAGCAACAAAGCTTCGAAAATGGCGAAAGACACGCTCATCGCTATGGCGGATAAAACAGCAGTTCGCTTGCCGAATTTCCTGAAAGTCTGCGTGGCAAGTATTCCCGCAAAGAAGAAGTCTCCCAGCCCCAGTGACATAAACTGAATGCCCCGTTCTGTTATGATTAAGGGAAGAGTGGGCAACGAAATAAGAACGGGAAGACCTAGTCCAGAAACCGTTTGCGCCGCCGTCACCATTACCCCAGTGACGAGCACCAGTATAATGTCCATTATCGTGAGGAGCCCCGCAAAAATCAACGCGTTCTTCCACGTGAACAAAGACCCAAGATAAAGAATTATCAGAACAGCAAATATCACGCCGTAAGTATCCAGAAGATACGGAAACCAGAGGGATGTCCCATTATAAACCAAGAATAGTAGAACAAACAAGGCTGGAGGCATCACCGCCAAGTACCACCTTTGCTTTATATCTGATCTTTTCTGCTCAAATACGATGGCAACAAATGCGAAAGCCGCCAAACCAAGCAACGCCACGGCACCATAGAACATCAGGCTATGGGCGAATGGATCAAGTAGAGCAGCGGTTCCAGCTACTAAACTGGCAACGCCGAATCCAAGGCAAAAAAGCTGCGCTCTCCTCTTCCGTATGTCTGAAAAAATGTACGAAAACGTGAAGAGCAGCGTTGAATAAGAGAACAGGAACACCACTATTATAGCCATCTGAGGAACAAAAACGATAACCGAAACTGCCACACTGATCATGACCACAAACAAGATCGCGTCTCGCATGCGAAATTCCCTCTCCTCAAAAGTCGTTTTCAACTTGCCTTCAATCCGCCTGTCTAACAGCATAGCCACGAGAGTTACAACGAATAATGCTACTGGCATGGTGACGTCGAAAGACAGCATGAACAGCACATAACCCAAACGAACATTTAAACCTTAAACGCCAAATTGCACGTTTAAGATGGCTAGTGAGGCGAGGAGCGCCTCTTCCGTTCTAACAGTTTCTGTTGCTTGCTCAGGAATCATGTTCACCACAAAATCCACAATGTCATTAAGGTTTGCGCCTTCGTCTCTGGCTATTTCGAATAATCCTCTCGTTGGCGCGCCGAAGCTTACGAGAATGCTGCTTGCTTTTTTCCATCTTTCGCCTATTTTTTTGGTAACATCTGCGAATCTGGTTCCGAACTTGGAGGCGGCAATCGTCAAGTCGAATTTTCCGTTTTTCACCAATTTGCCAAAAGAGCGCTTTTCCGCCGAAACCGCGTATCCCCAATAACAGGGAATTTCATCTTTGTTTGCCGTTTGAACTTCAACTTGTTCACCCAGTTTCGCTATTCTCAAAGTCAAGCGCTTGCCCACAGCGAACTGCCTTTCTCGCATAAGGGCAGGCCGCTCAACACCGATGTCCACAAGCGCATCCTCTTTGGTTTTGGATACAACAATGCCTTCACGGTACTCGCCTGCCTTCAGATTTCGAGCTTTCTTGTTCAGCGGATGATGTGGCGTTCGCAACGGCGGCAGTATCCCCGCAAACTGCAAGCGCGGTTCCAGCTTGAAAAGTCTCTTCCGAAGATACTGTGGCGTTTCCATATACGCCAATAAAGTGGCAATTAAATCAATCTCTCTGCCTTGGTTAACCTTAATGTTATCGGGATAAACGATGATTTCGTCTACTCTGAAGATTGCAGCGGCTCTTCCAATTAAGCCTATTTTCGAGGTTTTTTCGCGCAAATGCGGCGTGTCCGAAATAACCGATGCAGGTATCGCTATTGCAAGCTTCTTTCTGTCCATCCCAGTGTTGCTCCTTTCACGTAAATCGCTGCGTGTCTACGCTCAGCTTAAAAGTTAAAAACTGAATATAAAAGTGCGGGTAATCAGGTGAGCGAAAGTTGGCGACATCAGTCTTGGATGATATAGGCAAAATAAGGGAAATCGATAGGAGCAACATGCTTTCATTCTGCGTTGAAGCTCCAAAGCATTATCAGAAAGCCGCAAAAATAGCTGAGAAAATCTCGCTGCGATATCCGAAACCTGAAAACATCATTGTTGCTGGCATGGGCGGATCGGGAATAGGCGGCGAACTGCTAAAAGACTGGGCACGCGACAAGGCGCAGCTGCCTATAGAAGTTAGCAGAGACTATTCGTTGCCTGCGTATGCAAACGAGAAAAGCCTTGTGTTAATCGTGAGCTATTCAGGAGAAACAGAAGAATCCCTCAGCGCTTTCCTCGACGCTGCAAAAAGGAAGTGCATGATCCTTTGCATAAGCTCGGGAGGAAGCTTGCTGGAGTTTGCTGAAAAGCTGAATGCGCCGTACTTGCGTGTTCCTTCTGGCATGCCCCCGCGTGCAGCTCTTCCCTACCTGTTCACGCCTCTGCTCAAGTCACTGGAAAAAATGAAGATAGTTTCAAGCGTCTCTGAGGATCTTTCGGAAGCGACAAAAATTTTAGAGCGAATTAGCGGCGAGAATGCACCTGAAAAATCTGCACGCGAAAATTTTTCCAAGACCTTGGCTTTGGGAATTGATGCGTCTGTTCCTGTGGTTTACGGGTTTGGCGTTTACCGCAGCGTGGCACAACGTTTTAAGCAGCAGTTCAATGAAAACAGCAAGGTTCCTTCGAAGTGGGAGTTTTTCTCCGAACTTAACCACAACGAGATTGTAGGCTGGGAAAAGGCTGGGAAACTCGCAAAATGCTTTTCCACAATATTCATCAGAGACAAAAACGAGTCCAACGAAATTCGTAATAGAATCGAAACAACAAAAACTTTGATGCGCCCTGATTCGAAGATGTTCGAAGTGTGGAGCCAAGGCAAAAGCGCACTCGCCAAGATGTTGTCAACAATATGCATCGGCGATTTCACAAGCGTTTATTTGGCAATTCTTCGCAAAGTGGACCCAACGCCGGTTAGCACGATAGCGCTTTTGAAGGAGAAAATGAAAGAGGTCGGAACAAAAGAGAAGATAATCCGTGAACTGGAGAAGTTGGCTGCGTCACGCTGAACCGTTTTCTTTTATGAACATTTTGAACATTTCTTCTGCGGTTTCAAGCGGCAACATTTGGGGCGACCGTTTGAAGGCGTAGGCACAGACTGGCAGTATTGCGCCCTTAAGCTTCTTGTTCAACGCTATTTTCATAGCTCTTACCACGTCAAAGAGGACGGAGCCCGCGTTCGGCGCGTCAACCGTGCTAAACTTTAGGTCTATCTGCATTGGCGCGTTACAGAAGTAGACGCCGCTGATCCAGAAGTAGCTGTCACGGTTGTTTTGGAGGAAGTCTACGTAGTCTGTTGAGCCTGCTACGATTTCCGCCTTGTACGGCAGTGAGCTGGCTACGGACTGCGTTTTGATGGTGCGTTTGGCTTCACGGCTCCGGTCTAGCGTGTCCAGTGATTCTGTCCCTCCGCCCACATCCAACTGATAGGTCTCCGTAATCTTCACGCCATTCATCGAAAGCAGTTTCAGCAACGTCTTATGCAGCGCAGTAGACCCCACTTGGTCGACTAAGTCGTCGCCTGCCAAAGGCAACGCCGCTGCCTCAAACCGTTTCGCCCACGCTGCATCGCTGGCTATGAAGGCGGGCGTAGCGTTTACGAAGCCGCACCCAGCCGCTAACGCCTGTTCAGCATACCACTGCGATGCGCCTGTGGCTCCGCTTGGAAGCAAGTTAATCACGATTTCGGCGCCCGCGGTTTTTAGCACCTGCGTCACGTTTGCGTCAGGCTTGGCGCTGACTTGCACGATGCTTTGGGTGGATTTGCCGATGCCGTCCAGCAGCGGACCTTTATTGACGATGATGCCGGTTGAAGGAACCCCAGCGACTTTTGGCGCGTTGTTTGGTTTCGCGAATATAGCTTCAGCTAGGTCTTTTCCAACTTTTCGGTCGTCAACATCGAAGGCTGCGACTACTTGAATGTCTCTGGGAGCTAAGCCTCCCAAGCTGGGATTGCGCAGTCCAGTGTAATCTTCTTTCTTTCCGTAGTATTGCAAGCCTTGGATGAAGGCTGAGGCGCAGTTGCCCACGCCGATTAATGCGACTTTTATTTTTGGCATTTTTCGTTGCCTCGTGTTTGGGCTTTTCTTATCTGCGTTGTCCTTATAAAAAGCATCGCTGCGTTGCGGCTGGAACTGGCGTGAACTGTTGTGCTCACGGCAGACTATAGCCCCCTTATTTAAAGACTGAAACATAGATTGAACCGCCGCTTCGATACTTAACCAATGAAGTGCTAAAAGAATAGCGCGTTTAAGAACGCTTATTCTGCGTATATCACCTCCCTTGAAAACGAGTTGGAACGTGTTGTTCAGCATAGGCTTCTCAACAAGTCTTGAAAAACCCAGAAACCACTATAAGAACCTCAGCGAAATTCACAAATTTACCAATTAATTCACAAGCAGCATTAACGCTAGTACCATATCGTTTCATAAAAGTCCAATTCTTAGTACAGTTTGGTCTTTATAATAATCTTGGATTAAAATTTAATTTTCTCTCTCTCAAACTTGCAAACTCTTACGCTCTTACATACTTACATATACTTACTCTTACCCTCTTCTCACAAAACACCAAAAACCAAATACTAAAAACTGTAAACTAAAAAACTCACACACAAAAGAATGCAAATTAAGTTTCATTGCTTGATGTTTTGTATTCGTTTTTTACGTCGGTCAGCTATGTTTCCACCAATGAGTAGACATCCAAACAAAATGGCTCCTCCACCCAAACAGAAGACCCATGTTTGAAAGCAAACTGAGTCCAACCGTGCTGTCGTATCCTCAGTCAATGCGGTGAATGTTTCCGCCTCTTCGGCGGAGAAGATTTTAATCGAAATGGGTTTCTCTATATCCTTGTTTACCCAGCGGTAATAGAAGGAGCCAGCATATTCGGGGTAACTTAGGTTCATTTTGAGGGTTCCATCAATTATCCTACCTTCCAGACTTGGATCGTCAGGTATCTGGAATTTCACCTGTGGGTGTGCCGACCTAGTCCCCGCGTCTTTGTCAAATGGGATCTCGCACTTACTGTCTTGTCCTTCCCATATACCAAGCGATTGAATCGTTGGCACAAACTCTACCCGACTTGCGCTCCAGAACCCATCAATTGAAGTATAAGATGCAAAACCAAACTCTACAATATCTCCAGGTCTAATTATTTCCTCTTCGAATCCTGGATTGTATTCGGGCAAGGATAAACTCGGGTCTATTGCTTTCCAGATTGCTTGATTAATCGGAAAGATGATGGCAAGGACGACCCCTGCAATTAACAAAATGATACTTGAACATACTAAAACGTAAAGTAGCCCATCAACAAGGTCACGGGTCAACTCTCTCCCCCAAGTTTTTGAGTATTGGTATAATAGATATACCTTTAAAGTTTTACCAATTATTTACCGTCCACGTATCGCCGTTTTAAGTTTGGGAGAGCACAATTAGATTAATAATCGGAAACTCTTTATATGTAAGATTTTTACCTTTTATTTAGTTACCCCAATACTTTCTACAATAAGAAAAATAATAAAAGGGTAAATTCTCAGTTTTCTACGATAGCATATTTTTGCAGTTAACTAGGTGTATTTATACTAATTATTTGCGCGCACATATAACGCTAGTTTAGATTTAATATTCTTGGTTTCCATTCTTTCTTTTCGTTTCTCAGATACTTCGAGTCAAAGAGCTTCTTCACTAATTAAAGTGTCAGTTGTCTGCGTTTTGCCGTGCTTGATTCAGTGCAGTGCCACGGCAACCTTTTAATCTTGTAGCGGCACTAACCTAAAAAAAGAGTCGGTTAAGATTGAACAACGAAACAAAACCTGACAAGTTCACAGCAATTAACGAGTTAGCCCGCCGCAGAGGCTTTTTCTGGCAGTCGTACGAGATTTACGGCGGCGTAGGCGGCTTCGTAACCTACGGCCCCTTAGGCGCGAGGCTAAAGCAAAACATCGAAGCCAAACTCCGAGAACTCTTCGTCAACAAACTAGGCATCCTCGAAATAGAGTCCTCAGTAATCACACCTGAAAAAGTCTTCGAAGCCTCAGGCCACGTGAATCACTTCAAAGAGCCAATGGTCGAATGCTCCCAGTGCAACAAGCGTTTCCGCGCAGACCATTTACTTGAAGAATACGCGAAAATAAGTTCCACTGAAGCTGAAAAAATGAGCTTAGACGAAATCAAAGAGGCACTCGAGAAGAACGCGATTACCTGCCCCGAGTGCGGCGGCACTTTTAACGCACCGCAGCAGTTCTTAGCCATGTTTGAAACTACTATAGGGCCTTATTCTGGCGCCACTGGCTACGGGAGGCCCGAAGCTGCGCAGGGAATATTTGTAGAGTTTAACCGCCTGTACGCGATGGCGCGGGAAAAACTTCCTTTCGGCGTAATCCAGATAGGCCACGCCTTAAGAAACGAGATTTCACCCAGACAAGGCCTCATAAGACTAAGAGAGTTCACTATAGCGGATTTAGAGTTCTTCTTTGACCCTGAAGCGCCATGCTGCCACCTGCTGAAGGATATGGAAAACGAAACTTTGCCTCTTCTTATAGCTGAGAAACGAGCGAAGGGCTCAGAGGAAACCCTCAACGTAACAGTCAGAGAAGCTCTGGAACAAAAATTAGTCCGCTCTGAATGGCAAGCGGTCTTTATGGCGATGGCTAAAAAGCTTTTAACGGAAATCGGCGTGCCCGCGGAAAAACAGCGTTTCATCGAAAAACTCCCCTGGGAAAAAGCGCATTACGCAAGTCAAAGCTTCGACCAAGAAGTGCTGGTTGACCGTTGGGGCTGGATTGAGGTTTCAGGTCACGCCTACCGCACAGACTACGATTTGAGCAGTCACATGAAAGCCAGCGGCGCCGACCTCCGCGTCTATAAAGAATACGAAACTCCAGTGGAGGAAGAACAACTTGTTGTGAAGCCCATAATGGCAAAAATGGGCCCAGCCTTCAAGGCGGAAGCAGCAAAAGTTGCAGAACTACTTTCAAAAGCCCCTGCGGAAGAAGTTGCAACCTCACTGGAAAAAAATGGTTATTACATGGTTGAAAACTACAAGATTCTGCCTGAACACGTGGACGTTAACCATCAAAAAACCGTTGTGCGAGGCAAACGTTTCATCCCGCACGTGGTAGAACCCAGCTTTGGCTGTGACAGACTCTTTTATGTGGCTTTGGAATACGCTTACCGCGTGAAGGACGACCGCGTGCTAATGAGCTTCCCGAGGAGTATTGCACCAACGCAAGTCGGCGTTTACCCCCTAGTAAGCAAGGACGGTCTCGTGGAAGAAGCGCAGGAAGTGCACAGGTTACTGGCGGATGAAGGTTTTGTGGTTGAATTCGACGAAACAGGCTCTATAGGCCGAAGATACGCACGCGCCGACGAAGCAGGCGTCCCCCTAGGCATAACAGTAGACTACGACACGCTGAAAGACGGCACAGTCACCATCCGAGACCGCGACACATGGCAACAAGTCAGAAGCCCAATCAACGACTTACCCGAACTCCTACACAAATATTTCCAAGAAAAAATAAACTTTGAAGATTTAGGCACTTAATCTTCGGTTTAAGTCGTTAGCTTTTTTAATACACTCACAATACTAAATGTTGGAAAGATCAGCGATTAATCATGGGCGGGAAACAAGTTTGGTACTTCCAGCGGAAACAGAACAACGCGTAAAACGCAGAGCCCTAAACGCATGTCAAGATAACCTACGTAAGGTCGTAGACGTCACCAGAAAAATCCCTCAAATGGTTGAGCACTTTTCGAAGAACGACAAGGAATCAGCTAGACAGCTTTTCAGCGAAATCAGAAAAGGAGAGGAAGAAGTCATCAACGCTAGACGCATGGTTTCGCAAGAGCTAGCCGAGATAGGCGCGATTTTGATCAGCAGAGAGGATTATCTAAGATTTACAAACTTGTCAAGCGAAATCGCAGATTTTTCCGAAGGAATCGCTCATTATCTCGTCGAAATAATGGAGCACAACTGGAACGTACCAAGCGACATAAAGAAGGATTTACTGAAACTTTCCGAGGCAGTCCTTGACGCCGTGCTTAAGCTAAGAGAGACAATGATGGTTTTAAATTACGGTTCATCCAAAACTCTGGAAAAAGCCAAAGACGTTGAAATTGCCGAAAGAATCGTGGACGACCTCTACCGAGCGCTGTCAATAAAAGTCCTCAGCAGCAAACTTGACCTTCCAGTACTGCTGCTCTTGAAGGATGTTCTTCAACTTCTGGAAAACTCTGCTGACAAGGCTGAAGATGCAGCTGACACCGCTCGCATGCTTTCCTTCATAATGTAACAGAGAGCGAAAAACATCCATGGCTAAAATCAAAGTCGAATTAATCGAAAATTTCCTAGTAGTCTGGAACTCCACAGAAGGTTCGCAGCTATACAAAACAGGGTTTTATGGGAAACCGCTTGGAATTCCAAAGCCGAAAATTCCCGAGTTCAACGTTCCCCTGCTCTTGGATTTGATGGAAGGCCTATACTTAGCTGAGAAGGAGAAGATAACCATCTACGAAAGTTCAGGAAAGCGCAAGGTCGGACTTAGGAAGCTTAAGCAGAAAGCCAGACAGCTATACGAGGAGTTTGACGAGAAATACTCAATTTATCGGGATCTGCGGGACAGCGGATTGATTGTAACGCCAGGCATAAAGTTTGGCTGCGATTTCGCCGTTTACAAATACGGCCCAGGAGTTGAACACGCGCCTTACATGGTTTCCGTTAAGAAGGCAGGCTCTGACATTTCAGCCACGGAAATCGTCAAGGCTGGCAGACTGGCGACAACCGTGCGGAAACGGTTCATAATTGCCGTGCCAGACTTGGACATGGAAAAAACGAAATATTTGATTTTCAAGTGGTTTAAGGCTTAGCTTGGCATTAAGGTTTGATTTTGGAATTCTCCTCTCACGTACTGATGTGGATAGATTTTTGTTGCTGTTAGGATACATCCTTCCTCTATGGTAACATCGTCGGCAATAACTGAAATCGAATTTATTTTCGTTTGTTTTCGGCCACTCGATAGGACAGTTGCGTGCCTGCCGATTATGCTGTCTAATACTTGGGCTTTTTCTCCGATTATGGCTCTGTCCAATATCGCCGAGTTTTCTATGGTGGCGCCTTTACCGATTCTTGTGTAGTTGTCGATGCAGGAGTTCACTATTCTTGCTCCGTCATCTATTTGGCAGTGTCTTCCAATGAGAACTGCGCCTTCAATCTCTATTCGTCCCTGTTTGATTTTCTGAACAATCTCCTGTCTCCTTTTTTCTGAGTCGCTGCTTTCTCCCTGAACCCATATTTGCTGTTTTTCACTGATTTTTCCACCGAACTCACTCAACATGGTGAAGCCTCCGCGGAGCAGCTTCTTCATGGCTTCCAAATAGTTCTTAGGAGTGCCCACGTCAAACCAGTTTCCCTTCAACGTATAACCGTACACTGGGCGCCCTGTTTGTGTCAGGTAAGGTATGAAGTCGTAACCGAAGTCTAACCGGTTTTTCTCCTCGATTATCTGTTTGACCCCCTTTTCCTTGAAGATCTTTTTTATTTCAGGTGAAATCACGTATAAACCCGTGTTGGCAAGGTTGCTGGGCGCGTCTTTAGGCAGTGGCTTCTCGATGAAACATCGGATGCGACTGTTCTTGTCAATGTCAGCGATGCCTAAGCCTTCAACATTTTGCACTTCCCTCAGCACTATAGTCATCACCGCACCTTTTTCTCGGTGAAATTGTATGAGGTCTTTCACACTGATTTGAAAAATGTTGTCGCCCTGCACTGCGAAGACAGGGTTGTTAATCTCGTAGTATTCCATGTTTATTCTTGCAGAATCAGCACTTCCAAGGTCAGCCACGTTAGGCTGGTATTTTATGTGAATCCGCGGTTTAATATTGTACCGCACGGAGAAGCCGTAGCCTGACTCGAAATAATCGTGCAGGTCCCTGTAGTTCGTGTAGCCTTTAACTCCGAAAATGAAGTGGCGTATGCCTTGGCTGGCAAGCGACAGAAGCGAGAATTCCACCAATGGCCTGTTTAGCAGTCTGAGGGCGGCTTTGCTTGTTTCTGCTGTAAGCGGCAGAAGGCGCGTTGCTTTTCCGCCTACTGGAATTATTACTCGTATCCTTTCCGGAGCGTAGTTGTCGCCCAGTAAAGGAGCGTAGTTGGTGCTCAAAAGATTTCACCCATAAAGATTTCTGTTAACTATCCGTTTTGAAACGTATTAAGCTTTTCAAACTAGCTCTTCACAGGTTACAAGTTCAGGCATTCCAACATTTTTTGGTATTCTAAAGGAGAATTTTATAACTTAGTCGAAACTAATGCTTCTCTAAACAAGGTTCGAAAGCCATGGGCAAAATAAGCGGCTTGGTAAGGCTAATGCGGCCAATCAACTGCGCAATGATGGGCTTCGCAGTCTTTGTTGGCGCGGTTCTGGCAAATCCCCAGTTCTCCAACGTTAACTGGCTGAACATCTTATATGGCTTTGCCACAGGTTTTACGCTAACGGCCGCATCCATGACTATTAACGATTATTACGATCGGGCGATTGATGCTATAAACGAGCCGTCTCGTCCTATTCCAAGCGGTTCAGTTGGCGCGCGGGAAGCTTTGGCTTTCGTTTTTGTTCTTTCAGCCATAGGTTTTGTCTTCGCTTACCTTACGAGTGTTCTATGTTTGGTGGTTGCAGTAATCTCTTGGATCGTCGTCGTAACTTACGTTACGGTTGGAAAGCGAAGCGGTTTGCCTGGCAACCTTCTTGTCAGCACATGCGTGGCAATTCCCTTCATCTACGGCAGCATAACAGTACTTAGCCAAATTAGCCAAGTTCAAGTTAGCCAAGTTCTATTGCGTGTTCTGCTTTTCACGCTAATGGCTTTCCTTTCTAACACGGGTCGGGAAATCACCAAAGGCATCGTCGATGTCACGGGCGATAAGGCTGAAGGCATTAAGACGCTGGCAGTGCGTTATGGCAAGAAAAGCGCAGCGGTTGCCGCTTCTCTATTTTACGCCTCAGCGGTCGCTTTAACCCCTGTTCCTTGGATTCTGAACTTGGTTTCTTTCTGGTTCATTCCCCTCGTTTTAGTGACTGATATCGGGCTTGTTGCGTCTTCCGCTCTTTTGCTAAAGGATTATTCTCGGGAAAACGCCAGAAAAATCAAGAAACTGGTCCTCCTATGGTTTGTTATAGGCTTGTTGGCGTACGTCTTAGGAGTTTTCAAATAAGCTTAAAATCTCCGCGGTCGGAATCTTCATATTTTTGTTTATTTTAGGCCGCTTCAGCAGAGTAATCTTTGCTGGTAAAGTGCAGCTTACACGTGTCAAGTAGCTTCACGTATATACGTGCATGTTTCGTGTATGTTAGCAATAAATAAGTACGTTCGACGCGGTTTTTGGATGCGAGGATATTAACATGTCTAAACGTTTTGCTAAAAAATGGGAAAGCAAAAGAGACGAAACATCATTTGTCGATACCATACGCGCAACAGTTACTTCACCACCACCGCTGAAGCCGCGCATGAATTACGCCATCAGACGCTTGGACCTGCAAATCCACAAGCTAGATCAGGCTGCTGAAAGGTTCAGCCAAAAAGACAAGGCGCTTTTCGGGAAGATAGTTGGCGCTTACGGGAAACATGACACTGCACGCGCTAACATTTACGCTAATGAGCTGGCTGAAGTTCGCAAAATGGAAAGGATAGTTATGAACGCGAGACTGGCGCTTGACCAAGTGCAGCTGAGACTGCAAACAGTGACTGAATTCGGAGACATCGTGGCTACGCTGGGACCTGCAATAGGTGTCTTGCGCTCTGTCAGCGCAGGGCTTGTGGGTGTTTTACCTGAAGCGGAAAATGAACTCGGCGACATTAGCAATATGTTGAGCGGTTTGATGTTTGAAGTGGGCCAAAGCTCTGGATTAAGCCTCAACTTCAACTCGGTGAATGAAGACGCAGCTAAAATACTTGCGGAGGCAGCAACCGTTGCGGAGCAGAAAATCAGCGCGAACCTTCCAGACTTGCCGCCTGGACTCTCAGCGAACTTGGCAAGAGGAAAAAGCACCAACTGAAAACACCTAAACGCTTTCACTTCTTAATTACCCCCTACTTATTTTTTCCGCGTTTTTCTATGGGTTTGAGTATTACCGCAGTCACTGTAACTTGTTTTCAAAAAGGACGTGTGGAGTATTGGCCTTTTTTAACGAAGGCTATGTTTTTATGTGATTGTCATAAATTATAAACTAAACCCATGGCAGGATAGGCATGTATGAACTGATTATAGAAGCTCTATTGGGGCTTCTAGGTGGTATAATGTATGGTACTGTTGCTTTTTTCACCGTAATGCTACTGTCAGCTGTGTACAGGTATTTTACAAACGAGAAATTATCTTCGTTTATTGGCATCTTGTTTGGACTAGGCTTTTTGGGTTTCTCGGGCGGGTTGCTTGCAGTTTTGGAGCAGCCCACTTTCGGAGGAGCTATCAAAATTGTGGCAGTAAGCATTTTCATCGTTTGGGGTGTTAATACTGGAGATAAAATAGCCGAAAAGATTCCGAGAAAAGGGGCATCATCTCTATTTGGCGGTATTAGAGGTGGAAAAACCGCGTATACCACGGTTAAATTGCCTAATGCGCGGTTAATATATGACATGGCTGCTAAGCCGAGAGTTCCTGACTCTCTGAAAGCCGAGTTGTCAGAGAGAGAATTTACTTTGCCCGCTGACCTTCCAATTGAAGACCTCGCTAGCCGAGTTAAGAGGCGTTTGATTACAGATTGGGGCGTAGGTGATGTGGAACTTGAGTTGGATCAAGACGGCAAAGTTATTCACCTTGCGATATCAGCTAAGGAACAAGGTTTAAGCGGGGTGATACCTGAAGGAAGCGTGGCTATACCAATAGAATGCAGCGTTATCCCATCTAACTTGGCTGCAGGTGATGTGGTAAAAATTTTCTTAGACGACAACGACGTCATCGAGAAAATTGAAGTGAAAGGCGTAAACGAAGACCAAAAAGTAATCACCATTGTTGCGGATTTGGGCATGCTCGAAAAAATCCGTGGCAAGAAAGCATCTTTAGTGGTTGCTTTACCCTCTGACATACAGAGACATCCAGCTATCAGCGTAGAGCAAAAATCAGGTGCAATTGAAGAGTTCAAAATTCAAAAAATTGTGAATTCGCTGAAAAAAGTCGGAGTCAACGACGACCTATCAAAAAAGATCGTGAAGCAAGTTCAAGCTAAACTGTGTAAAATGGATCCGCCTGTTTCTACGAGGTTAATAAAAGCTGCAGTTATCGAAGAATTGGAAAAGGAAAATCCAGAAGCGGCAAAAAAACTGAGAAACCGAAAACTGTGGGAGCTAAAATCTTTCTAAAAGTGCATCTGTTCTAAGAATTGGACTTATATGTCTGTTGTTCGGCAGTATTATCTGCGAGGCGCCTTGCCGATTGAACGTGGACGATGAGACAAAGCTTGAATACTCTCTTCGAGGCAAAGCTTGGAAAGTCTACTGGTTCCTGCTTAAGACTGGTAACCCTGTGAGCGTGCGGGAAGTCCAGCGTGCCTTGCACTTCAGCAGCCCCAGCGTGGCAAATCATCATCTTGAACAACTCCGCGAGTTAGGGTTGGTTCAGAAACAGGACATCGGCGGACACTATGTGCTGGTTAGCGAAGTGAAGATAGGCGTGCTCCGCCACTACGTGAAACTGGGCAAACTGCTGTTTCCAAGATACTTTTTCTACGCTCTTTTCTCCACCGTTTTCTACGTGGCTTATCTCCTGTTTCTGGTGCAGGATTTTTTCGTGCGCGAGAACCTGTTTATCACCGTTTTCGGCGCTATTGTCTGCGCAGTTTTCTGGTATGAAGCGTACCGCGTGTGGACTATGCGACCGTTCTAAAAGTTGGAACAAGGTGTTCTATAGCTTAGGATAATATCAAACGGCGTCATAAGCCTAAGCAGGTGAAAAGATGGTTCAGAAAGAAGTCAGAAAAAAAACGCAAGTTTACGGGGCAATCGCATTTCTCTCAGCCATAGTGCTAGTCGCGTTGATATACGCGTTCGGAACAGCGCCGGTGATATTCCCACCGACTGAGACACCTCTCGTTTCAGGCATGCAAAAGTTCTCATCCTACGAAGAACTCAAAAACTTCTTGGTTACTAACACACAAGGAGGCTACACCGTCTACAGCGGAGGCCCCTTAGACTCAAGATTTTTCAATGCGCAAGGCATTTCGCCGGAACCAACACCAATTCCAGCACCCATGTCTAAAGACACTTTAGGTTCCGGTAGTTCTGCAGAGAGCTATTCCACCACGAATATTCAGGTTGCAGGAGTTGACGAAGCCGACATCGTAAAAACGGACGGCAAATACATCTACGTAGCAACCACCAATAACTTCTATTCAACAAGCCAAAACAACGTATACATCGTGAAAGCTGCCCCGCAAGACCCGCGAGTTATCGCTGAAATAGCTCTTGGCAATGAAACGTACGTGGCAGGTCTTTTCTTAAGCCAAGACAGCAACAAACTCGTGGTCCTCGGAAGCCAATATCAAGTGTACGCCTATGACGAGCCACGACCCGAAATCGCAATCTATCCTTACTACAGCAGTGTTAACACGTTCATAACCGTCTATGACATTTCCGAGAAAACGCATCCTGTGCTCGCGCGGAACCTCACCCTTAGCGGCAGTTACTTCAACTCCAGAATGATTGGCAACTACGTGTACGCTGTTGTCAGTCAACCTGCATACATATTAGAAGATGCGGTTACCCTCCCCCAAGTTTACCAGAATGCAAAAGCCTCAGAGATTGCACCAGAAAGAATTTACTACGCTGATACGGTGGACAATTACTTCACTTTCACCACGTTCGTTGGCTTGAACATCTTGGACGACGCGCAAGAGCCCACTAACATGACGATAATGATGGGCGGCACCAGCACCATGTACGTTTCCATGGACAACATCTACGTGACATACTCAACGTGGAACGAAGGACAGTACACATCAATCTACAGAGTGCGCGTGAACGGAAGCGCATTAGATTTTGAAGCCAAAGGCAGCGTTCCAGGCTACGTTCTCAACCAGTACTCCATGGACGAGTACAACGGACATTTCAGGGTAGCCACAACTTGGCAGAAAACAACAGAGATGAACAACGTTTACGTGCTGAACATGAACATGTCGCTGGTGGGAAAACTGGAAAACCTAGCCGAGGGTGAAAGAATATACTCTGTCAGGTTCATGGGCGACAAAGGCTACATCGTCACGTTCAGGCAGATAGACCCCTTCTTCATAATTGACTTGAGCAATCCAGCCGAACCCAAGGTCGCAGGCGAACTGAAGATTCCAGGCTACTCGAGCTACCTGCATCCCTACGACGAGAACCACGTGATCGGTTTGGGCAAGGAAAACAGCACGGTGAAGCTTTCGCTTTTCGACGTCACGAACGTAAATGCACCTACAGAGATAGCGAATTATACTGTAGATGCTGATTATGCTGACTCGCAAGCGCTGTATGACCCACACGCATTTCTATTCAGCAAAGAGAAGGAGCTGCTGATTATTCCGATTTCTATAACCAACTATGGTGTAATTGATTCAAGCGGCAGAGAAGTCTACATGCAGGGAGGCTTCTGGCAAGGCGCATACGTTTTCAAGCTGACGCTCACAGGCTTCGAACTGAAAGGCGGCGTAACACACCAAGAAAACACAACCAGCTCACAATACTACAGCTACTACAACCAAAACGTGAACCGAGCGCTCTACATAGGCAACACGCTTTACACAGTGTCCAATGCAAAAGTGAAACTCAACAGTTTAGACAACTTGGCGTTAATAGCTGAAGTAGACCTCAGCTAATCAGCACATTCTTCTCATTTTTTTATTCTAAAAATCTCTATCAGCTTTACACGTAATCGGGCTCCATGTGAACCGTCACCACAGCGTCTGCAAAACGCTCTTTTATTTCCTTCTCAATCCGCGACGCAATCTCGTGCGCTTCTGTTATTGAAACCTGCTTTGTAAAGCAGCAATCCAAGTTAATGTACCGTTTACCCTCAGCCGCGTAAGTTACTACTCTCTTGACATACAAGTTTCGTTCAATACCCTTTGCCACTTTTTGAATTATCTTCCTTAGCTTATGCTCGTCTATTTCCGCCGCGCGAACTTCCACGCCGTAAGGTTCAATGTGCACGGTTACGTTTTCAAGCTGCTTTATCCCCGCGTGCAGTCTGTTCTCGATTTTCTCAGCGATCTCATGTGCCTCTTCCACCGACAGATTTGGGTCCACGTACGCGTGCAGCGTAACGTAGAGTTTGCCGCTTGCATAAACGGTTGCGATTTCATGCACTTCTCTCACGCCCTCCGCTGTTGCCAGTTTCTCCACAAGCTGCTCCACCTTTGTTTCTTCTTCGGCTGGTTCTATGTGAATTGTCGCGTCAACACTTCCAAAGGTTTTCGCTAGGTTCTCCTCGATATCCGAAGCTAAAGCATGCGCCTCTTCTAGACTCATGAAGTTTGAAACTTGCACAGTGGTTTCAATGAAGATTTTTGAGCCTACCTTCCGCACTTTCAGGTTCTCGCATTTCAGTATTCCTTCATGGGAGAGAATTTCTTTTCTGGTTTTTTGGACAAGCCCTTTTGATGCCGTGTCGCTTAGCTCCATTATGCTGCTTCTGATAAGTCTAATGCTCAAGTAGCTGAGTAGCATGCCAAGTACAATGGATGAGAGTGAATCGCCTTGGGTGAATCCGACGGTGGCTAATCCGAAGCCGAGAAAAGCGATGCCTGTTGAGCTCAAGTCGGCTAAGGCATGGTAAAATCCCGCTTTAACTGTGGTGCTTTCGCTGGTTGTTGCTTTTCTGAAGATAAACATTCTGACGATGTCTATGCAGAAAGTATAGGCTATAGCTACGAATCCTACGAGCTCTAAGCCAGTGTTTACGCCTCCGCTCTGCATCAGCTTTGAAACAGCTTCATAGATTACTAGAATTCCAACTCCTATGAGCACAATTCCGCCTGTCAACCCGCCTATGGGTTCAAATTTTTCGTGTCCATAAGTGTGCTCCTCGTCTGGCGGTTTAAGCGCTGCTTTAGTCGCCACAAAAAGCATAACGTTTGTTATAACGTCAAGCAACGCGTGTAAACCATCGCTGAGAATAGCTAAACTGTCAACGATTAAGCCTAAGATTACTTCCACAAGCACCACGCTTGCTATGGCAAAAGCCGAAAACTTCAGAACTCTAAGCTTGTAGTCGCCCTCTGAATGGTCTTGCATCAGCAATCAGGTTAATATGTCTCGGAGCAAGGGCGATTTAAGAATTGTGGGGCAGAAATCAACCATCCACCTTAGCAAAAACGCTTTCTTAACTGTCAATTATAAATAATGGGTTATCAGATTGCTTTTGAATAATGAAACTGTCTTCGCTTTTACGCGGCGAATCCGCCGGACTGAGAGGCAACTTCTTAATTTTGACTCTGAGCTGGGCAATAATGTACTTCGCAATCCCGATTCCACAAACCTACGCCAGCCTCTACTACCTCAGCTTAGGCGCCGACGAGTTCCTACTGTCCATCATCGGCTTTGCAGGTTCCATCGCCATCGCGCTCGTACAGTTCCCAGGCGGCTACTTAGCGGACAAGCATGGGAGAAGATGGCTCGTAGTCACCATGACCTACGGCTTGGCGTTCGGCACTT
>Ga0315537_1001087_pt1 | contig 21480 bp, 21 predicted proteins | sample SalMarSW160270MG_FD_203091 | JGI IMG/M metagenome (GOLD analysis project Ga0315537, IMG submission 203091) | Salt marsh sediment microbial communities from the Plum Island Ecosystem LTER, Massachusetts, United States - Salt Marsh Sediment SW1602-70 ...
TCTTTTATTGTACTTGCCTCTATATGTTGATGAGTCAGGTGACCTTGATGATTGCCAAGGAATGAAATGACGCAAAGCGAAGGGCTTAGGATGACGACCTCTCAGTCGGGGGCAAGCCCCGACCCTATGGTATTGCTGGTAGTTAAGGTTTTGTTTTTCGAGACTGCCACGCCCTGACAAGTCGGGGCTTGCAATGACGAAGGAGGGAAAATAGAGTTGACCCCTTTTCTATGATACACTACCGACATGGTGAAGCTTACGTTCTACGGAGGTGTTGGGGAAATCGGGGGCAATAAAATCCTCCTTGAAGATGATAAAGGGAAGCTTTTTCTGGACTTTGGTTATCCCTACAGTAAGTATCGAGATTTCTACGAGGAATATTTAAAGCCTCGACCCGGAGCAGGACTCCTTGACATGTTAATAATGGGGCTGCTTCCCCAGCTTGAGGGCATTTACCGCACTGACCTGGAGACAGAAAACCTCTGGCAGCGATTTCGCCGAGCCGAGCATTACCGCAAACTTGAAGATATAGATGGAATTCTGTTAACCCACGCCCATCTCGACCACTCCGGCCACATATCTTTCCTGAGAGAGGACATCCCTGTATACGCCACCGCGACCACAGCATTTATCGCCAAGGCAGTACAGGACTCGGGCATATCATCCTTCGACCAGCAGGTGTGCTATTTTACACCCCGTGTGGAGGAATGTTTGCAGGGATGGAGGCAGGGGGCTTACGTTGCCAGCAGCAGTGGTGACCGTCAACGTCGCTTCTGCGTTGCTGATAAGTTAGAGCTGAGCGAGGAGGCCGAAAAATTTTGGGTAAAAGCTACCCGACAAAAGAAACTTGTCTCACAACCACTGGACGATATCGTTCACTGTAGCTTTAATCTGCGTTGCTTCCGCGTAGACCACTCCATTCCCGGTGCCTGTGCCTGGGGTATTGAGACAAGCTCTGGGTGGGTGATTTACAGCGGTGACCTGCGACTTCATGGCAGGCACGGCAAACTTACCGAGTCAATGATAAAGGAGGCAGCTCAACTACATCCCAGAGCATTAATCATGGAAGGCACTAATGTGGACAAAGCGACGAATGTTTTCGAGCAGGAGGTGTATGAAAATGCTTTCAAAGTTATTAACGATGCCAGGGGTCTGGTCATTGCCGATTTTCCTCCCAGAGATGTAAATCGCTTGCTTACCTTCTTGCAGGTTGCCAGAGACACGAAAAGGAAGTTAACCATTTTGCCCAGGGACGCTTACCTTTTAAAGACCATGCGCCTTCTCGACCGAGAGATACCTGACTTAACCGAAGAAGACGCTCTGGTCATCTACCAGAAGACAACGGCTGCGAGAAGTCCTGCTTTATGGTTGCGAAATATCTACCAGGACTACTCCAGCAAAATTGTCTTGGCTAAGGATGTTCGTTCTAATCAAGGTGATTTCATCCTCTGTTTCAGTTTCTGGGATTTGAATGAGCTGCCCAGCATACAGCCCCGGGCCGGCAGCCTTTATGTCTTTAGCTCTAGCGAACCTCACAACGAAGAACAGGAGATGGATTTCCGGCGTTTGCACCACTGGCTCGGGCGTTTCCAATTACGAGCATCTGGCCTCCCTATAGAAAGGAACGGCGGATGGGAAATACCGGAGGAGGAGAGAGGGCTGCATGCTTCGGGGCACGCTTGTGGTCTCGACCTGCTGAGAATTGCTCGTGAGATTCAACCGGAGCTGCTTATACCGGTGCACTCTGAGAAGCCCGAATTCTACATAAATAATTTGAGTCAGAGCGGCATAGAAGTCATCCTGCCCACTGAAAACGGGACAATTGAAATATAACCTCACCTAGCCCAGTGCTAACAAGCCTCCTCTGATCGTCTTCTAGGCTGGATCACCATTGATGATTATGGTGCTCATTACCACAGCGTGTAATAGCCCGAGCCTCACTATTGGCTTCAGGCTGGCATGCGCAGTTATGAACTCGGCTATTGGTGGCCTGACCCTGTAGTAAAGCTTCAACAACCCCCCAACAGTTGGTGAGCAAGTATTTGTCTCTGAACTCATGCAGAATTCCTATTTCCTCTGCCATTGGGACGGTGTAAGCTGCGGTGGCGATGAAGCACCGTGGTGTTAGGGGCAGTTCTTAAACATCATAAAGCACATTCACACCTTTCTCATCAAGTTGAGGTATGTATGTGTTGAGAGAATAACTGCTTAACGTATTACCTCGAAGGTCAATCCCATCCCCCTCTGCAAGCCCTTCATTCTCCACCAGGGGTTCGATGTCAGTTATTTGATTGCCGCGGAGACCAAAGGAGATTTTTATCCCTTCTCTTTCATCCAGCCACGGATCGTCCTCCTCAACTTCGCCAATCTTAATCAAACCGGAAAGGGACGATATGTCGGTAATATTATTGTTATCAAGCCAGACGACTCTCAAATCAGTGAGATCGGACAGAGCGCTTATATTGATTATCTGGTTGTGGTCAAGTGAGAGCCGCGTTAGATTACCAAGGTTAGAAAGTGAAGATATATCGCTTATCTGGTTATGCCCGAGACCGAGTTCTGTCAGGCTAGTGAAGCTAGCAAGTGGGGATATATCACTTATCTGGTTCTCACTAAGAGACAGGGTTGTCAGGCTAGCGAGGTCGGCAAGTGGGGATATATCGCTTATCTGGTTATCCCCGAGACCGAGCCCTGTCAGGCTGGCGAGGTTAACAAGTGGGGATATATCACTTATCTGGTTCTCACTAAGAGACAGGGTTGTCAGGCTGGTGAGGTTGGCAAGGGGAGCTATATCGCTTATCTGGTTATGCTCAAGGCCCAGCTCTGTCAGGCTGGTCAGGTCGGCAAGCGGGGATATGTAGCTTATCTGGTTCCTCGCAAGATTCAGCTGCATCAGACTAGAGAGGTTGGCAAGGGGGAATATATCGCTTATCTGGTTATGCTCGAGACCCAGCATTGTCAGGCTGGTGAGGTTGGCAAGCGGGGATATATCGCTTATCTGGTTCTCACTAAGAGACAGGGTTGTCAGGCTGGTGAGGTTGGCAAGGGGAGCTATATCGCTTATCTGGTTCTCCCCAAGAGACAGCAGTGCCAGGCTGGTGAGACTAGCAAGCGGGAGTGTATTGCTTACTTGGTTCTTCGAAAGACCCAGCACTGCCAGGTTGGTGAGGTTAGCAAGCAAGGATATATCGCTTATCTGGTTACCCCAAAGCTCGAGCCATGTCAGGTTGGTGAGGTTAGCAAGCGGGAATATATCGCTTATCTGGTTATCCGCAAGAATCAGCACTTGCAGGTCGGTGAGGTCAGCAAGGGGGGCTATATCGCTTATCTCGTTCGCCGCAAGAATCAGCCATGTCAGGCTGGTGAGATCAGCAAGGGGGGATATATCGCTTATATCGTTCGTCGAAAGCGTCAGATGTGCCAGGTTGGTACAATACTCAATCCCCTGCAGGTCTTGGATTCCTCTAGCAGCAGCCTCGAGATCCTCCAACCCGGCAAGCTCCGAGGCGTAGATGTCTCCATCCGGTTTATTCAGGGCTTCCCTGACGGCAGCCTCCAGGTCGGCATCGGGGATGGTGACCACCGGGTCGTGGTTCTCACAGCCTAGCGGAACTGCTGCGGCACACAATACCAGGACCAGCATCACCGTCATCGCCCATGAAAAGCATTTCCAGGCTCTTAACTTAGCCATCCCTACCATCCTGCAGCTAACTTGGTTACGGGCGACACTAATCATCTACAGCCATGCCGGCTCGCTCCACCATCAACTTCGGTGTGCGAGACTCAGCATGTCCATTCTTAACACCTAACCGGGAATTGGCAACCCCTTTCTTTTACGGTGAGTTATTGACATTTTGTATAGCTTAGTTTTCCCAAAACCTCTAGCTTATGGTGCTATTGTATCACGCCCTAGTATTATTATATCATCCCCATAATGTTAAGTCTTTTCCCGAGATTTTTCCCACTCCCCTCCTTTGTAATACTTCGGCCCTCCACAGAGTAGAAGTTCAGGTTTCCCAAAATCTCTAGCGTATAGTATTACTATGCCACTCCCCCAGCCCTCCAAGACTAAAAAGGAGTATAATGTCGTCTGTGATTATAGATTTTCATACCCATATATTTCCCCCCTGGCTGAGGGAAAGGCGTGATGAATATATTAAGCTTGACCCTTGTTTTTCCTTGCTTTATTCCCAGCCGAAAGCCAGGATGGCGACAGCGGAGGAACTGCTTGCCAGCATGGATGAAGCCGGCGTTGGTTTGTCCGTCGTTCTTAACATCGGCTGGGTAGACCATGAGCTCTGTGTAAAAACAAACGATTATATTTTAGATTCAGTATCACGCTATCCGACAAGGCTTGTCGGCTTTTGTGCTATTCAACCCGCGGCAGGAGATGCTGCAGTAACTGAGCTGGAGCGATGTGCTAAATCTGGGGCTAAGGGAATTGGCGAATTAAGGTCTGATGTGCAGGGCTTCGATCTCACTGACAAGACAACGATGGAGCCTCTGGTTGATGCCGCGCTAAAGCACGACTTGATTTTTCTAACCCACTCTTCTGAGCCAGTGGGGCACGAGTACTCCGGCAAGGGTAGTATCACCCCTGACATTCTCTATTCCTTTATCAAGGTTTTCCCGAATTTAAAGCTTGTCTGTGCTCACTGGGGTGGTGGGTTGCCCTTCTATGCCCTGATGCCTGAAGTAGCCAAGGCTCTCGCCAATGTCTTCTTTGATACCGCGGCCACCGTTTTCCTTTACAAGCCCAAGATTTTTGAGCAGATGAGTAACATCATCGGCAGTGATAAAATACTCTTTGGCAGTGACTATCCTCTTATGCACCAGAATCGAGTGCTTGCCCAAATCCAATCCTCACAGCTTCCTGAGGAAGATAAAGCCAGAATCTTGGGGACTAACGCCCAAAAACTGCTATGCTTAGATGAGAGGAGCCGGAGTATCGCGTAGCAGAGATACTTAAATAGCAAAGGAGGAGACTAGAAATGGGAACCAAGGGAAGAAGGAATGTGAAGAAGCCCAAGCAGCCAAAGGAAAAGAAGCAGGGAAAGTAAGATAACACATCGTCCCTATTGCAAATACGAAATTAATACTAGCCATAAAGTATTGTTTTCTCCTTGAAGAGAGGGATTGAGGTGAGGATAAAAATGGACAAAGGAGCGGAAGTGTCACATAATCCTGAGCAAATCCGTTCCTTTATTGCTGTTGAATTGCCTGAGAAGGCTAAAGAAGGATTAGCCAGGCTGAAGAAGGAATTGGAGAGAGATGAACATAAGTTCGTCAAGTGGGTGGACCCCGGGGGAATTCACCTCACCTTGAAGTTTCTGGGCAATATTCCTTCCAAGCGGGTAGCAGAGATAACTGAAGCTATAGAGGAAGCTGCACAGGGGATTTCTCCATTCCATTTAGAGATTTCAGGCCTGGGGGCTTTCCCCAGCCTGAAGCAAGCTCGGGTCTTTTGGGTCGGCATCGGTGGGGAGGTGGACAAGCTATCCAGGTTACAGCAGAACCTCGACTCCGCGCTCGCCGCCTTGGGATTTGCTAAGGAGGAACGCTCCTTTGTGCCACATTTGACTCTGGCTCGCATCAGGCAAGGAGCATCACCACTGGAAAGAAGGAGCTTTGGCGAACTTGTGGGCTCTACCATCTTTGAAGATAAATATCATATTAAAGTCGAGGCTATCAGCTTAGTGAGAAGCCAACTGACGCCCGCCGGGGCTATTTATACCTGTCTGTCGGCGGTTGGGCTGGGCCATCAGGAAAGTCTAAAAAGAATCTAAAAAATTTGGGTTTATTCGGGGAGTGGCCTTGCAAACGAATTTTTTATAGTATATACTTATTGCCTTTGATATAGGAAATAAATTTAATTGTGGAGGTGGAACTTGGAAAACGGTTCATTACCTAAGTGCCAAAAATGCGGAAAGGGGGATTTAGTGCCTCTGTCTGACTTTGGTAGTCAAGGGGCACCGATTCACTACAAGGCCTGGGTGTGTACTAATCCTGATTGTGGTTACAATTTAAAGATCAGGAATGGTGAAATATACCTTGATGAGCCTATTCTCAGTGGAGAACTTCATACCCGCACACGCCGGGAATACACTCCTTAGCAGAAGATTTGCTTCGCTCAGGTAAATTAATTGAGCTGGCGGTTGACTCTTTTTTTCCGCGTCGATGCGTTGGCTGTGGGAAAATAGGTGGTTTTCTTTGCCCTGAATGTCTTGGGAAACTGCCAAGGCTATTACCTCCGCTTTGCCCCAACTGTGGCAGATCTCAGGCTAGCGGTATCGTATGTCCAGACTGTCGGCAAAGGCAAACTGAGATTGACGGCATCCGTTCTCTATTTAGGTTTGACGAGGTAATACGGAAAGCCATTCATCAGCTGAAGTATCGAAATTTGAAGGCAATCTCTCCCTGTCTGGCTGAATTGCTGGCTGATTATCTCGGGTCAAACCGCCTGCCTGGCGAAGCCTTGGTTTGCGTACCTCTTCACCCACGGCGATTGAGAGAGAGGGGTTATAACCAGTCCAGCCTTCTCGCCAGAGAGATGGGCAAGCGTATTGGTATGCCAGTGATTGAGGATTGCCTTATTCGGGTTAAGCAGGCACAACCTCAGGTGAGGGCAGTTGATGTAGCAGAGCGCTGGAGGAATGTAGCCGATGCTTTTGTGTGCCGTGATGAAAAGGTAAGCGGTAAACAAATTATCCTTATAGACGATGTATGTACCTCTGGAGCCACGCTGGAGTCCTGTGCCGCAGTGCTCAAGGGCAAGGGCGCTGCGTCTGTTTGGGGCTTAACGTTAGCAAGGGAGAGTTACAACTGAAGGAGGAGAAATGCAGCTACAGATTATCGCTAAGAATAATGTGGAGGTCTCTGAAACATTGGAGGCATATATTGAGAAGAAGATTGGCAAACTAGATCGTTACTTACCCACCGTCAGTGAAGGCAAGGTGGAAATTTCCCACGAAGGTGCAAAGCTGCCTGAGCAGCGATTCAGTGTTCAGGTTACCCTTGTCAGCAAAGGCGTCTTAATTAGAGCTCAGGAAAAGTCTAAGGATATTCGCATGGCTGTTGACAAAGTAACGGATGTGCTGTCCAAGCGAATCGAGCGATATAAAGGCAAACTATATGATAAAGGTAGAGGCATTTCTTTTGCTCGGCAGGGAGCGGCAATCGAGGCGGAGGAAATCGAGGCTCCCAAAAGAGTGGTGAAGACTAAACGCTTCTTGGTCAAACCCATGCCTGTAGATGAAGCTATAAACCAGATGGAGCTTCTGGGGCACGATTTCTTTCTTTTTATAGACGCTGAGACCGAGAGGCTCAATCTACTATACCGCCGCGAGAATGGCAACTACGGCCTTATCGAGCCAGAGTAAGGTTGATAGAATTAGAACAAAGGTTACTAACTAAAGCGGGGGGCTAACGCCCCCCCTTCCTTATAACCTTCCCCCCCAAGGTGATTAACGAAGATAATTACTATTCTTCTTGGTTCAGGCAATCATAATATAGCATCTTATAATGGCTGGCTTGATTGGAGTAGTTGCGCTTCTCTATCTGATAATAGTATCTGAGCTCTTTTTCTTTTAGCCATTCATTGAACACGATACCGCAAACGATAGCTAGGACTAGACAAACAAGTATAAGCCAATTTCGAATGCTTCGCCAGCGTTGTTCCTTCCTCTTATGGTCGTCCAAAAATTGTCTTATATATTCCTTGTCTTCAAGATGCTTTGTTAATTCTCTCTCTTGGTCTTCCATATCGCACCCCCTTCTTTACTCTGTGGCGAGATTCTAGCTCCAGTAGTAGTGAGTGTCAATCGTAGTGCAGTGCTATCCTTTGCTCTGTTGGCTCATCTTCCAGTCTCATGCAATGCAGTATTGTCAAGTACAAGAGCCATACATTTGATATACTGTAGCCACAATGAGTAAGAGATTAGACGACGCTGAATATGACCTTTTGTCCCAACTTACTCCTCGCTCTGATGATTATGACTACTTAACTAGTGCCGATTTAAAGTACATGTATGCGGAGAAAAGGCTAATCAGTCTTAAAAGGAAGATTACCAGTTATAAAAAAAGAGTGGAAGTCAGGTATGGCGGGAGCTTGATAATGTTTCCCGATACATCACCTATTGAGATGGACTTAGACCATTGTATAGCAAGCCTACGGAGCTCTATAGAACATCTTGCACAGCTAATTAATTCTGTAGTGAAGTTGGGGCTGAAGCCAGTGGGCTATGGCAAGGGCATTGTAAGTCCCCAGAATGTAGTTGATGCCATCAATAGTAGTCCAAAGTTAAAAAAAGACCCGTATCTATCTAAGTTATCTTCGTTCCTAGGAAATGAATTACACAAAGATTGGTACAAGGAATTACATAGATTCCGAATTGAGATGTACCATCATAAATCAAGAGAATTTCTGGACCATGCAAGTCCAAGCCTTATCCCAAATTGGATAGATGAATTATTTGTTATACCACCGGATATTGCTATTAGTGCAAAGACCAGAAGAGACCGAGAGATATTTAACTTTTGCCAGAATAAGGTTAATGATATTGAAAATGTTCTGTATAACAGTTTTTATCTATTAAGTAAATATTTATCTTAACCCCAACTATTTTACTATTCGGTAATACTTCAAAGTGTCCTTAAACTTCACTGACCGACGTACTTGCTCCGCAGAGTGTTCTATTTAAGGTTGGCTGGTGGTATAATTCAATCAAGAGGGGTTTGAAGTGAAGAGGTTTATTGACAGTTCACGTTAAATCGATTACTATGGTATGGGTATAGCTAGCGTAGGGAGTATAGATGCAGGCTACTGAAGAAATTGGGTGGGTGGCGGTTACACTTCTGGCTATCGCAGCGATAGTTGTAAACACTCCGCTGGGTCCCACCAATTTCGGAATCATCCTACTAATTATCTTAACGGCAATCTGTGGTGTTTTGGCCATGCGGTATGAAGGAAGAGACGGACCCTCTTAATTGCCCTAGTGATGCTAGTAATGATTCTGGGCAACACAGAACTTATAACCTGACTAGATTTTTCTACGAGCCAATATCTTCGTGGCTAGCCGTAGGTAGCACCAATGTCCCTGGGGTATACCCCCTTTGCTTGTGAACTTTTTAGCTATAGACTTGGTGGAGCTGATGGGATTCGAACCCACTACCTTCTGACTGCCAGTCAGACGCTCTCCCGATTGAGCTACAGCCCCGCTTGGTTCAAGAATATAACAAAACAGCTTGGGAAACTCAAGTTAAAACAACCCAAAATTTGTTTTAAACACTAACTGGTTCTCAGGAGAATCATAGAATTTGCTTGGGTTAAGAGCCCAAGCCCAGCCATTGTAGTATGGAGCCCAAACCGAAGTATCCTAGGTAAGCTAGTACCATACTTTTGGCTGTCCTGCCTGCCCAGGTAGCGAGGAAAAATCTTGCCCAACCAAAGCGAGCCATGCCCAGAAATACGGCGAAGGGGTAAAAAAAAGGACTCAATACAGCTGACACGAAGAAAATGGCTTTAGAACCGTGGCGGGCAATAATATTGCTGAAGCGAAGGTAAAGGCTGTTGTTACTATCTCGGAATAATCCCCTGCCAGCGTATCCAGTGAAATAAGCACCAGTAGCACCTATAGCTTCACCAATTCCAGCTACGGCGCCAACTATGGCAGGATTTAATACTCCGCCCAGTGTGAATGTAATAACAATGCCGAAGCCGGGCAAAATGAAGGTCCCGTTAGTGAGAACGTTGATGAAAAAGCAACCAAAATAGCCCCACCCTGCTATCTCTTCGATGTAGCTTCTATGCTGAAGGATAAAAAGAGATAAAGCTATGGTAACTGCTAGAGATATGCTACCTATTATGGCTTCACGCTTAGTCGGTTTCCTCATCGATTTTGCCTATTATACAGTAAAAGTATACAAGTAAAGCCAAACTTTTTGAGTTTGGTTTGTTCGCTGTGCCGGGATTATCGCTATTTCAACAAAGAAAACATAACCAAGGCTGAGCGCAAAGCCAACGACCTAGAGGCTTTGTAACTGTCGACCTTGGTCGGTGAGAGTCTCGGGCGATATCAAAAAAATCATACCTCTGCTGTTCTAAGTGGATATCCCCCCCCTCTCTCTCTCCTTATTTCTGATTTCATGCCCTTTCTAGAGTCTCTTAGTGCCCTCTGAGGCGATTTTCCATGGCTGGGGACAGACTTAAATCATTGTAGCATGGCCACATATCTGCTTATAGACACACCCAGCGAATCTGCTACAGGTTTGCACTTCGCCATAAGGCAGTAGAAAAACCTTCCTTCCGGGGGGAGTTCGGACAAAGACTCATAGTGTCCCATTCCTTTGGTGAATATAAGGTCTGCTGACTCAAATTTTCGTTTGAACTGGGCTGAAGCTAAAGAAAAAGCTATTCCTGGTGAAGCTATGCCTGTGCTTATAACTTCCCCAAATTCATCTTCTAAGCCAGACCTCCTCACATCCTCCAAGGTCAAATCGTCTTGGACGGGCGATGGTTTAACAACATAGATAACATGGGCAAATTGCTTCATCCACTTGACTAGAGGTAAGTCGAAGTAGAGCTCCCCGGCATTATCTGCCAGATATAAAACTTTGCCGGCATCTTTCAGCTTTGCTTCCAATTGCTCCGAGTCATCTATAGCAAAGCTCACAGGTCCCCTGATATCTTCCTTAATAGAACCAGGCTCTCTGAAGAAATCAATGACGTTCGCTGCCGCGGCCAGCTTTAGACAACCCCGAAGGTCATTCTTGTAGAGGTTGCTTCGTTGTGCTCGCAATGACAACTCAGGGTATAATTCCCTGCCGAGCGTCATCTCCCTTTCTTTCATTGCCCTATAAGGGTCAGGATTGTGGGTCACTTCTCTTACCACCTTGTGAATCTTGGTGGCAATCGCAATTGATAATTGGCTATAGGAAAACTCATTATCCAATATCTTCATAGCTTTTTCCGTTGCCCTCCGCTTCAGTGCAGCGTCATCCGTGGCTAGCTCTGCAGCTTGGTAGATTAATCCGCGTAAGCATTCATAGCAACCTGGCGCCAGTTTCATTTTAGCTCCCTTGACTCAAATTTGAGCGGCTTGTATCGCTGTATTATAATAGTATCGAGTATGTTTGAGAAGCTGGAATTAATACAAAAGCGCTATGACGAGGTGAGCCAACTCTTAGCTCGAGCAGATGTAGCCACTGATCCCAGGCGGCTTCAAGAGCTAAGCAAGGAGAAGGCTGACCTTGAAGATATTGTTGGCATATATCAACAATATAAAAACAAGGATAAGGAACTGGCGGAACTGGAAGCTCTGATTGGTTCCCATGCAGAAGCGGAAATGACAGCTTTAATCAAGGAAGAAGTAGGCAAACTCAAACAGCAGCGAAGTGATCTTCTTCGCCGACTCAAGCTCTCTCTGATTCCCAAAGATCCAGCCAGTGATAGAGATGTCATTATTGAGATAAGAGCTGGGGCTGGTGGTGAGGAGGCAAGCATCTTTGCCGCAGACTTATTCCGTATGTACAGTCGATATGCCCAGGCCAAGGGCTGGCACGTGGGGATCATCGACAGCAATCAAAGTGAACGTGGAGGTTTCAAGGAGCTAATTTTTGAAATCAAGGGCAAAGGTGCTTTCAGCCGCCTTAAGCATGAGCGAGGTGTTCATCGGGTGCAAAGGGTACCGATCACCGAGGCCTCAGGACGAATTCATACCTCGACGGCTACGGTAGCGGTCCTCCCCGAGGCGGAAGAGATTGAGATCAACATCAATCCTGATGACTTAAAAATGGAGTTTTTCCATAGCCGGGGGGCCGGAGGACAAAATGTAAATAAAGTGACTACAGCAGTTCGCATCACGCACTTGCCTACAGGCGTAATGGCCTCCTGCCAGGATGAAAGGTCTCAAGTAAGAAACAGGATGAAGGCTATGGCTGTACTTCGGGCCAGGCTGCTTGACCTGGAACAACGGAAGCAATCCGAAAGCATGGACAAAGAGCGGCGGATGCAAGTAGGCAGCGGCCAGCGAGCGGAAAAGATCCGCACCTACAATTTCCCTCAGAACCGGGTCACCGACCACCGAATCGGCTCCAGTTTTCACAATCTTCAACAGATTTTAGATGGAGAACTGGACGAAATCATTGAAGCCCTGTCCAGCAAAGAGCAGGTTGAACAACTGGAAGCAGCTCTTACATGATTCTAAGTGAAGCTTTACAATCAGCTACCCAAATATTACTCAGGGCAGGAATTGCTGATGCCTCTGTTGAGGCTGAATTATTGCTAGGCCATGTCTTGGGAATGTCTAAAACACAGCTTTACACAGAACCAGAGAAGGTCTTAACTTCAGCAGAAGCAAGGCATCTACGGCGTCTTGTCCAGCGTCGCCTTGACCACGAGCCTACTGCTTATATTCTAGAGCACTGCGAATTTTACGGAATTGACTTCTATGTTGATTATCATACCTTTCTCCCCAGGCCAGAAACAGAACTTCTCGTGGAAAAAGCTGTGGAACTTGCCCATCACATTTCCCGGCCGGGAAAGCAAATTACCATAGCCGACATCGGCACAGGCTGCGGAGCTATTGCTATCAGCCTTGCCTTAGCATTACCCCAAGCTAAAATTTATGCCACGGATATTTCAACTTCAGCTCTACAGGTAGCCGGGATGAATTGCCAGCGTCACGTAGTTAACAGCCAGGTGGAACTTTTGCAAGGGAATTTGCTTGCGCCATTGCCTCACCCGGTAGATATGATAGTAGCCAATTTACCTTATATCAAAGATTTTGAATTCAGAGATTTGAGCCCAGAAATAACAAAATTTGAACCAACGATAGCCTTGGCCGGTGGTGAGGATGGCTTGGATAAAATACAACAAGTGCTAGAACAGATGCCGGGAAAACTTAATTACGGAGGCTGTTTTCTTTTGGAAATAGGCCAGGGGCAGGGTGAAATGGTAACTTCGTTGATAAAGAGCTATTTCCCACAGGCCAGTGTCGAGCTAATTTCCGACCTGGGCGGTATCGAAAGGGTGGTAAAGGTCATGTTATGGGAGGGAGATGACGGAAGAGATAGAACGATTAGCTCAGCTTATCATAGAGTCTAAGAAGGTCGTCGTGTTCACCGGGGCGGGGATAAGCACGGAGTCGGGTATACCCGATTTCCGTGGTCCGGGAGGAATCTGGAGCAGATACGACCCTGAGGACTTCACCATTCAAAAGTTCCTCAGCAGCCCGGCCGCTCGCAAAACTGTTTGGAAGATGTCCGCCGAAAGTGGACTTCTTGCTGAAGCTGAACCAAATCCCGCCCACTATGCCATCGCCGAGCTCTACCAGTTGGGCAAATTAGATTGCGTCATCACTCAGAATATCGACAACCTGCATCAAAAAGCCGGAGTCCCTGCAGATAAGGTGTTTGAGCTTCATGGTAATACCGAGTGGGCGGTGTGCTTAAGCTGCCGTAGACGTTTTCCGATGCCTGAAGTATTACAAAAAATAAAAGAGGGGGTAGAAGTTCCCGATTGCCCTGACTGTCAGGGTATACTGAAGCCAGATGCAGTGCTCTTCGGAGAGGCATTACCCCAGGAGACATTACTGGAAGCTAGTCGCCGCTCACAGAACTGCGACCTTTTTATTGTCGTTGGTTCCACTCTTATCATTTACCCCGCTGCCTATATGCCGACATACGCCAGGGACGCAGGGGCCAGGTTAGCTATCGTTAATTTAACTCCAACCCCCCTCGACCACTACGCCACAGTGGTTATCCAGGGTAGGGCTGGCGAAATAATGTCCAGGGTGATAGAAAGGGTGAGGATTTCCTAGTTATCAGGTTTTAGCTAAACCAGCTGCTGAATACCTCTTCTGCCTACCTAGTCCACTATTTTTTGGATGCGTTTGATATCCACTGCATTGCCAGTTTTTTTATCCACTTCGACCAGAATTGCATCGAAGCTGACATTCCCCTTTCCAACTGATAGCCGACTAGGTATCTGGGTAAGGAAACGGTCGATTACAGAATCTGGGTCATCCCCGATAACCGAATCTGCAGGGCCAACCATGCCTATGTCGGTGACATAAGCTGTGCCTCCGGGCAATATGTGAGCGTCAATAGTGCCCACATGGGTATGGGTGCCCAACACAGCGCTGACTCGTCCATCGAGATATCTGCCCATGGCCACTTTCTCCGAGGTTGCCTCAGCATGGAAGTCAACAATAATGGGGATTGATTTATTTTCGAACTCAGCCAGTAGCTGGTCCATGGCTCGAAAGGGACAATCAGAATGGCCTATGAAAACACGCCCGACAAGGTTAACTATCAGGGCCTTTTTTTTGAGCAAATAGCCACGGCCGGGATTTGTCGGTGGATAGTTCAATGGACGGAGAAGAGGGGGTTCGCTATCCATGTAAGGAATAATCTCCTTGTAAGCCCAGATATGATTGCCTGTGGTTATAACATCAATTCCAGAATCAAAGAGCTCCTCTGCCGTACCTGGGGTAATCCCCAACCCACCGGCAGCATTCTCGCCGTTGCCTACAACGAGGTCAATCTTATATTCATGACACAAGCCTGGTAGGATTTCCTTCACCGCCTTCCTACCAGGCTTGCCAATGATGTCGCCTATTGCCAGTATTCTCAATTCTACTTAGCGTAATCTATCGCCGTAGTTTCCCTTATCACTATTACTTTTATCTGGCCAGGATAGGTCAGGCTCTCCTCTATCTTCTTAGAAATATCCCGAGCCAATCTCACCGCTGCTAAATCATCAACTTTATCTGGTTTTACCATGACACGCACTTCACGTCCAGCTTGAATAGCAAAAGACTTTTCCACGCCAGGGAAATCGGCTGCTATATCTTCTAAGTCCTTAACGCGCTTCAAATATTGTTCCAAGGACTCACGTCTTGCCCCAGGCCGCGAACCACTTATGGCATCGGCAGCAGCAACAATAAAGCCTATAACAGTACTAGTCTCTGCCTCGCCATGATGTTCGGCAATGGCTTGAACCACCTCTGGATTTCTGTCCCACTGCTTAACCAGGTCAGCACCTATCAGAGCATGCGGCCCCTCCGTTTGATAATCTACCGCCTTTCCAATATCATGAAGCAGGCCGGCTTTCTTAGCGACATTGGCATTAGCCCCAATCTCGCTGGCCAACATTCCCGCCAGATGAGAAACTTCGAGACTGTGAAGTAAAACATTCTGGCCATAACTGGTACGAAATTTAAGCTGGCCAAGTAGCTTAATCAGTTCAGGATGTAAGCCTGTTACTTCAGCTTCGTAAGCGGCTCGTTCACCCTCACTACGGACAGTAGCTTCAACCTCTGTTTTGGTTTTGTCTACTATTTCCTTAATCCGGGCTGGATGAATACGCCCATCAAGGATAAGTTTGCTTAAGGCAAGGCGAGCTACTTCACGCCTCATAGGGTCGAAGCTGGAGATAGTAACTGTCTCCGGGGTATCGTCAATGATAAGATCAACACCAGTAGCTTGCTCCAGAGCTCGGATATTGCGTCCTTCACGCCCAATGAGCCGCCCCTTCATCTCGTCACTAGGCAGGGGAACAGCGGATATTGTAGTTTCCGAAACAACATCAGTAGCACACCTTTGAATAGCTGTGGCCAGAATATCCCGAACCCTTTCATCCGCCTCTTCCTTTATTTGCGCCTCCCACACCCTAACTTGTTGCGAGGCCTCTTCTTCAACCTCTTGTTTTAGCTCTTGAAGCAAGAGAGTTTTTGCTTCTTCACTAGATGTGCCGGAGATGGATTCTAACTTTGACAGCTGTTTTTCTCTTATTGTCTGAAGTTCAGCTGTTGTCTTCTCGATATCCTTTTTCTTGTTATCTAAATCACGCTCACGCCGCTCTACAGCCTCTACCTTCCGCTCCAGCGCCTCTTCTTTCTGGTTAGCACGCTTTTCTATGCGTTGTATTTCAATGCGGCGTTCCTTGCTTTCCGCCTCGGCAGCCTTGCCAACCTTGATAGCTTCTTCTCTAGCTGCATGGAGTAGCTCATTATACTTGGTTGTTGCCTCATCTAATAAGTTCTGTGCCTCTTTTCTTGTTTTTTGAATCTCCCGCCTGGCTACTAGCTGCCTGATAAAGTACCCAATAAGGATGCCCAAGACAAGAGCAAGGCCACCTATCATGAATGTATAGTCCATCTTTCCTCTTTATTTCGTTGTTATAGTAAACACAAAACATTTCGCATTAATAATAACCTTTTATTGGGTTGGCGTCAACTAATTGTGCTGGCAAGCAATCCCTTGACCTATTTGTCTGGCATCTCTTAGTGCACTGGTAGAGGTCTATATTCCCTTTGTACAAAACTCGGGATTGTGCAATTCACTCACTCCAACGCCCCGCAGCAACACTGAGGAAAATCGAAGATGAAACTCAACAATTTCGTGAGCGACATCCCATTCATGCCAGTTGCTGTTTCAGAATGTCGCGACCTCACTCCACTGATGGCCAGTCGGAATAGAGGACTGTAGGCACAGTGTCGGTGCCTCGTATCAGGTATTCAATGGACAAGAGACGCCGAACAGTCCAGGACTAAAGTAACGGAATAAACGGTACAAATGGGTGATTGACACTTTCTGACATACGAGTCTATATTAATAATATAGTTTGGTATAGTTGAGTAGTTTTAGGAGAGGAAGATATGCCAGTTGTTATTAATGATCAGACCTATTACCGGACAGCCGAGGTTTGCCGGATGATCGGCATCAGTAGAAATACCCTCTTCAGGTGGTTAAAGGAAGGGATAATTTCCGACGTCGAGTACCGGGACTGGCGGGGCTGGAGGCTATTCATCGCAGCTCAGATTGAGACCATAAAAACGAGGACCAGCCCCGTTACTGTGATAAATCGGAGAAGATAAAAGGGTGGACACATGAGATTAGCGGTTAAAGAAACGGAGACAGAAGACTTATTCGAGACTCTGGCCAACAAATCGCCAGTTGGACTTTGCATCATACAAGATGGAAAGTTTTGCTATACCAACCCCACCTTCCAGCATAACACCGGCTACAGGGAAGATGAATTGCTGGGCAGGGATTCTCTAGAGCTTATCGTTCCCGAAGACAGGAAGATGGTCAGAGAAAATGCCATAAAGATGCTGAAGGGTGAGCTTACCTCACCAGACCAATTCAGGGTGATTCACAAGGACGGCAGCATTCACTGGGTAGTGAAGTCAGTTTCCTCCGTCCAGTACCGTGGGAGGCGGGCATCTATGGGGACCTTCGTAGACGTCACCGGGCACAAGCAGGCAGAGGAGGCGCTTCAAGCCGAGAAGAATAAGCTACAGTCACTAGTAGATGCCTTGGAATATGGTCTCACCATACAAGATAAAGACTATAACATTATTTATCAAAATACGTTGCTGAGGGGAATTTTCGGTGACCATCTGGGGGAGAAGTGCTACCGAGTCTACGAAGGTAGCGACAAGCTGTGTGCTAGGTGCCCGGTAAAAAAGGCGTTTGAGGACGGCAAGTCACACACCTCGGAGAGGCGGGTGGTAATGCCTTCGGGGGAGGTTACCTTCTGGGAAAATACGGCTAATCCCATCAGGGACGCCGAGGGAAGGATTGTTTCCTGTCTCGAGCTTACCAGAGACGTCACCGAGCGCAGGAAGCAGGAGCAGGCGCTGGCTGATGAATTGACTCAGCGCCGTCTCCTCATTGACAAGTCCCTGGACGGGATAGTCATACTTGATGTCGACGCTAAGGTAGTGGAGGCTAACCAGCGCTTTGCCGAGATGCTGGGCTATACCCTCGAGGAAGTCTATAATCTCCACACCTGGGACTGGGATAAAAATTTCCCCCCCGAGAAAATACTGGAGATGGGGCGGAATGTTGACGAGGCGGGTCTCCACCTGGAGACGAAGCACACCCACAAAGATGGTTCGGTCTTTGACGTTGATATCAGTATCAGTGGGATCATATATGGGGGGCAGAAGCTGATCTTCTGCATCGGCAGGGACATCACCGAGCGCAAGCGGATGGAGGAGGTGCTCCAAGCCGAGAAGAATAAGCTGCAATCACTAGTAGATGCCATGGAAGACACCGTCACCATACAAGATACAGAATATAACATTATTTTTCAGAATGAGCCGTCAAAGATAAGTTTTGACGGTGACCACCTGGGGGAGAAGTGCTACCGAGCTTATGAAGGCAGAGAGACAATGTGTGACGGGTGCCCGGTAGAAAAGGCATTTAAGGATGGTAAATCACACACCTCGGAGAGGAGGGTGGTAATACCTTCGGGGGAGGTTACCTTCTGGGAGAATACGGCTAATCCCATCAAGGACGCCAAGGGAAAGGTTGTTAGCTGTCTTGAGATTGGCCGGAATATCACCGAGCGCAAGCGGATGGAGGAAGCGCTGCGGGATTCGGAAGAAAAGTTACGGAAAATGTTTGAGTCAGTCACCGATGGGATATCGGTTATTGATTTGAAGGGCAGCATCACCGAGGTAAACCAAAGGGCGGTGGAGATGCATGGCTTCAGGTCCAAGGATGAGCTTCGAGGGAAAAGCGCCTTTGAACTGGTTGCTCCCCGCGACCACAAGGGAATAGCAGCCGACATGAAGAAAGCTGTAAAACAGGAGGCGATTAGAGGCGTCGAATACACCCTGCTCAGGACAGATGGTTCTGAGTTTCCCGGTGAGTTAAGTACCAGTGCGCTGAAGGATGCTTCGGATAATGTGGTTGGTCACATCACCATTGTCAGAGACATTACCGAGCGCAAGCGAGCAGAAGAAGAACGAGAAGTCCTGCTCCAAGACATAACGAAGATCAACCGAAAGCTGGAGGAGGCTAACAAAGGACTCCAGGATTTTGTCTATGTTGCCTCCCATGACCTGCGGGAACCGCTTCGAAAGATTTCTTCCTTCGGCACACTCCTTCAGGATTCGCTGAAGGGAAAACTGGATGAGGATCAGCAGGAAAACTTTGAGTTTATGATAGACGGTGCTCAGCGGATGCAGGATATGATAGAGGCTCTGCTTAGCTATTCTCGGCTCACCAGTAGAGCCAAGCCTCCCCAACAGGTGTTTTTAAATGAGGTGATAGAGAACTTGAAGAAGTTCGAACTGGCAACTTTGCTGGATGAAACTCGGGGGACTATTCGTATTCCAGAGCCATTGCCGCCAGTTCAGGCCGACCCGTTTCAGATGAACCAACTCTTCCAGAACCTGATTGGGAACGGGCTAAAGTTCCATAAAGAAGGAATACCCCCGGAGATAACTATCCGTGCCCATGGGGTAGAGAACAAGATGATTCGAATAGAGGTGGAGGATAACGGAATAGGAATTGATGAGAAATACCATGAACAGTTATTTGTCATGTTCAAACGCCTTCATTCCCGAGCACAGTATGAGGGAACTGGGATTGGGCTGGCCATTTGCAAGAAAATTGTAGAGCGTCACGGGGGCAACATTGGAATAAAGTCAACTCCTGGCAAAGGATCAACATTCTGGTTCACGCTGCCAAGAGGAAGCTACTTAAAAGAAAACTAAAGAAATGAGGTGAATGATGGATGGATTAACGCCGCTTGTCATATTACTGGTGGAGGATGACCTAGCAGACCAGAAGTTAGTTAAGACCTCTCTGCTAAGCGAAAAACTGGCTAATGACCTTTACATCGTACAGAATGGTGAGGAAGGGCTGGATTTTTTGCACCGCCGCGGGAATTACAGCAATGGAACTCCTCTGCCTGACTTGATTCTGTTGGATTTGAACATGCCCGGGATGGGAGGGAAGGAATTTCTGAGGCAGGTCAAGCAAGACGAAGAGGTGAAACAGATTCCCGTAGTTATCCTGACAACTTCGGATGCAGAGCGGGACATTATAGACAGTTATAAACTGCAAGCTAGCGGATATGTGCATAAACCGGTGACCCTGGAGGAATTTAAGGATGGTATGAAGAAACTTAAGGAATACTGGTTTGTGCTCTGCAAACGGATACCCAAGGAGGACTGATGATGCCGGAAACAGGGCAATCACTGCTTAAAATACTCATCTGCGACGATGACCCGGCAGACCGCAAGCTAGTTCGAACTTACTTACAGCAAGTAACTGGCAGGGAAGTGGTGCTGCTGGAGGCCGGCCAGACAGAGGAAATCCAGAATGCTCTGGATAAAGGTAGAATTGACCTGGTTTTGATGGATAACCAAATGCCAGGGAAATCGGGGATGGATTGGCTTTCAGAAATCGCAAAAAGACAGCTTGCTCCCGTAGTCATGTTGACCGGGTCTGGAACTGAGGAAGTCGCAGTGGAGGCTCTTCAGGAGGGAGCGGTTGGGTACCTGTCAAAGAACAACCTATCCCAGGAGAAGCTGGTGAACACCATTGATGCTGCGCTGGATAAATGGACCGAGCTACAGCAAGCCAGGGCCGACAAGGAAGAACTGGAAAGACTGGCAAATTTGGATTCGCAGACCGGATTGTACAATCGACAAGCAATTCTAGGCAAGCTGCGCGAGTTAATCAATCGTGCCAAGCGATACAAAGAGGATTTCAGCCTGAGCATGCTGGACGTCGACCTTTTTAGGAGGGTCAATGACCGCTACGGGCACCTCACTGGAGATGAGGTCTTAGAGAAGATTGCAACTTTAATTCGTCGGAATATCCGCAATACTGACGTAGCGGGACGGTATGGAGGGGAGGAGTTTATCATTCTTTTGCCCCTAGCCGATTTGTCCTCCGCTATGGTTGTGGCTGAGCGAATTCGAAGTGTGATCGAGAGCACTGAGATGAAAGACTCTGGCGGGAATGTATTTGCTATAACTGTGAGCCTGGGGCTATCCAGTTGGGAACCAGCTGAAGATGCCCACTCTCTTATTTCTCGCACTGACGAGGCTCTTTACAAGGCTAAAGAGAATGGGCGAAACCGGGTAGAAATTTCACCCGGCTCAAGATTAAAAGAGAAAGTTTAAAAGTCAGGAAGGATTTCCGGAAACCAACTTCTTGATTAGCGAAGTAGGATGCTTTCAGGGTGATTTGGCGACCCCGAGGGGATTTGAACCCCTGATCTCCACCGTGACAGGGTGGCATGTTAAACCGCTACACCACGGGGCCTCGTATTGAATCTATTAAAAACTATAATGGAAAATCTACTTAATGTCAAACTTGCCCTAACACCGTAGATTGAGGTATTATTTCATCTTTGGGCCAAGGGGAAAAAAGTTGACAGAGAAAGGGGGATTCCTGTAGAATATTCGTGTGTTGGTACTTTAACAATTGAATAGTGGAAGGAAGGTTTTGAGTAGAGAGCTTGATCCTGGCTCAGAATAAACGTTGGCGGTGCGCCTTATGCATGCAAGTCGAACGGCCGAGCATATAACTTGTTATGTGCTTGGTAGTGGCGAACGGCTGAGTAACGCGTAAGTAACCTGCCTTGGAGTAGGAAATAACTTGCCGAAAGGCGGGCTAATGTCCTATGTGGTAACGAAGCAAATGCTTGGTTATTAAAGCCTTAGGGTGCTC
>Ga0315537_1001092_pt1 | contig 21462 bp, 18 predicted proteins | sample SalMarSW160270MG_FD_203091 | JGI IMG/M metagenome (GOLD analysis project Ga0315537, IMG submission 203091) | Salt marsh sediment microbial communities from the Plum Island Ecosystem LTER, Massachusetts, United States - Salt Marsh Sediment SW1602-70 ...
AATGATAAAAAATCACGACATGACCCCTTTTAGCCCTTGCAGTAATTACAATTCAGGTGGGTGTGTTTTGCACCAATCCATGACTTTCCGATATAATGTATCATTCTTGCCGCGTAAATAATCCCAGTTAAGCAGTTGATGCTTCGCTAGATCTCCACACTCTGCAATTGCCTCAGACTCCGTCCTGACACCTGTCTTCAGAGCAAGAAGAATTGTGTCTACTATCGGGTCGCCATTCATAATTGTCTCCCTTCCAATATACCCAATCCATAGTTCTTAATGGGATCAGAACCTGGTTTTTCCTAGTTTTTCTTTATAGTTTTCCTGTTGGCCACGAGCGACTGCAGGTTCATGTATTCCTTAAGCATTGGGATCAACTCGTCCCAGCTTTGTGCCAGCGTATGTATGCCCGGTGGATTCCAATACTTAATTTCACCCATTCGTACAATGAATAGTTGAAATTGCTTACTAATCCCGTCCTCCGGATTCTTCTGGACCAGCCATGCGAGAGTTTCTGCTATCCTTTTGGCGTAGCCGCCGGGATTGAAAACCTCTGCTTGCATGTATGTCAGGTCAGGGTCTAGCATCAACTCCTCTAATGTAGTGGTGTACTTCTCTACCTTCTCACCACATCCTATGCTCATCGCCTTTCTTCCCCCTTGTTTTGATTCGGGCAAGAAATCAGGACTGCGAAAGACAGACAAGTGCCCTATGGCGCCACCCATGACCCTCTGCTCTGAATTTCCAGCCGCATTCAAACCCAACATCAAGATATCTGTTCCATCTGGCCGATATTCTTCCATAATCTGCCGGTAGACCCTGCATGCCTCATCGGGCCAATTCTCGGCTACCCACTGAGGGTCCCAACATTCATCATCGTCAGGTGACGGAGAGTTCAGGAAATTGCTTAGACTTTCCAAAAGGGCAAAGCCCGGAAAAACATCGCCAGCGAATCCCGCAACAATATACTTGCCAACCGGATACGCCTTCTGGAGCACGTCCATTCTAAGCCCTGATGTGTCATCACTGACTTGAACATCGGAGATAACGCAGCCGTAGCCGAACAGTGTAGATGCACCTACGATCCACGTCATTGATGTTCCTCCTAATAAGGATTCGTTTATTATGGATTATTATTGACAGTCACCTTTTCTGAGTACTGTCCCCAGCCATTAATAGGTGGTTGTCCCTAGTTTACTCCCTAGTTTACTCTAGTTTACTTTATATAAAGACTAAAGGTAGAAAGTTCATTATCGCCGATATGCCCAACCTGCATTCAACTCAAATGGCGAATCTATAAGTAAGGCCCAAATATCACGAACTACGGTTTGTAAATCTCCTGACTCTCGTGGATCTAGCACAACACCTTTGTGCATTAAATCATTCCTTTTCTTTCTAGCATCCTCAAGACACCGATACAGATAACTATTAAGTAGGCCACTCTCACCAAGCATCTCCAATACTTTGTTTAATTTCATGTTTTTGAAGGTTTTCTTAGATACTTTATTGGCAATCTTACAGTTATTTGTAGCAAAATATTTAGCGTCGGTTCCCTCAATAAAACCATACGTCAAGAATACTTCACGGACTAAAGATTCAATAACGGTAAAATTTAAGGCAAAGCTGGCTGTGGCTTGCTGTTGATGGTGAAGTATTGCAGCCTGATAGTTCATTAGCATGCAGGACTGCAGGTCGGCATATTCAAATTCCTTATGACGCTGTAAGAGATGACTGATATAAGATATACCATCATCAATAGCTGTATTTGCTAGAATACGATGTTTTAGTTTCCCAGCTTTAAGGGCAAAAATTTTAGTTCCAATCAGTTGATTAAGAAATCCTGTCCACTGGATAGTTATGGCATTATTTTTCAAAGCAAATGCTGTGATTTTGTCTTGGCCACTATAAAAGGCCCCAGTTATTGCAGTATGGGCCATGGCAATAATGCGCCCAAAGAATGCAGCTACGATGAAGTTGATGAAGAGAATACGTTTATCCTGCAAGCAATGAATTTCATCGTCGTTATCCATAACTTCCTGAGGAGCAGGGCCAGATCCACTGTGTTTAAGAATATCAATAGAGGCGAGTCTGCTTGATTCTGGGAATATGAAGCCGAATGTGCCAATAGTACTTATGTAGACTGTAGCCACTCTGTCACAATCAAATGTGTGAGTTACTGTCCAAAGATCATCTGAGTGCTTTACTTCGCCAAAGAGATATTCTGTATTGGCCAGAATAAGAAGATGGTTGGGTAACTTTGACCGTTTAATAGGCATAATGATTGAAGGGTTCTTAATAGGGTCAGCCCCTCGTTTTTCTATGGGTATTCTCTTTCAACTTCTTTTAACACATCGACCAATTCACGTGCTTTAAATCCACTAAGAGCGTTACATTTTCCACAAACCAATGGCATGCTGCGGCTAGGTGTCGAAGCCATGCCTAGTTCGCAATGTGGACAATAGGCTGTCTCCTCATATCCTCCAGATAGTTTACGCTTAAACTTGACGCCCCTATATTGAACAAACTCAGTGCTTGGAATCTTACTTTTAAGGAGAGATATTTCCTCTCGCGCGTTGGTGAGTTCTCTTTCAAGGTCGCACTTTTCCTTTTCAACTTTTTCAAGAACATCCCTCACGAGAGCAAGGCGTTCTTTCAAAATGGCGCTTGATCCATGTTCGTTGATGGCCTTTTCAAGTAATTTTAGTGGGTTAAGACTCATAAGTTTCCTTACTCATAACAAGTTATTATGTTCTTTTACCGTTAATATTCCCTAATAATATTAAAAATTTTTGGAGTCTTTCATAACTATCATATTCGCGGGCACCATACTTAATTTATCACTTTCATTGAGTTCCTTTCGTATCTCGCGTGGCTGGTTCTGTGTTTTTCTCGCAAGCTTTTTCAACAGAAACCATCCACATATTTTAGATTAACACACCTAATTCTATTTGTCACGAAAAAAAGAGTATTCATCCCATGAGATAAAGCCCTTAATTTTTTATTGGAAATGGTGGGGCATCCATTCTCCCCCCTAAGGGGTGCGAAGGATGAAAGCCGCCACCCTACCGTCATTTCGACCGAAGTCCCGCTGCTTTCTTGCCCCTGCCTTCGCAGGGGTAAACTTGTCCCCGCGGAAGCGGGGAGCAAGAAGCGGAACGAAGTGGAGACACGAAGCGAAGCGTAGAGCCCCGAAGGGAAATCTGGCTTCGAAGTTTAATCTTCTCTATAATATATTGTACCAGCCAAAATAACCTTCGTATAACAGATACACACAAATTTTGATTGTCACATTTTATACGATAGCAGATGCCTCGGCTGCGCTCGGCATGACTTGTTGAAACAAACAGCATGGGCTAAAGTCCATCCTACATTTCTTTAAAAAATCGAGAATCGAGGATCAAGCATCCAGCATCGAGCTAATTTTTTGTTGACTTTTGTTTGATATATTGTTAAAATAACATGGAGTTTGGCAGCAGCCGAACGTTTACCCGCCATGCGGTGTGGCGGGGCACACAAGCTCGTGCTACGTAGCTTGTGCCACACGGTAGCGAACTACTTCGCAGAGTAGCAAAGGCGAAGGACAGATGACGGATGACAGAGGATGGACGAGAGACGAGGGACGAAGGAAGATGGAGGAAATAAGTTGGCCTACCTTGAAATCATTTCGAAATATGAAAATGGTGCTACGCAATTTTATTTATCCATATTGCCAACATTACGCAAACTCACGTTATTCGACAATTGTCGAGAATCCTCTACAAATCGGCCTATTTTTTTGCAAAACAAAGCCAATTTTCGAAAAAGTCAAATGGATGTAAACTTAACTATAACAAAGGATTATGAGAAATATATTGCACTGGACATTTGGTGAAAACAAACCCAATCAAAGCCAATTTTAGAAGACAGACGGCAGATGACGGAAAACAGATGTCAGAGAACAAGGGGCAGATTACGGAAGTTTACCCGCCGAAGGCGGGACAGAGAACAGCTTGTCCAGCGGGCACGGCGAGCAATTATGACATGCACCCTTTGCCTATATATGTTGGCCGCGGAGCTTGTCAAATCACTTTCATTAGGTTAAAATCCCAAGGTTAGAGAATAAATAACGGTATAAAATGACAATAACGCAAAAGGATGAAAAAGACCGCAAATAAATTGCGGCCTTGCTGACAGAACAATGTATATCATACCAGCGATCGACCTGATAAAAGGCAAATGTGTAAGACTTATACAAGGCCAATATAACCGCCAGATAAACTACGAGGATGACCCGGTTAAGCAGGCTGAGCAGTTCATTGCTGCTGGTACGCAATGGCTACACATAGTAGATCTTGAAGGAGCCAAGCTCGGAAAGCCTGTCAATACCGATTCCATTTCTGCTATCGCGGCTCTGGGAAAGCTTAAAATAGAAGTGGGTGGTGGAATACGTGACGAGGTCTTCATAAAACAATTAATCGACATGGGCGTAGAACGAGTGATAATCGGCACCAAAGCGGTCAGCGACTTTGAGTGGTTCAGCCGAATGGCTGAGAAATTCAGCGGTCAAATCGCACTCGGTTTAGATGGCCGAGGTTCAAAGGTCGCCACACACGGCTGGACGCAGGATAGCCCTCAGCTTCTATTAGACTTTGCCGCGGAAGCGGCGAAATTACCCTTAGCTGCGATAATATACACTGATATCACAAAAGACGGAATGATGTCTGGCCCGAACTTCGAGAGAACAAAGATACTTGTTGAAGCAGTTAATGTACCAATTATCGCTTCGGGCGGTGTCAGCACGATAGAAGATGTTAAAAAGTTAGCCGAATTGGGGGCCGAAGCAGTGATAATCGGACGAAGCCTATACGAAGGCACACTCAAACTATCTAATGCAATAAACGCAGCAAAATAACCTACATTATTTGAGAATAACATTCCGCAGGGCCGATTATTGACTTTTCTATGCCGTTTTCAAAGAAAAATTGCCGAATACTGGTGCAAAGATGGCATTTGCTCGCGTAAGTTTTGGTTTTTTGATAGCCTAATATTTCAGCCTTTTCCAGTAGCCCGCAAGGACCGTTAGTAAAGAGCGTGCTAATAAATTCTTTTTGATTAGGATGGAATCGTTTCCAGATTTCCTCAAGAGGAGTCTGATTAATATTGCCGATAATGATACCGCTGCATGTGCTGCTAAAAACATTGCCGAACGGGTCGATATGGATACCCTTGGCGGACAAAAAGTCAAGCTTACAATTCATCGAAGCTAAAGTCTCTATGGGAATCGAAGCAACTAATTCTGCTAATCTGCTACCCGCACGGCCTGTAAAACGACAAGGGTAGTCTTTTATTGCAGCGATATACTGCTCTTGACGCTCGGCGGGGGGGATGTCTTTTATTCTAACAGGATTTTCCAGGTACTTTCGCCAGCGGACCATTACCCGCTTCGCACCGAGAATTTCGGCTGCTAAATTTGACAGCTGGCGAACCGGTTCTATATCAATAAATTCCTGATGAAATGGGTCGGTGCTGATTTTGAGCCGCTCTATACCAAGTTTGTCGAGAGTTTTCAGTCGCTGTATTATAATTTTTTCGTCTGTAGCCCAGAAGCCGTTTGTCTCTATTAAATCAACTTTGCCGAGGTTTTGATATTTGGCCTGCTCTAAGATTTGCTGCAAATGATCCCAATACAGAAAAGGCTCGCCGCCGGTAAGATGTATCCTGGCATTTTCTCCAGCAAGGATTTTCAACGACTTCCATGCGCTGATCGCGGTATCTATGGGCATTAGGCCGTTTTTTTGAGGTGAGCAATTGTAATAGCAAAATTCACATGCAGCATTACACTTGTATGTCAAAAGCAGACCTGCCGAACGCCAAAGCTTAAACTTCGGTTCCTGCCGGGCAGCTTGCTTGTTGTAAATATTGTCGGAAAGTTCATACATGTAAGCTTAAAATCCAAAACTATTTGAAGTTTTTTTAAGGTGTATCTGTAACACAGTAATGTCAGCGGGCGTTATGCCGCTTATTCGTGAGGCCTGGGCGAGTGTGCTCGGCCTAAAAGCCGACAGCTTCTCCTTCGCTTCTGCTCGAAGATGCACGATACTATTATAATCCAGGTCCAGCGGAATCTTTTTGGCCTCCAATGTCTTCATGCCAACTACCATACGCTCCTGCTTGGCTAAGTAGCCTTCATATTTGGCATCAATAATTGCCGCCTGCAATACGTCTCTATCAAGGCTCATCTTTTTAATCTCTGGATGCACAGCCAAAGTTTCAGCGATAGTATTTTGGGGCTGGCGAAGCTGCTTCCACAAACTCAGGTCGTCCGAGCGGGTGCTCATCAAACAATTTTTAAGTGAATCAATGTCCCCGAGTTTTTTCTGAAATTGCGTCCATCGTTTTTCGTCCACAAGTCCGACAGATTTACCGATAGGTGTTAATCTTCTGTCTGCATTGTCGGCTCGCAGTGTCAGCCGATACTCTGCCCGTGACGTAAACATTCGGTAAGGCTCATCAATTCCCCGTGTCAGCAAATCATCTATCATCACGCCGATATAAGCCTGGTCTCTGTGCAGGACAATCGGGTCTTTATCCTGCAACTTCCTTACTGCGTTTATGCCGGCGATAACACCTTGGCCTGCTGCCTCTTCGTAGCCGCTGGTTCCGTTTATTTGTCCCGCCAAAAACAATCCTGAAATCTTTTTGGTTTCCAGATTGGGCTTTAATTGAATAGGGGGGCAATAATCGTATTCAATAGCATAGCCGTAATGAACAATACGAGCGTTTTCGGTACCTGGCAGGTTTTTTATCATTTGCTCTTGTACATCCTTCGGCAGAGAGGTGCTGATGCCGTTGCAGTATATGATTCTTTTTTCTTCTTCCTCAGGTTCTAAGAACACCTGATGCCGCTGCTTGTCAGCGAAGCGCACAATCTTTGTTTCTATACTGGGACAATACCGTGGACCTACAGATTGTATTTGTCCTGTATAAAGTGGCGCGCGATGCAGATTGTCCCGAATCAACTGATGTATTTTTTCATTCGTGTAGGTTATCCAGCAAGGAATCTGAGGCCGATTTATTGTGTCACTCATAAATGAGAAGGGTACCGGCTCTTTGTCACCGTATTGGATTTCAAGTTTATCAAACTCAACTGTTGCTGCATCCAGCCGGGCCGGCGTGCCGGTTTTCAGCCGTCTAAGTTCTAATCCGATCTGTTCGAGACTTTCTGAAAGTTCATTAGCTGCTGGCTCACCGAGCCGACCGCCAGGAAACTGCTGAGTTCCAATGTGCATCAAGCCGCGAAGAAATGTCCCTGTTGTTAAGATTACTACCGGAGCTTTGTAAGACAGGCCGTTACTGCATCGGACTCCGTTAACCTTGTTTTTTTCTGAAATAATCTGCGAGACAATCGCTTCAACGATACTTAAATTTGACGTCTGCTCTAATTGCGACCTCATATAGTCCTGGTATTTATATTTATCAGCTTGTGCTCTTGGAGCCTGTACAGCAGGGCCTTTCGAGCGATTGAGTAGACGGAACTGAATACCGGTTTGGTCTATTGCCAGGGCCATCAGTCCGCCAAGTGCATCAACTTCGCGCGCAATTTGTCCCTTCGCAAGGCCGCCGATAGCCGGATTACAGCTCATTTTGGCTATCGTGTCTTTACTAATAGTGATAAGGCAGGTTTTAGCGCCGATTTTAGCAGCGGCATGAGCAGCCTCGACGCCCGCGTGACCCGCCCCTATAACAATGCAATCAAAATCGTTTGTTTTCGTTCTGTCGAACATACCCAATCTAACAAAATAATCCAATGTCATTCCTGCGAAAGCAGGAATCCAGAAAAAGATATGGATTCCGTGTCAAAGCCTACCCTGAGCGAAGCCGAACGGGTACGGAATGACAACGGTAAAATATCCTTTTTCGTCAGAAGATTTAATAAGTATATCTTTTTGAACTTTTTAATCAAGGATTGACAATTGATGTCATTTTTCTAATAATAGTATCAGAATGTGTAGTGGCAAAAAAATGAGCAGAAAACCTTTAATAAACTACGATTATAAATCAGATGTCCTTTACATTGTAGCTAAGAAAGCTATGGAAGAAGAATTTATAGAGGTTGCTCCTGGCATAAATGTAGAGCTTGATGATAGAGGCCAGGTAATCGGTATAGAAATCTTGAATGCCTCAAAATGTTTAAAACCCATCGCTAAACCTTTATATAAAAATATGCAGATGACATAGGAAAGCAGAGTATTTTAAATCTTTGGTGAGTTTTTGGCCAAGCCACTTGCCAAAGCTACTCGTCTCGGCGAAGGCGCCAGCCGTAGCGGGATCGGTTAAAATATATCTAACTCGGTCAGGGCGTCCGTCGAAGCTCAGCCCTGCCGTAATCGCTAGTGGTGTCTTACACAGAAACCAGATCAAACATAGTTTGTCCTCAAAGATGAAAAAGGATAATCAATTTTATCGTGACATGCAGCACTATATCGCAGTTACGACTATTAGGCCATCTGTACTTAGGAATCAGGGTTCAGAAGGCGTGATCAAAGCTGCTCAGAAACATCTTGCCGTAATCAATCTCGGGATATTCCAAGCCAAAGATAAAGCCGATTTTCTCCGCGTCCTCGACAATCAAACCGAGAGACTCAGAGACACGCTCCCATGGGGAGCACAGCACTGGGGTTCCGCACGCAAGGCGCTCAACTTGTTTCTGAGGGACATCTGCTACAATCGGTTCCTCTGTGAATTGTACAAGCTTTCAGATTCGGAGGAATGGATGGAGATTCCTCTCGACAGACTCATCGCCACCGCTTTGAAACGAAAAGGGAAGCGAGGAGAATTGCCTCGCTGGCCAGGACTCAAGAGACTGAATTCTGACGTCAGTTTGAGATTCCAAGCATTCGCAAAACAGATTGCTTCAGAACAAGGAATCTCGCGTGTCCATCTCGATATGCGTCTATGGACTGAAGAAAGAGAAAAGAACGGCAAACCGCACGCTCCAGGTTTCGGCTCGTAAACTTGCTGAACCTGAGCGTGGTCATGTGCCTTGAGAGATTGAAATTGAAGACAATCCACCAACGACGGTCAATTTAGGCACTTTAGCTCATTTTAGGTACTTTCAACTTTTTTCTGTCAGTGCAATGGCTGATGCGATTACGAAATTTGCTGTGTGTGTAATGCTGATGCTTATATGCTTAATGCCGAGTTTGTCAGCAAGTTTTTTTACCTCGCCACTAAGTGACACCTCCGGCTGACCTGCGACATTGTTCACTACTTCAATATCCGTCCAGGCGATTTTGCCTCGCCAGCCTGTCCCCATCAACTTGAGAACAGCCTCCTTTGCAGCAAAACGGCCGGCTAATTTCTCTGTCTTGTTCTTATTTGCTTCGGCGTATGCCTGCTCAGCGGCGGTAAAAACCCGGTTAACAAAATGCTCACCATGCTGCTCTACCATCTCCTCTATCCGAGGACAATCCACAAGGTCTATTCCGTGTGCCACAATTTGCATATTCTCGATCCTCGACATCCTTCGACCCGGCTCAGGACGGGCTCGATTCTCGATACTCTTCTGCTACGAGCATCGAGCATACAGTTATTATTCATTGGTTGCTCATCTGGTAAATTTTATCAAGGCAGAAATCTATAAACTCGTCCTTCTCATTCATATCTACTTGCTGCGTAAGTTCTGCGTTAAGTTTCTCAAGAGCCTTTTTTCGGCGATCAAAAATAATCTTTTGCTCTAATTCTGTTTGCACTTTCTCAAACGGCTGAAATCCCTTGGAGCATTTATCTTCCAGCCTCATTATAAAAATATGTCCATGCGTTTCAATCGGCCCAGCAATCTGGCCCGGCTCTATCTTTTGCGCCTCAGCCGCAAGGATGTCATACGGCTCAGCTAATGATTCCGGCTGAATCGGCTTCCATAAACCGCCGGACCCCCGCATGTGCCCGTGAGAATATTGCTTAGCCAATTCACTAAAATCTTCGCCCGTCTGTATTCGTTCAATTAATTGATTTGCCAGGGTTTTCGCCTGTTCGAGCTTATCCGTCTCGACTGGATTCGTCGAAGTCTGATTTGGGTCTGTCAGCTTTAAACTTTCTGGCTGGATATCGATTAGCCGAAATTCCAGCTTACTGGGTGTAGCGAAATATTGCTCCTTCATTTGATTGTAGCAATTCATCAGTTCCGTATGAGTGGTAGGTTTATTATCAATCAGCTTCGATGATATATACCATTGGGTGAGAATGAATCTTTTCCTGTTTTCCTTAAATTTTTGACGATCCATGCCCATTTGTTTAAGTTGCCCTTCAGCTTTGGCTTCATCACCTCCGAACTCCATAAAAAACTTTCTTACTTCTTTCCCTGCCGCTTTTTCCAGGGCCTCATCTATATTTTTTTCAAACTGCCGTTTGGCTTGCTGGTAAAGCAAAATCTCGGATATTTTGCTCGTAATAATTTCATCGATTAACGGCTGAGCCAATTTTTTGAATTCTTGCGGAGTGTTTGTTTTCGCAAGCAGTTTTAGATGTTCTTTTGGTGACACATACTTTCCATTTAGCTCTACCGGTGACTCAATGATGTCGCTGCTTGTTATAACCTCACCGCTTACCACCAGCACCGACTCGCCGGCCACTTTTGAAGCAGTAATCTTCTGCATAATCGCGATATGCCCTGATCCGGCAGATTGATTACTGTCCTCACAGCCGCCTATCAGCAAAAATATTAGGACTGACAAAAAAGCACATTTACGCATATCTATAGAACTTTGCATTACAAATGAAACATATCATTTGTCCGTCTTTCCTTTAACGTGGTAGACCATAAGAAACAGTAGGCCTCCTAATGAAAATATTACAGCAGGCACAAAAGTACCATACCAGTGGATCAAAGCATGCGCTGTGCCTCTGGTTGTAACCTGGACATAATACTTCCCATTGTACACTGATTTATACCTCGATTTCGCTTTCTCTTCCCAATCTTGTTCTCCAGCCTTAATCATTGTTATCGACCCATTACCAATACGTACCTCCCGTACCTCGGGATTTATAAGTTGTTCGTACTCATTGGGAGTAAGCACCCTCGCTTCATAATCGGCCGGATTCAGGTGGCGGTTCTGGCTGTGATATAGCCAGAATCGCATGGAGGCCCAATCCTGAAAAAGGAATATCACAAGAACGAGTAGGCAACCCATCGTTAAAAGTACAAATCGCTCTTTTTTCATATTTCGTCCTTTCCATATGTTGAACGGAGAAAAATAACCGCTCAAAGCTTATAAACTATTTGGAAACACAATTTGTCATTCTAAGCGCAGCGAAGAATCTCTTATTTCAGCCAGCCAGACCCTTCGTTTCGCTCAGAGCCTGCCCTGAGCTTGCCGAAGGGGTGACAGTTTTGAGATAGTTTCTTATCCCGATATATCAGGATTGCCTTTCAGGCCGATTTCGTCAGCTACCTCACGCATCCCCATAATCGCATCTTCGATAAGCTCACCCAATTCTACGCCCAACATCTCAGCACCTTTTTCGATTACGTCCCTCTTTACGCCTGCAGCGAAGGATTTGTCTTTCCATTTCTTTTTGACCGATTTGGGTTTCATATCCATCACGCTTTTACTCGGCCGCACAAGCGCCGTGGCGACTATCAACCCAACCAGCTCATCAACGGCGTAAAGGGTCTTTTCCAGCTCGCTCTTTGGTTCAACATCGGTACATATACCCCAGCCGTGGGACATGATTGCCCGTATGTAGTCGACCGGCCAGTTGCGAGAGCGAAGAATCTCTTCGGTTTTATGACAGTGCTGCTGGGGAAATTGCTCATAGTCTAAGTCGTGAACCAAGCCGATAACGCCCCATTTTTCTTCGTCCTCGCCTCGTTTGCGGGCGCAATAACGCATCGCTGCCTCAACAGCAAGGGCGTGCTTAATCAAACCTTCATTTTTGTTGTATTCTTTTAGCAGCGACAAAGCGAGCTGGCGCGTTGGTTTCACTTCGTCCATAATCTGTTTCCTCATTGAACATTGGCCATGTTTTTATTATGCGCAATGCTATAGAGAACTACCCAAAATCGCTCCAAAGCTTTAGGAACCGCTTTTAACTAATCTAAAGGCAAATTCATAAAATTGCAATTTCTATTTTCAAAATCCTCGCCCTGTTTTTATCTGCTTATGGAGAAAACTTTTTCAGCAAATGCCGGAATATGCCGAATAATATTATTACCGGCGATAAACAGGTTAGGAGCAGGAAATGAACAGGTTATGTTGGCTCATTGGATTGTTGTCGATAGCTTTCTCTGCGGGTTGCAATTATGATATTGTTACCACTCCACGCTTAAAAACTGTTCTACTGTGCTGCGAAGTCGGTAAAAAAAAAGAAAACGAGAAAAGACCAAAACAGAATTGATTTCAATATTTTACGATTTTTCCCTTCCTCCATCGCAATCTCGACCCTTTGGACTGTGTGCCGTTCCGCTTTTCAAGGTCATTTAAGCAGTTTTGGGGACCATATATAGTCTTGAAGGGGACACCTGTTAAAATTTCCAAATGACACCTGTACCAACTCCCCAGGCATTGCCGGTAACCTGGTACTCTGTGTACCAGGAAGTTCTTTCGTCAAAGTCCCACTTGGCACCACCGTAAGCACCAAATATCGATTCTTCCCTTATATCAGCCGATGACTTCATAGCCGGCGATGCACCTTTTATATTCCAGTTTCCTTTGACAAAGTGTATGAAAGGGCCTCCGTAAATTGAAAAACTGTCTAACTGAAAGGTTGGTCCAACCGCGACCTGGATTTCCCAGAAGTCAAGCTCGACATCGCCGGAGAAAGTAGAGTCACCTCGCAGTTTTACACCGCTGCTACCGGGATTTGACCATGTCATCTGGAATAATCCGCCCCAGGTAAGGTTGTCGTCCTGGTAAAAGGTTGTCCTCGTTCCGAATCCCCAGGCAAATCCATAATCACCACTAAATCCGTAGTATCGGTTACCCGACCCGCCACATACGAGAGACTCTGCGATTTCGTCCCGGGCGTCAGCTATGCCGAAATGCATGAATGCGTCCCAATTGTCGCAGATACCATAACCTATACTACCCAAAAACATATTCGATTTAAGCGATTTGATTTTATATTTTGTGTAATCGTCCACCCAGGTCGAATTGACCACCTCTGAAACCTTACCATCCATTTCTAAATCCATTTCCTGGTAAGCATACTTAAAATCTATCGCCCGTTGGTTTTTTTCAAGTGTTGACTTTGGTGGGCCCATTGGTGGCAGAGCGAGAGCTGGCAAACTGTACACACCTGTGAGAATAATAACAACAAATAACTGTGTTTTCTTGCTTTCCATAAATCACTTCTTTCTTCTCAAAACATCCCTTAAATTTCTTAAGGTCATTTTTCACATAGAGATATATAGCACCTACAACCTATGCCTCTTAGGTGTATACGATATATCGACCTACATACTATAGGAGTTTTGTTTGTTCGCGGTCCAAACTTAAACCCTTAGCCGCGATGTGAAATCTTCGAGTTAACTAATGCCCCATTAATCCTGCTTGCCGAGAACAAGCATCAAAGAATATTATTCTATCCATAGCCCTTCAGAACAGCAGACAAGCACAGGTATTGCCACTTTAGAGCCATTTTCGTTGCTTTACGCTGGATTTCTTCGAAGTGCACAGCAAGAAAAGTCTGTAAAGTCAGGGGATGCCTTAAATCGTTTTGCTTGGGCATACGCGATAATGGTATAGCATTCATAAGCATGAAAAATTATTGTAATAGGTGAGAAAGGGTCCTATAAAGTTGTCATATTGAGTAGGTCAGGTCTTTGGCCATTTCGACGTGATTCCCCTTTTCTCGTCGCCAAGGCATATACCTCACGACGGCTTTACGGCCGAAATCGCGGTTATTGCTCCAATAAGCAGTTTTACCGGCCGTTTAACTTTTTATCGCCGATTTTTGAAACTGCTGACGACATCCAGGATTCAACGCTAATAGCGTGTTTTCAGGCGGAAAAAGCCGTTTTATTCGCCTTATTCCCAAACGGGTAATCGCGAGGCCGTTTCTTCTTGACAAACTTATATGATTTTTATATAGTTATAATTAGTTTTTAGGAGGTATGGTGAAAACGGTCCTTCTTTTTGGGGCAAGTTTTACCAGGTCGAGAATCGGATTTCCTCTCATGCAAGCGCAGAATGAAACCTTGAGGTTAGTATGCGCTTTGTAGTAAAAAGCAAAGAACCAAAAATTAAGTGAGGAGGATAGAGTATGAGAACTAAGGCCCCGAAGAAAATTGTCTGGACAAATACCGCTTTTTTAGTACTACTAATAGTGATATTGACGTCCACCTTCATAAATACCGCAAGTGCCAAGTCGCTGTACGTAATTGCCGATATAGATGGGCGTCCCACTCCGGTTCAGGCATATAATATTGCCATTAATGGTACTTTGAGTTTCCAAGTCGAGCACAATATACCACGTTATAGTTGGGGGGCTGTGGGCCTGGCGATCGATGGAGATTCAAAATCACTGTTTGTCACGTATGAAGAGTCGAACAGGATACAGTTGATCAACGCAACGACGATGACAGATATAGGATTCGCGTTAGCCCCAGGAGCCAAAAACTTGGCTGGTATCGTATACGACCTTAACAAGAAACTACTGTACTGTGTTGACCGGAGGACGGAAAATTTGTATGTGTACAACTGGGATGCAAACAACATTACGCTTACTCCGGTATCTGGCTCACCGTTCACCTTGACGGGAGCTACCGCGTATGGAATTGCTCTGGATATGACTAACGGTTTGCTTTATGTAGCTAACAACAACAACACGGTTAGAGTTTACAATACTTCCGATTGGTCGCTGGCAAGTACCATTTCACTTAGTCGCATCGCCGTCAGTATTGCGGTAGATGTTCGCAGAGGCTTTCTTTATTTAGGTGGAGGCTATGTAGCCGATGACGACCTTGTTACCCGGTTCAATCCCTACCTTACCCAGTACAATTTGGCAACAGGTACTGGGACAGCCGTTCAAGTGGAGCCTAATGGCGGCGTGATAGGGCTGGGAATAGATATAGCCACTGGTTTTATCTACATAACTACCGGCAGAAATAATGATACCGGGGGGGACAATCTTAAGGTCTATGATATGGCTCTTAATCAAATTGATGTTGTCTCTATTATTGGAAATCCTACGGGCTTAGTCATCCCAAGAAGAGAGGTTGGTTACAATCCTTTAAATTTTAGCAAGGATATTGATTGGTCTGCAATGGATGAAGTTGGAAGCGTGCCTATAGGTGGTACTATTGTCTACAATATTTGCTTTGAAAACATAACTGGTGTACACACCTTAGAAAATATATCTATTATTGAAAGCCTTCCGGATGAATTGAGCTTTATAACTGCTGATGGTGATGGTGACTTCGGACAATATCACCCTGATACACACACCTATGTTTGGTCTTATCCATCTCTGCCACCGGATTCGCCAGCTACTTGTTTACAGTTAATGGCACAAGTCAAACAAAATGTAGTTCCAGGCACAGTTATAAATAATTCTGCAACTATTCTCAGCGATGATACCGGGCCAACAACAGCAAGTATTGATGTTATCACTACCGGAAAGGCTATCAGCTACAATCCCCTTAATCTGAGCAAGAACATTATTAGAGGTATTGTCGACGAAACGGAAGTTAGTCAAGTTAAGAATGTCGGTGCAGGTGATACTATTGTCTACGGTATATGCTTCGATAACATGGGAAACGATTACGCAGTAAACTATGTATCCATTCTTGATATACTGCCAAAGGAAGTCAGTTTTGTAAGAGCTGACGGTGATGATACCTTTGGACAATATGATCCTGTTACCCACACCTATACATGGTCATACTCCTCTCTGGCGCCAGGATTCAAGGGAGATTGTTTGGAGTTGGAAGTACAGGTGAATTCAGATGCAGCTCCAGATACGACAATCACTAATTCTGTGGTTATCGACAGCGATGAAACAAGTACAGCAACAGCGAGTGTTGATATTGTTACAGGAGCTATCAGCTATAATCCCCTTAATCTAAGCAAGGAAGTTATAGGGGGTACTTTTGAGCAGAATAATAGTAGCAAGATTACGTATGTGGAAATAGGCGACACTATTATCTATGGTATTAGCTTCGATAATAAGGACAATGATAATAGTGTAACCAATTTGTCTATCATTGATACCCTTCCGAACGAGGTAAGTTTTGTAATGGCTGATGGCGATGGTGGATTTGGACAATATGACCCTATTACGCATACCTATATATGGTCATACCCCACTCTGCCGGCGACGTTTGAGGGTACTTGCTTAGAGCTGGTAGTTCAAGTAAATGAAGGAACAGCCCCAGGTACGACGATCACTAATTTTGTGGCTATCGACAGTAAAGAAACAGAGCCAACAACAGCGAGTGTAGATGTTGTTACAGTCAGCTACAATCCCCTTAATCTAAGCAAGAATATTGTAAGCGGTACTATTGAGCAGAATGCTACTAAAGGGATTGGGCATGTGGAGGTAGGTAACAATATTGTCTACAGTATCTGTTTCGATAACGAAGACAATAATTATGCCGTAAACAATGTATCCATTGTTGATATACTACCAATGGAAGCCAATTTTGTAAGAGCAGACGGTGATGGCATCTTTGGACAATATGATCCTATTACTCATACTTATACATGGTTCTACCCATCTCTGTCGCCGGGATTCCAGGGTGCTTGCTTAACATTAGTGGCTCAAGTGAATAAAGGCACAGCCTCAGATGTGACCATCACTAATTATGTGACTATCGACAGTGATGAAACTGGGCCGGCAACGGCGAATGTTGATGCTGTTACACGCACAAGTCCTTTAGGAGCTAGTCTAAGTATACGTCCCAGCATGATCAGACGCAATGGCTGTTGTGAGAGTATACTGGCAATTGTGGGATTACCACAAGGCGTAGGAGAAGATGACATCGGAGACGAAGCGCTTATCCTCAATCCGGGCAGTATTGAAGCGAGCTATCAGCTTGTGTACGTCACGACCGATAGAGTAGAGATACACGCCTGGTTCGATGCGGATGAATTGAGGGCTGCCGTGCCCGGCTATGGCGAAGTCAGAGTGCAAGTTGTTGGCGAACTCAAATCAGGCCGAACTTTCATTGGCGAAAGCATTATTTACATAACTAAATTCGTTGGCAATTGATTCGCAGCGTGCGTATTAAAACTTGTGGTGAGCTTGTCGAATCCATTCGACTATGAGGTATCAACTTGACGGCCCACTGTTAAGTGGCCTAAAAGAAGGTGCATTTGAAAATTAGGACTCAATCCCCGTAAAGATTTTTCGCAGAATGTTTATTAGCGTCTTTGGCTCGAAGTAATTTACCGGCAGGCGCAAACAGACTGTCTTGGAATCAACAATTCTTAACTTGCCACTGATATTTGTGAACAGAGAGACTGTTTTACTGTCAGGTTCTTTCGCAAACGAAAAGGCCAAATTCTGGCTCGAAGCAATAATGCTTTTTATATTGTACCTGCTCGCTTTTATTCTCAGTTCAGCCAATTCCAGCAACAGTTTGACCTCTTCCGGTACCGGACCATACACATCGGCTAATTCGCTTTCAATCTGTTTTAAATCCTCGCCGGTCTTTGCAACGGCAATTTTGCGATAAACATCCATTCGATGTCGGTCAAGTGGTATATAATTTTTTGGTATATATGTAGTAAAGCCCAAATCGACAGTTGCGGTTGGTATAGGTTCGACAGGCTCGTTTTTTAATTGCTTAACGGCATTTGTTAAAAGTTCGCAGTACATCTGATAGCCTACAGTTTGTATGTGGCCGGATTGTTCAGGCCCTAATATATTGCCTGCTCCGCGAATCTCCAAATCCCGCAGGGCAATTCTAAAGCCGGCTCCCAGATGTGAATACTCTTCGATTGCCTTCAGCCGCCTGGCTGCTGTCGGCGTAATCGGCCGTGACACGGGCAGCAGCATATAAGCGTACGCCCGATGTTTATATCTGCCTACCCTTCCGCGAAGCTGATGCATCTCAGCGAGGCCGAACCTGTCTGCATCGTTTATGAAAATCGTATTTGCATTTGGGATATCCAGGCCTGATTCAATGATGGTCGTACACACGAGCACATCTGTTTGGCCCAGAACAAAATCAATCATCGCCTTTTCCAGCTCGCTTTTAGGCATTTGTCCGTGCGCGATGGCGATCTTTGCATCTTTTGCAAGTTTTTGTATTTCCCATGCCTTTTTCTCGATGGTCTTGACCCTGTTGTGCAGGAAGAATACCTGCCCCTGGCGGTTTAGTTCACGGTAAATGGCTTTTCTAATAAGCTCGTTATTATATGGTGACACTATTGTTACGATGCTGCGTCTGTCCAACGGTGGTGTAGCCAATGAGCTTATATCGCGCAGACCCAGAAGTGACATATGCAGCGTCCTGGGAATAGGTGTGGCGGTCATCGTAAGAATATCAACATTAACGCGCAGCCTTTTTAGCTTTTCTTTGTGTTCTACACCAAAGCGCTGCTCTTCGTCAATTATCAACAGGCCCAGGTCTTTAAATCCCATATCGCCGCTTAAAAGCCGATGTGTACCTATGACGATATCGACCTTGCCCGCCTTTGTCCTGGCGATTATGTCACGTGCTTCTTTTAGTGTCTTGAAGCGATTTAGAACATCGATACAAATTGGAAAATCTGCAAACCGCTCAGTGAATGTTCTGCCGTGCTGCACGCACAATACTGTTGTCGGCACGAGCACAGCTATTTGCCTGCCATTTTCTACTGCCTTAAAAGCAGCACGCATAGCAAGCTCCGTCTTGCCGTAGCCAACGTCACCGCATAAGAGCCTATCCATCGCTATAGGCTCCTGCATATCTGTTTTGATTTCTTCGGAGGCCTTCGTCTGGTCAGGCGTTTCCTGATAAGGGAAAGACTGCTCAAATTCAGCCTGCCAATTAGAATCCTTGCCGGAGGCGACTCCGCCCATTGACTGGCGCTTCGCCTGAAAGTTGAGCAATTCTGCAGCAAGGTCACGAACGGAACGGGTGACTTTTTCTTTTTGGTTCTGCCACCTCTTCGAGCCGACTTTGCTTAGCGCCGGCCGTTTAGGGCTTGTCCCTATAAACTTTTGAACCAATGCAATATTACGGACGGAAACCTGGATTTTCACTCCGTCGGCGTATCCAATCGTAAGGTATTCCGATTTGCCGGTTTTCTCTTGTATTGTTTTTATGCCTAAGAATTTGCCGATACCGTAGGAGGCATGCACAACATAGTCACCTTCCTGCAGGTCGCTGAGCGTATCTAACGGCGCTGTTGCACGCACCGGTCGCACTGTTCTTCTAAGTGCAAATTGGCCAAACAGCTCATGATGACTTATTACAATCGTGTTTAGCGAGCTTATAACAAAGCCCTGATGAATGAATCCTAAAAGCAGCTTAAAATTTGCCGGGATTTCCGTGCTTATCTCCCTTATAATTTCGCCGACACGTTTAACCTCCGCGGCGCTTTCGCAGTAAAGCAGCACCTTTGTGCCTTGTTTGGCCTGTTGTACCAATTCTTCCAGTGCTGCTTTATGTCCCGCCCAAACTGAGGTTGCCTTGTACTCGAACCGCTGCACACTTTTAATGTCTATCTTAAGAACATTGTCTGTTTTTGTGGCTGCAAATCTGGATATATGAAGCTGAGTGAATTGAGAAGCAGCGGTATAAATGTCCAACCAGTTGTAAAGCTGATTCTTTGTCTCGATCCGTTCGAGAAACACATGTGCCACTTCCTCGATGTCAACCGGCTCTTCAAGAATTATTATGGTGTCTTTTGGAAGGATATTTATGAAAAGCTCTTTTTGTTCTGCCGTTTCTCCGCATAAAGCTGAGATAATATTGATCCCTTCTAACTGTCGGCTGGAGCGCTGCGTATCCAGATTGATTTGGCGGATGCTCTCAATAGTATCACCAAAGAATTCAACACGCACCGCCTCGGCTGTTCCTTGTTGATAGTCCGACGTGTCACTAATGACGATGGACGAAAGCAATGGAGCATAAATATCAACGATTCCGCCGCGTCGAGCAAATTGACCCGGCAGGTCAACCTGCTCGACCCGCTCAAAGCCGTTATCCACCAGCCAGCCCCCAAGGGACTCCGGCGATAGCTCCTTATTAGTTTCAAGCTGAAGTGAGCTTTCCCATAGAGCTTGTGGCTTGGGTATCGGCTGACAAAGTGCCTGCACCGATGCGGGAATAACAAATCCGATTGACGATTGGCGATTGACGATTGACGAACGCTGGTTAGCCCTGCCACCTGTTGGCAGGGTTTTTAGTGCCGACGAAATATGAGCGACGAGCTTGAGTCTTTCGGTTCTGGTCTCATCGGTGGCGTCTGCTAATTCTTCTTCGCCTTCCCAGGCAGCCAGAACCTGGACTTCTTTGCAGCCGAAGGTCTGCAGGTCGTCAGCAGCCTTATCGGCGTCTTCGATATGTGGGCAGATTAGCAGAATTGGCCGGGATAGCTTTTCTGATATGTACGCCGCCAGCAGGCGCGCAAAGGATCCCCATGTCCCCTCGACTTTAACTGCCCCCGGCTCGACTGAACTCGCCGAAGTCTTGCTGGGATGAGTAAGTCGGGAGATAATCCGCGAAACTACTTTGTTGCATCCCAGATCCATCGGATGATCTACCAACACAGCATTATAATCTATCGGCAGTTTATAGGGGATGCTATTTTTCTGGTATTCTGTATTTCTGATTTTCTTTGATCGGTTCAACGTATGATTTCTGAAATGGCACGAAAGAAGGCAACTGAGCCGCGCTTGAGATTGCGGAGGTTATAGCCACCTTCCTGTACCACAAGCATGGGCAGCTTGAGCTGTGCCAGACGCCGAGCGACCTGCCGAAGCATATCAATCGACAGTTTGAAAGTCCCGGTCGGATCACCTTTTAAGACATCAAAGCCAAGACTCACGACGAGAAAATCGGGGCGGAAACGTTCGATATAAACAATGGCCTTATCGAAGGCTTTTAAATAAACGGTATCGGTTGTGTTTGGGGGCAGAGGAAAATTGCGGTTGAATCCCAGGCCGGGGCCTTCGCCTGCTTCGCCGGCAAAGCCGCTAAAATATGGAAATGAATAGTCGGGATGGCCATGAATAGAGACAGTCAGTACATCTGGACGAGTATAGAAGATGTCCTGTGTGCCGTTGCCGTGGTGAAAGTCTATATCGAAGACAGCCGTTCGTCCGTGGAGCGAGAGCTGATGAGCAGCGATAGCGGCGTTGTTAAAATAGCAGAATCCACCATAGACTTTCCGCTCGGCATGGTGTCCCGGTGGACGGCAAAGGGCATACGCAACGGGGACGCCGGCGAGTATTTCTTCGGCAGCCGTCATTGCAACATCGACGGAAGCTCGGGCAGCGAAATAGGCATTACGATATAACGGCGTACAGGAGTCAATACAGTAGTAGCCT
>Ga0315537_1001099_pt1 | contig 21377 bp, 18 predicted proteins | sample SalMarSW160270MG_FD_203091 | JGI IMG/M metagenome (GOLD analysis project Ga0315537, IMG submission 203091) | Salt marsh sediment microbial communities from the Plum Island Ecosystem LTER, Massachusetts, United States - Salt Marsh Sediment SW1602-70 ...
GAGTTTTCTTGTCTCGGCCTCGAACAGCTCGCCGCGTCTGTCGGGCAGAAGGCACTCGGCAGGTGACAATCGAAGCAGCTCATCGAGCAGCTTGTTCTCAGGCAGCTTCTGAACGAAGAAATGGCCGGTTGAAATATCGACCCAGCTAATAGCAGCGGTGTCTTTATTGCCGAGATTGACCGCACAGAGGAAGTTGTCTTCTTTTGCATCGAGAAGGATATCGTCGGTGAGCGTGCCGGGTGTTACGATTCGAACAATGTCACGCTTGACGACGCCTTTGGCGGTCTTCGGGTCTTCGACCTGCTCGCAGACGGCAACTTTGAAACCTGCCTGTAGCATTTTTTTCAGGTATCCTTCGACTGCGTGATAAGGAACGCCGGCAAGCGGGATGGGATTATCGCCTTTGCTTCTGCTGGTTAGCGCCAGTCCGCAGACCTTAGAGCAGGTCTTGGCGTCCTCATAGAAGGTTTCGTAGAAATCGCCCATACGGAAAAATAAGATGCAGTCGGGGTATTTCTGCTTGAACTGGTGGAACTGCTTCATCGCAGGCGTTAGTTTTTCACTTATCTCGGCCATAGCGCCAATTATACACGAAGCCGGCCGTTTAACAACTCTGATGTGATTTGAGCGGCGTGGTTTTTGGATTCGGCTTTTTTGAGCTGTTCGAGTAGTTTTTCCTGTCGGAGAGTGAAACAGACAGGAGTGCGTAAATCGAAATCGGCGGCATTGCAGAGGTGCCGGATTTTCTCACAGAGATTTTCAATTCCGATACCGAATTTAGCACTTATTTGCACGGTGTTACTTAAACTTTGAGGTAGTTTATCAGCGTCAAGCCCGACGGGTAAATCAGATTTATTCAAGACCGTCAGGACACGTGTCTTCACGGGCTGGAAGCCCGTGCTACTAATTTTTTCAATTAGATGCTCATCAAGCTGCTTTATAGTTTGACTGTTATCCAGAATGAGCAAAACAATATCGGCCTGTTGTAAAATCTCAGCGCTTCTTTGCTGAGAAGCTTTTTCGATAATATTATCAGGAGTTTCAGCGAGTTTTTCGTCTAAGCCTGCGGTGTCGATTAACTCTACGAACAGCGGGTCTATCAGGCATTGTGTGCTGACCCAGTCGCGGGTAGTGCCTTCGATGTCGGTTACGATTGCCTTTTGTCGGCCGGCGAGCATATTAAGCAGTGTGCTTTTTCCGGTATTCGGCGGGCCGACTATGGCGGCCCTGCAGCCGAAGATAATCAGTTTTGCGGGCTGTGTGTTTTTGAGGATCTCACCAGCTTCGGCTGAAATCTGTTTAAGAGAAATTTTGTTTATGTTTTGTTGCCACTGTTCGAGCTTTTTGGTTAAACCGGTTTCTACTTGATTTGTGATTATTTTTGTGCCCTGTATGGTTTTTGCCTTTGGCTGGATTAGTTTTGCTTCGATGGCGATTGTGTTGAGATTTTTTTGTGCAGAGAGTATTTTAGCCAGAAGCTGTTCTGCGGTAACAGGTTTGACACCTTTTTGGGCCAGTAGTTTCATTATCATCTCGACGATGAGCGGGTTGCCGTGACAGTTTATCGCAAAATTGTCAGGGCCTTCGCAGCCGATTGTAACCTGGTCGATGGTCTCGGAGCCGTCCATAATTTTTCCAAGCAGGATTTCGCCGGTTTTAAATGTTGGAGATTTTGTTATTACCGGCTTGAATATCTCTTTGATAATTGTTTCGGCAGAGTCGCCGAAGAGCTGGACCGTTGCTATTGCACCGGTTCCTTTGCTTGTCATTACCGCAGCAAATACGTTGCTCGTGACTCGTGGCTCGTGGCTCGTTTTTAACTTGTGGTGCATAACTCAAAATTAATCTTTGTGCCTTTGTGCCTTAGTGGCTATGTACCTGTTTTTTTCTCGATATATTTTTGGTATGCCAGAACGATGCCCTTTACAACGAGGTTGGGCACGTAGTTGTCTATGAATTCGCAGTCATCCTTTATGGTTTTGGCTCCGGAGCCGGTGATTATCGTTTGCGGCCATTTGCCGATTTGCTCGGCGTAGCGCCTGACGACCTCTTCGAGCGCACCGATGATGGAATAATACAGGCCGCAATTTATGGCATCGGCGGTGTTTTTGCCGTAGGGCGTTTTTGGTTTTGTGACTTTTATGTTCGGCAGTTGTGCGGTGTTATCCTTCAAGGCCTGAGCGCTTATCTCAAAGCCCGGGCAGATTACACCTCCCTGGAAAATGCCGTTTTGGTCAACCAGGTCGATGGTGACAGCCGTTCCGAAATCAGCGACTACCACCGCATCTTCGACTACATCATAAGCCGCTGCTGCTGCGACGACTCTATCGGTGCCGACTTTTTCCGGCTCATCTACCCAGCAGGTCATCGGCAGCGGTATGTCTTTACCGATGATATATATTCTCTCATCGAGGGCTTCTTTTGCTATATCGGCAATCAGCTCTGCCCAGGCGGGATTGACGCTGCTTATGATGATTACGCCATCGCGTTTTTTTTCTTTGGAGCTTTTGGCAACGGGGATTTTGTCCCATGCATTTTTCAGGCAACTTGTCAGTTTTATACGAGAACCGCCAGGGATGGATTCTATTAACTGTTCTTTGCCGTCGAGGAAAAGCCCTATGTTGATATTCGTATTGCCGATATCTACCGCGATTATGTTCATATTTTATACCTTATAGGATGTATTTATCAGTATTCTTTGTACCTTATTGTTTTGCTGATGTCAATTTATACTGCCAATAGTTGTTTACACGACTGTCATTTTCCGTTATAGTGGTTATATGGAACGGTTCGATTTTCTAAAGGTAAAGAGGGATGCCTTCACAGTGGCATCGCTTTTTGACCAGTCAGACGAGAAAACATATTGGCTTTCCAGGACCGCTTACGAGCGTCTGGAAGCAGTTGAATTGATGCGGCAGATTATTTATGGCTATGACCCATTTACCATCCGACTTCAAAGAATTTTTGAAGTTGCTCAGCGCACATAAAGTTGAGTATCTGCTCATCGGCGGATATGCAGTAGGTTACTATGGTTATCCGCGGGCTACCGCTGATATGGATATCTGGGTTGCTATGAATAAGACTAATTCGGAGAGGATAGTAACTGTTTTGAAAGAGTTTGGTTTCAATCCACCCGAACTATCACCGGAATTATTCCTTAAAGAATGGCAAATCATTCGCTTAGGTGTACCCCCTGTCAGGATAGAGCTGGCAACGACGGTTTCAGGTGTCGATTTCAGCGAATGTTACGCTGAGCGAAAGGTGGATGAGCTTGATGGAGTAAAAGTTAATTTAATTAGTTTGAGGCACCTGAAAGCTAACAAAAAGGCCGCTGGAAGACATCAGGATTTAGCAGATATTGATAAGCTGCCGTAACTGCGGGGTGTTGAACATCGGAATAAATAAGTTATCTATTTTTTGCCGCTTTAACCTTTTGCCATAATAGTTCAGTCAGCTCTTTTACTCCTTCTCCGGTTACGGCTGATATTGGATGAATCTCTCTATTCAGCTTTTTTCTCAAATCTGCAACCGCCTTTCCATCGGGATTAAGGTCCATCTTATTGACGACGATAACTTCTTCTTTTTGAGCCAGCACTTCGCTATACAAGCCGAGCTCCCGGCGTATGGCTTTGTAATTCTCCGCCGGGTCGGAGCCGTTTAGAGGCATTATATCAAGAATATGGACAATAATTCGAGTTCTTTCTATGTGTTTCAGGAACTCGAATCCGAGGCCGGCCCCGTCGTGAGCTCCTTCAATCAGGCCTGGTATGTCAGCCATAACGAACCGGCGGAAGCCGCTTAGTTCGACGATGCCGAGCACCGGCTCAAGCGTGGTGAATGGGTAATCGGCGATTTTTGGCCTTGCAGCAGAGCAGCGGGAAATCAGGGTGCTTTTTCCGGCGTTGGGCATACCGACCAAGCCGACATCGGCGATGAGCTTTAATTCGAGCCGGATATTTCTTTCCTGTCCTTTTTGGCCGGTTTCGGCGTATCTTGGCGTCTGATTGGTTGGCGTAGCGAAGGCCTTATTGCCTCTTCCGCCTTTTCCGCTGCGACATACGCATACCTTCATACCAATTTCGTTGAGGTCTTTCAGGAGCAGACCCAAATCGGTATCATATATAAGCGTGCCGGGCGGGACTTTGATGATTAAATCCTCGCCGTCTGCTCCGTGCTTGTTGCTGCCTGAGCCGGGCCGGCCATTTTGTGCCTGCCAGTGATGCCTGCCTGCGAAATCCAGCAGGGTATCGAGGTTTTCGACCGTTTGGAAATGGACATCGCCTCCCTTTCCTCCGTCGCCGCCATCGGGGCCGCCCTTAGGGACGTATTTTTCCCTGCGGAAGCTGACACAGCCGTTGCCGCCGTTACCCGCCTTTACCCATATTTTTGCCTGGTCAATAAACATAGTGCTCGTATTGCGTATTGAGTATATCGTATTGCGTCTTATATATAAAAAAAGGATGGCAGTTATTATACCATCCTTTTTCATTCATTTAGTAGTTTTATTGTTTATCAGACGACGTGGACTTTTCGGCCATGGAAACGCACTTGTCCATCTGCGGTGGCGAACAGCGTATAGTCTCTGCCCATGCCGACGTTGCTGCCGGGGAAGAATTTTGTTCCGCACTGGCGGACAATGATTGAGCCGGCGGTAACATCCTGGCCGCCGAACAACTTGACGCCCCTATATTGAGGATTGCTGTCTCTGCCGTTTCTTGAAGAGCCCTGTCCCTTTTTATGAGCCATAATTATCCACCTTATTAATAGCAAAAAACCCGAATCTTATATTTTCGGATATTATAATCTTCACCTTCTAATTTGTCCAGAAATTTTTAAGGGATTTTATGGCTATTTAATCCGGGGTATTTTGCCTTATTTAGAATTGCTATTACGGTTAAGAGCCTAAAAGCCGTAGAACTCCGCTTGGTTTAATTCCGGCTGACTGCCGGATTGCCCCCATAAACGGGTTATGGCACATAACCTAATTTTCCCCACGCACCCCTTTGCACCCGGTACAAATCCGGATTGCCCAGCGACCACTTTGGGTCTTTGACAACAATCCCTTTTTCTATTATCTCGATCATGAGATATCGGCCAAGCTCAATAGTGCGTGGGTCTCTCCACTTCCAGTGTTCAGCATGCCCATCAGCAAAACCAAAGGTTGCCCCGTCACCGTGCCTGCAAGAGGGCTTGTCCCACCACAATTCCTTGTAATAGTAAACAGTCCAGCTCGATGGAGATGGCTCACCCATATCAAGAAAAACGATCTGTGAGGTTGAATTTTTAACATCCGCCCTGTTTTCCCGTGGTTTAAGGGTATCACCCTCTATTTCCCAATGGCCGTTCATATTATCAACTATAGCGTATGTTAATACCTCCCCACGTTCACCTGCAGGGCATTTGTAGAGTTTCAAGGTCTTACAATATGGAAATAGAAGCCCCCCTTCAATCCCTTCTTCTTCTTCTTTTGTGGTGTAATCATCCTCCCAGTATGCCCAGGCGTAATCGTTGTCGGTACCATCTTCCAGTTTTTCATGTGTATTTCCACATACGAGTCTGCCGTTGTTATCATCGGTGTAGAGGTTCCAGGCAAGGACTAACTGCCTGAGGTTGTTGAGGCAAACCAGGCGTTTGCCCTGCTCTCTGGCCCTGGCCAGTGCTGGTATAAGAATGGCCATCAGAAGCGCTATTATTGCTATCACTACGAGCAGCTCGATAAGAGTAAAGGCCTTTGTTTTCATTATTCCGGCACTATTTGTTTTATTCAACTGGAATTTATCGTATGTTATACGCAGTACTACATTTATGCGATTTTACATATTAATTATACTGCACATCCCGGCGTATGTCAAGCTTATTTTTCGTTTGTTATGGGCTTAAAAGCGCTTTGGCAAAGGAGAATCAAGGTTCCCATCCCGCCCTTGGCGAGGTCTCGCCTGTTAGCGGATTGGCCTGTAGTATGGCCTTTATGTCGTTTAGTGGAATCAGGCCTACGGTAGCGAGTTTTATCCTGCCGTCGGGGTTAATAAAGAAACTGGATGGAATGGCGTTTACATTACTGTAAGGCCTCGGCAGATTGCCTTTATTGAGCAAAACCGTATAGTTCATACTATTTTTTGCAACGAAAATTTTCACTGTTTCCGGCCTTTCGTTCGTTATGGCAAGCATCGCCAGTTCGTTTTCACTGATGGTTTTGCGCAGTTCTATCAGGCCTGGTGTCTCCATCAGGCAAGGGCCGCACCAGGTGGCCCAGAAGATGAGCATAACGTTTTTACCGCGGTAATCGCTCAATCTATGCTGTCTGCCGTTAATGTCGGATAAAGTAAAGTCGGGAGCGTGTTTGCCGTGCCAGGATTTATAGGCAGGTCCCCAGGTTCTGGCGGCCCTGATGATATCATTTAGTGTTTTCTCTGAGCCGGTAGTGATATTGGTTGATGATTCCGCGGCTTCGTTGGGTCTTTCAGCAGTTGATTCTGATGTTGTGTATTTACCGGGGTATTGCTCTGATTGAATTTGTTCGTCAGGTTGTTTTTTACACCCCGCCAATATTACTATTGCAGCAAGTATAATTACTACGGCAAAAGCTGCCGATTGAGTGATTGTTTTTTTATTTTGTCCGGACATCTTCTCTTTCTCCTGAAAAGATTATAGTTTTATATTTACAATGTATATTATTTATATCAAGGAATAAAAGGAAAGTTCGTAAATTTGGGATTTTAAGCGGCATTTAACAAGGATTCTTTCTTGGTGACCGGTGCCGGGAGCGGTCTGGGCTTTTTAGTGAAATGCGTTATATTTTAGCTGTAGAGGAAATATGCATCTTGAGCTATTTAACCTGTGCATCTCGGTCTTGCAGGTAGTCCTTTGACAAAATCAGATTTTTGGTTAGTATTAATTCTTTTATTTTATCTCGCAGACCATGTATATCTGCTGTTAAGATTCTCTGTGATGGCTTTTCTTTAAGAGGTTTTTGGCTGGTATGTTACAATGACTGAGTTGTTAGCTGTGAATTCGGCTGAGGGCGTAACGGGCTTGCCCGTTCTTCTGTTAATAGGAGCAGCGGTTTTCGGCGGGGCCGTAGGAGGCAAGCTGTTCCAGAGACTGCACATACCTCAGATCATAGGTTACGTTGTCATTGGAATGGTCCTGGGGCCGTTGTTGAAGATTATTTCTCCGCGGGACGTACAATTTCTTGAGCCTTTTAATCTTTTCGCTCTTGGGGTTATTGGTTTTTTGGTTGGTGGTGAGCTCAAGCGAGATATCTTTGTGCGATTTGGAAAGCAGGTTCCTGTTATTTTACTGTTTGAAGGTGTGCTGGCATTTCTGCTGGTAGGCGTTCTTACTTTTCTTGTAATGTGGCATTTTTCTGACTGGCAGGTGGCACTGGCGGTATCTGTTGTTTTTGGTGCCATTTGCTCCGCGACGGACCCGGCATCGACAATAGCTGTTCTATGGGAATACAAATGCCGTGGCCCAGTGACATCTATGGTGACGGCAATAGTTACTCTTGATGACGCGTTGGCATTAACGCTGTATGCAATAAGTGTTGGTGTGGCGGGTGTGCTGACCGGCCATCAGGAACTTGGTATAGGGATGTCTCTGCTGCATACCCTGTACGAATTGGGCGGCTCATTGGTTCTTGGTGTTGCATTTGCAGCGGCTTTGACCTTCATCTTGAATGTTATAGAAGACGACCGCGAGAAAACACTGGTCTTTACCCTGGGAACATTATTATTGTGTATCGGGGCAGCTATTTATTTGCATCTGGATGTGATTCTTTCGTGTATGGCTGCCGGGGTGGTGATGATAAATGTAAAATCGAGAAGAGCCGCAGCCAGCTTTGAGGCGCTTCATAAATACGCAGCGGCGCCGATATATGTGCTGTTTTTCGTTCTTGTGGGAGCAAGGCTGAGTTTCTCACATTTCAATACAATGATAGGTTTTCTTGTGGCGGCTTATGTGTTTGGAAGTATTGTCGGCAAGACATGCGGCGCATATCTTGGCGGATTATATTCCGGAGCGGTTAGAAATGTTCGGAATTACCTGGGCTTGTGCCTGTATCCGCAGGGAGGTATAGCAATCGGGTTGTTAATAATCGCCAGCAGCAGATTCGAAAGCAATATAAGTGCGATTATGCTGCTGGTTGTGATTATCGGCGCCTTTATACTTCAAATTATTGGTCCTGAAGGAGTTAAAATCGGGGCTAAAAAAGCAGGTGAGATAGGGCTTAACATTACCGAGCAGGACCTTATCAGTAAGTATAAAGTAAGTGACGTAATGGAAACCGATGTGCCCGTTATCAATGGAGGGACATCTCTTAACGAGCTTCTCAAGACAGTCAGCAGTACGGAGCATCTATATTACTGCGTGGTGGATACCGACAAAAAAGTTACGGGAGCTATTACGCTTGACGGTGTAAGGAATACGTTTGCTACTCAGGAGATTAATGACTGGTTAGTGGCGCTAGATATCGCTGAGCCTGTCGTTGATGTTGTGACACCGGATACCTCGCTGCCCGAAGCCATAGAGCTGATGGGGCGGGACAGGATAGAGCATATGCCGGTTGTCGCGTCAAAACAGGACAAAGAGTATGCGGGAGTTCTGGATTTGCGAGCTATGCGCCGTCAGCTCAGTGCAGAAGTTCTGTCAAGACAGCGTGAAGCTGACAGTATGTATGGTCGAAGGCCGGAGGTAGCCTGATAAGTTTTATGTTTTTTTATGCTGGCAATGTGATGTGTGGTAAACCGATAATCCTGGCGATAAATTTACCTGATTACCTGGACATCTTGTTTGTTTTGGGAGCGGCCATATTCGCAGGCACAATCAGCGGGCGTATTTCTCAGAAACTGCATATTCCTCAGGTGGTTGGTTATATTATTGCCGGTATCTTAATAGGCGGTTCGGTATTCAACCTCGTAAGCGCCGAATTAATCAGGTCACTGCTGCCGTTTAATCTGTTTGCTCTTGGAATAATCGGCTTTATGATAGGAGGGGAGCTTAAGTATGACATTTTCAAAAAATACGGCAAACAATTTATTACAATCCTTCTTGCAGAAGGACTTTTTGCTTTTTTTATCGTTACCGTATTAACATTTCTTGCGGGAGCATTTTTTACAGGCAACTGGTACGCTTCGCTCGCACTGGGACTCGTCCTGGGGGCAATTTCGTCTGCGACGGCACCGGCTGCAACCGTAGATGTTCTCTGGGAATATAAAACCAGGGGCATTCTTTCTCGGACAGTTTTGGCTATAGTTGCACTTGATGACGGACTGGCGCTGCTGCTTTATGGTTTTGCAGCCAGTATCGCAGGGGCTCTGCTGGGCAGCAGTGAATGTAATCTTCTGCAAAGCATAATTTACCCGCTGTGGGAGATTTTCGGCGGGGTTGCTATGGGTTTTGCAGCCGGGCTGATAATGCTGTTTTTATTCAAATACATCGTTGAGCCGAGCAGGATTCTGTTGTTGAGTATAGCAATGATACTGGCAGTGATGGGTTTATCGATGACACTTAAGGTGGAATCAATCCTGTCGGCGATGGTCTTTGGCGCAACGATAGCCAATCTCGAGCCCAGAAGAAGTCAGGCGGCATTTAAGCTTGTTGAGAAATTTTCATCTCCTGTCTATGTTCTGTTTTTTGTCCTCGTGGGTGCAAGACTTCAGTTTTTTGGGATACCTTTCTGGGTAATTGTGCTTGCTGTAGTGTACGTATTAGGTAGAACAATAGGCAAAATGAGCGGAAGCTGGTTAGGGGCGTATATTTCACGTTCTCCGGATGTGATACGAAAATATCTTGGCCTGTGTTTGTTTAGCCAGGCGGGTGTTGCCATAGGATTGTCGATTATTGCAAGCGAGAGATTTGGGTCTGAGTTTGGCCAGGCCATTATACTTATTATAACGTCAACGACATTTTTAGTTCAGATAATAGGTCCGCCCTGTGTGAAGCTCGGCGTTAAAAAGGCCGGTGAGATTGGACTCAATGTTACAGAAGAAGACCTTATCCAGACACATCGTGTTGCGGATGTTATGGATACGAAGGTCCCTGTAATTTATACAGGCGAGTCTTTAAACCAGGTGATTGAGAAGGTTAGCAATACAGACCGTTTTTTTTATCCTGTTGTTGATAATGATAAGAAACTGATTGGTGCTATTACATTGGACGGTATCAGAAATACTTTTGCGACCCAGGAGCTGAACGACTGGCTGGTAGCACTTGATATCGCCGAGCCGATTATTGTTAGGGTGAATCCGGATTTAGCATTGTCCGAGGCGTTCGACAAAGCCGCTCGGCTTGATTTAGGTCATCTGCCGGTTGTGGCCGGCGATGAAGATAATAACTATGTCGGCGTTTTGGATTGCCGGGCGGTTCACAGGCAGCTTTCTGCGGAGGTGCTGTCTCGACAGCAAAAGGCCGATGGTGCAGCAGGTGGCTGATGTGCTTGATTTAAGTAACATTTCGGAGACAGAGCTATCGTGATTTATCCGCTTGTTATCGCGACCGGTGGAGTTACCGGCCATTTGAATTTGGCCTTGTTGTTCGGGCTGGTCATCTTATTCGGGGCTTTTGGTGCACGTCTTTTTCAGAAGTTCCACATTCCTCAGGTTGTCGGCTGTATCGTTATTGGAATACTTTTGGGTGATGTTTTTCGTTTAATAACGCAGGAGACTATCGAGTCTCTCAAGCCCTTTACAATGCTCGCATTAGGCATCATCGGATTTATGATAGGGGCGGAGCTTCGTGCTGATGTTTTTAAAAAATATGGTAAGCAATTTTTCTTTATTCTTTTCTCACAGGGCCTGGGAGCTTTTTTGTTAGTTGCCGTCGGCACTTCGTTCATAGCGTGGCTGATATTGGGCAATGTCTTTGTGTCGATTGCGATGGGACTTGTGCTTGGAGCTATTGCCTCGGCAACAGCACCTGCGGCGACGGTAAATGTCTTATGGGAGTATAAAACAAGAGGCCCTCTCACCGCTACGATACTTGCCATTGTTGCCCTGGATGATGCTCTGGCGTTGTTGCTGTATCGAGGCGCCGCTACCGGAGCAAAAGCGCTTATGGGCACAGGCCATAATTCCGTTGTAACCGCTGTGGGGGTGCTTTTGGGGGAGATTGTCGGCGCAATAATATTAGGTTTTTTAGCGGGAGTATTACTATATTTTTTATTAAAATTTGTAAGGGCCGAAGACAAAATTCTGGAGTTTGCGCTGGCGTTGCTTTTGCTTGTTGTCGGTGTTTCTATGATACCGGAAATAGACCCGATTTTGCCTGCTATGGTGCTGGGCATAACGATAGCCAACCTGATGCCTCGTCAGAGCCAGGGAATGTTCAAGCTTGTCGAGAAATTTTCTCCGCCGATTTACATTTCTTTTTTTGTGCTGGCCGGGGCGCACATGCAGTTCGGCAAACTGGGTTTGTGGATGGTTATTATGATAGTAGTATATACTCTTTTGAGAGCTGCAGGTAAGATGGCAGGTTCCTGGTTCGGCGCCAGGCATTCGGCAGCGCCGGCTGTTGTTCGTAAATATCTCGGAATCTGTCTTCTGCCCCAGGCAGGGGTGGCTATCGGCCTTGCTATCCTGGCCAGCCGGCAGTTTGAGTCTGAGCTTGGACATATGGTTATAATGGTGGTTATGACATCTGTGTTTCTGATGGAAATACTTGGGCCGATGATGGTTAAAGTAGGAGTGAAAAAAGCAGGAGAAGTCGGGATGAATGTCACGGAGGAAGACCTGATAAAGACATATAAGGTTGTTGATGTTATGGATGCTGAGCCGATAAGCATTACGCAGGATTTGCCATTACAGCAGATTCTTGAAATATTCAGCACGACTGACAGTGTATATTACCCGGTGGTTGATAGTCAATCAAAGCTAACAGGTATAATTACAATCCCGGACATCAAGGAGATGTTCGCTAACAGGGATGTTGCCGGCTGGCTGCTGGCCTGTGATGTTGCTGAGCCGGTTCGGGACAAAACGACTCCTCAAAAACCGCTTGAAGAGGCGATAGAGTATATGAGGCATTATGACCTGGAGAGTATACCCATAGTAGCAAGTGTCGATAATGATGAGCTTATTGGTGTTTTAAACTATCACAAGGTGCTTCGCAGGATAAGTGCTGAAGTTTTGCGCAGACGCAAGACGGCAGACGGAGCGGCTATAACGACGGGTTAGAACGCCGGATATAGGCCCACGGTAGGTTGATAATTTATGGTGAAATCTTGAAGCAGTTTTCTTTCCCGAAAAAGAAGCGGCTCGTTAGTAACAGGCAATTCAAGGCCGTTCTGGCTCGGAAATTGCGAGTCAGTAATGATTTGCTTATATTATATACGGCTGAAAACGATTGTGGTTATGCGCGACTGGGTGTATCTGTAAGTAAATCTTGCGGAGGTGCGGTCGTTCGTAATCGGCTGAAGCGATTATTGCGGGAAGTTTTCAGGCAGAACCAGGACCTGATACCGGCTGGTTTTGATTATTTGCTTATGATGTCGCCGCAGTGGTCGAAGCAGGATAAAGATGATATTATGCTTGTGAGTTTTGAGCAGGTGAGGGCTTCATTTTTAGCTCTGATAAGCGCTGCTCAGAAACGGCTGAAGAAAAGCAGTAATAAGTGAGAAAAATAAGACACGGCCAAGATGGTCGTGTTACTAATCGATTTTTTTCGGGATAAGCTTTGGATAACAAGAGCAAATTGGTGCCGATAGGTGCAGCGGCAAAAAGGGCTGGAATTTCCCGCCAATCTCTGCAATACTATCTTATGGTTGGTTTGCTCGAGCCCGCAGAAGTTACACCGACCGGCAGACGGCTGTTTGACGAGAAGGGCATCGAGCGGATTAAGCTGATAAAAAAGATTAATGACAGCGGCTATCCTTTGCGTGCCATAAGGGAGTTGTTTCTCCAGGGCCGAACTGATTTGAAAGGAGGCGAATAGTGAGTGACTATGAAACCATGCAGAGGCGGCGTAATATTACCGTGGGCATTTTTGTAGTAGTAGCTATGTGTGCGCTCGCTGGGCTGATATATAAGTTTGGCGATTTGCCGTGGTTCGTTACCAGACATCGTTCATTTCAGGTTTTTGTTCAGTTCCCGACCGCGCCGGGTGTGCAAAGGGATACCCCTGTGCGTTTTTGCGGCTATCAAATTGGAAGAGTTACAAAGGTTATGTCTCCTGAGGTTCGGCTTGATAAGAATACCGGCCTGCAGTATCACCAGACAGTAGTAGTTATCAGCATAAAAAAAAGATATGTTGATATTCCTTCCAATGTTGAAGCGAAGCTGATGACGCGTGGTTTAGGCAGTAGTTATATCGAGCTTACAGTTGACCTCGCCAATTTGCCTGCGCCGCCGCTTGACCCGAATCGGCCGGAGACAAGGTTTCTGGTGCAGGGTACCCAGTTGCAGGGCTTGACCGGTGTGGTTAGTGAGTTTTTCCCGGCGGAGAGCCAGGAAAAACTGGATGAGCTGGCCGAGGGTCTGAAAGCTCTCATAAACAACGTCAATTGCATCATTGGTGACCCGAATAATAAAGGGAATCTTAAGCAGACTTTAGCTAATCTGGCTGAGGCGTCACAAGATGCTGCGAAAACGGTGGAAGAGTTTCGCCAATTTGCTGCCGCCGGCACCGAAACTTTTACATCTATAGTCGGTACAAGTGAGGAGCTAAGTAAGGCGACATCGCAGTTGCGGTTAATCTTGGAGAAGGTGAATAACGGAGACGGTAGCGCTGCCAGATTTGTAAACGATGGCCGATTATATGAGAGTCTGCTCGAAAATACGCAGCAGATACAAATGTTACTGGAAGAGTTAAAGTCGTTCATAGCCGAAGCTCGCGATAAGGGCATTCCTCTTAAGTTGAAATGAGTGATTGGCGATGAACTGATTAATTTTTGTTGCAGGGGGGGAATGCATATTCAATTTCATTTTGCCTGACCGGGTTTTGAGAACTGCAACAGAGTGGTTGCTGCTAACTTTTAGGATGCTTCACCCACATTAAATTCCGCTCGAAATCAAGGACTATTATGGTATCCTGGAAATACTGCATTCCCAGCAGCCCTTTGCAGTTCTCTAAAAGGGGGCTGTCGTCCGGGTAGATTGAAACTTTCGCGTTTTTAATTGTTCTGTCCCCGACGTCAAGTCTTGCAACCGTCCCTTGTTCGCAGTCAAGCCAGCCGATATATGGGTATAGCTCCCGGCCTTTCTTGAGTTTGATGTTGTGGATTTTTTGTTGTATCTGCTGCCAGATTTCTTTATGGGTTGATAATCCCTTTCCGCTGCCGGTGTCAAGCTGAAGTTCGGCCTCCTCGCCGGCGATGGGAATCTTCACAAAAAGATATGTGTTACCGCCTAAGAATTCTTCAACCATAAGTGAATATTTTGACCACGAGGCCGGCTCTTCGGGTTCAAACATTTTTTTGGGTGAGAACTCCACTTCTTTTTTTAAATTATCGAACGCAACATACTTAAATTCCAGCAGGGTGGGAAGTCCCACTATGACGGATTTGTCTTTGCTCAGCGGCAATCCGAACATCTGCAGTTCCGCATGCTGGCGTTTATAAAAGCAGGGCCAGTTGAGAAGCGTTGTTTCTCCTATGTTCAGCTCGGGAATGTTAGAGGTCCCCCAGGCGCCTGAGTTGTTATACTTGAAGGCCTGAGTCACGAGATTATTTTCCTTGATGTGAATATCGTTCACAAAGAGTCCTACCGATGCCCCCGTATCGATGATGACCGGATATTTCTTCCCCTTACCTAATGTGCCTTCAATTACAACCGGATGGTTTTTGGTGTGGGATGGATGATATTTAACACGGCAAAGATTGCCGTATTTTATATCTTTATCCAACTCCTGAAATTGCTCTATTGCGGCTGTATCTTTCTTTGCGTTTGGATTGCTGTTTTCGACCACCACCATTTGAACGGGCTGGACCGAGCACCCGGCTGCAAGTAGAAAGACTGAAGTTGTGATAGTCTTGAGCCAAATATTGATTTGGCTTTTTTTTAACATTGATATCACCCTTCCTTCTCCAGAAAACCTTGTGAAATACGGTGTGGCCTGATGCCGCGAGTCACCCTCAAAATGGCACAAAAGCCGAAATCACCCTTTTCAATAACACCCCGTTTAATTTGGATTATTGTATCATTTTGAGCTTCTTAAGTCAAGGATTTTGTTAAGGTTAGGGCAAAAAAGGCTGGGGAAATATGGCCATGTCTGGATAGCTTGTCTTTTTAAGTCTGGCGAAGCAACTGTGCTGAAATTCTCGGACGTGAACGGGGATTGGATCGCTTAGTTTATTAGCTTACCTTTTCCTTCTCAAGAATAAGCCGCCTAAACCGAGCAGCAGAAGAGTTGCCGGTTCGGGAATGGCATGGCTGTAGATGCGGACTTCATCGATGATGCCCGGCAGATAGTCAATGCCGGTTCTATTTAGATTCGTAAAGCCTCCGATGCGGACATTTTCACCATAGTCTGTCATTGTCCCGCTTGCCGGCACAGAGTCAACCAAAACATCATTTACATACAGGTTCACACTTGAACCATTATAAGTTCCGATGATGTGGTACCAATTGCCGGGTTCCCAGAAGTTTGCTCCGGTCCTGACAACATAGCGGGTTCCTCCGATGGTTATATCAAAGCCAAAACCTGCTTGGTTGCTGGAATACTGGTCTCCGGTTACGCCCAGATGATACTGGTAATAGGGTGAGGAATGAGAGGTATATCCCTTATCCACAATAGCATTATTTCCGTTACCTTTGAAAGAAACAGGTTGGTACCAGGCCTCTACAGAGATTTGGTCTGAAGGATTCAGAGTCGATGAATTCGGAATTTCAACATAATCGTCGGTACCATCGAAGCTCAATGCAGCGTTAATTTTGCCGAGCGGCGTCCATGTTGGTCCATAAAGCGTGCCATCATTTCCTTTGCCTGAGTCGTCATTGCCTGGGTTGGACTGGTTGTCAAAACTCCAATAGGCCACCATTTCGCCTCGGACAGAAGTTCCGCATATTAAAATTAATCCTGTAATTACTATCACGATTAGCTTATTCATTTTCATCACTTCTCTTTCGAAAACTTGTTATTTTCTTTTTCTCAAAAGCAGTCCGCCTAAGCCGAGCAGTAAAAGTGCCGTCGGTTCTGGAATGGCGTGGTTGTAGATGCGGACTTCGTCGATTTCTCCATTCCAATAATAGCTGCGGTTGACACCGTTACCTATAAGCAGGTCCTGGTCGTTCGTGCCTATGGTAGTAATCTGCGTCTTTGAGACTACGAGAATTCCATCTATATATAGGTTCTGCTCCCCGCTCTCGAAGGTGTAAACGACATGATGCCACTTCTTGTCGTCCGGGTATTCGTAGATACATGCCGTTCCGTTATCTTTGTTAACTCGCGCGTATAGATCGCCGTTATAAACCATCAGCATGTAGCCTTCACCCGTGCCGAGATGTTCTCCTTTATCAACTATCTGCATTTGTGGATTTGTATCCATATCGATGTTTGTACGCACCCAGGCCTCAATAGTTAGTTCATTAGTGATGTCTAGAGTAGTATTGTCGTCCACCGAGACATAGTCATTTATTCCATCGAAGCTCAGTGCAGCGTTAATTTTGCCGAGTGGGGTCCAAGTTGGTCCATAAAGAGTGCCGTCATTTCCTTTGCCTGAGTCGTCATTGCCTGGATCTGCCTGGTTGTCAAAACTCCAGTATCCCACTAATTCACCCCATCCTGCAGAGGTGCATACCAGTATCAATCCTGTCATTACTATTAAGCTCAACTTGTTCATTTTCATCACTTCTCTTTCGAAAACTTGTTATTTTCTTTTTCTCAAAAGCAGTCCGCCTAAGCCGAGCAGTAGAAGTGTCGCCGGCTCGGGAATGGCGTGGTCGTAGATGCGGACTTCATCTATTGTGCCTTGGAAATAATCAATTAGGCTTGACCATGTTCCAATCGCCAATTTTGCACTGCCCGTGTCGATGTTTCCACTGGGAGCTGTGTTGGTGTTTTCTAAATTTCCATTTACGTACAGTTTTAATTCTTCACCATCATAAATCCCTACGACATGATACCACGTATCCAGTGTAATAAAGTTGGGACTTGTTGATGCAATATATCTTGTTCCTCCAACACTAACTTTTACCTGAATGGAATCGTCATTAGATGCGTGTATCCAGTACTGTTCTTGCTTTGCCAGAGGATTCATAAGTCCAGCAACTGATGGTAAACAATCAAACTTTATAAATGCTTCCCAGGTGCCTTCCGTAATGTTCAACGTAGGACTGTTGGCAATCCCTACATAGTCGTCCCCATCAAAGCTCAGTGCAGCGTTAATTTTGCCGAGTGGTGTCCATGTTGGTCCGTAAAGTGTGCCATCATTTCCTTTGCCTGAGTCATCTTTGCCTGGATTGGTCTGGTCGTCAAAACTCCAGTAACCTACCAATTCACCCCTTCCTGCAGAAGTACATACCAGTAACAAACCTGTTATTAGTATCAAGCTCAGCTTATTCATTTTTCATTTCTCCGAAAATAATTACGTTCTTATGCAATAAACGCGTCAAGGAAGACAGCAATCATATATTTTTTATATCCTTAAGCTTATTGAGTGGGGGGAAAACTTGAGGAGAAATCAAAAAAGTCTTCTCACCACGCTTCCTTACAAATGTTTATCATACATCGACTACTGGTAAAATGTCAAGTAAAAAGCCCCGTAAAGACAGTTTTTTTTTGGAAGTTCGAAAAAACACCGATTTTTGGCGTAAAAGACCGGGGCTGTATAATCCCTCCGTAGCCAAATGGTTTTTATCAGGTCGTGTGAGAGCAGGTGGTTGAGTATGACTATGGGCGATTTCAAGACCATTTAGGCAAATTGTTTGAATGGCAATACCCTTGACGTTTGCTCGGCCAGGGGGTATCCTGGACAAATTAACATTGAAAATAAGGTAAGAAGTAAGTTGGCTTGTTTGAAAGGAAGGCATTATGAGTAACAAACGGAAATGGAACGTCAATTTTATCGCTATGATAGCAGTTTGTCTTGGAGCGACTGTCATCATTGGCTGTGAGGAGACATACGGTTCGCCCTCGACACAACCCAAAATCGAAGTAGCGGCCGGGCGGCAGGTTGTAGATTTCAATCGCGACTGGAAGTTTGTCAGGGGCGGCCGCGAAGGGGCCGAGAAGCCGAAATTTGACGATTCGCAATGGCGGGCTGTTCGTCTGCCACACGACTGGGCGATTTCGGGGCCGTTTAATCCAGGTGAAGATGGTTACGCCGGAAAACTTCCCTGGCGCGGTGTCGGTTGGTATCGCAAGACGTTCACCCTCGATAAGCAGGACAAAGGCCGCCGTGTTTATTTTGATTTCGATGGAGTAATGGCGTTCCCGAAGGTCTATATCAACGGCAAACTGGCCGGTGAGTGGGATTACGGCTATATGTCTTTTCGAGTCGATGCCACAGATTATGTGAAGTTCGGCAAGGTCAACGTGATAGCCGTTCGGGTTGATACGACCCGACACGGCACGAGGTGGTATCCCGGCGCGGGCATTTATCGCAAGGTAACGATGACCGTCTGCGAGCCGGTGCACGTGGCACACTGGGGTATGATTGTAACTACTCCTCAGGTTTCCGACGACTCGACCACGGTTAATGTCCGAGCTACTATAGAAAACCACCGCAACAAGGAATCAAAGGTCAATGTTAAGGCCGTCCTGATTGACCCTGACGGCGGGTCGATAACTTCGCCCGATGTCATTGGTGATATACAGGCAAGCGGCTCAAATGAATTGGCCTGGACGTTTAAGGTTGAAAATCCTCAGCGGTGGGACATTACCAGTCCGAGATTATATAAGGCCGAGGTTGTTGTGCGTATGGACGATAAGGTTGTTGATACGGACGTCGCCGGCTTCGGCATCCGCACATTCAAATTTACGGCTGACGATGGATTTCATCTCAATGGTCGGCGTGTGCAGCTCTATGGTGTGAACCTGCATCACGACCAGGGTCCTCTCGGAGGGGCGTTTAATACCCGTGCTATGGAGCGGCAGCTCGAAATAATGCGAGATATGGGCGTCAATGCCATTCGGACCAGCCATAATCCACCGGCGCCTGAGCTGCTTAATTTGTGCGACAGGATGGGATTTGTCGTTTGGGACGAGTGTTTCGATAAATGGGATGACAAGGCAGACAGGGTAAAAGGTGAGCCGCCATTGGAAGAGTATGGCGAAAAGCAGCTTCGCAACTTCGTAATGCGCGACCGCAATCATCCCTGCGTTGTGGTTTGGTCAATCGGCAATGAGATATTGAATCAGCCGCGTAACAGGGAAGGCAAGTCTCCCGAACGCGTGAAATTTATGAGTGATTTTGTTCGCAAATATGATTCGACTCGGCCTGTAGGAATGGCCTGCCATATCCCTCAAACCGCCTACCAGCCGATTCTTGATGCGCTGGACCTTGCCGGCTGGAATTACTCGCGGAGGTATAGCATATACAGAGAGCGCTATCCCGATAAGCCCATCATATACAGCGAGTCGGCCTCGGCCCTGAGCACGCGAGGATTTTATGAGCTGCCGCTGCCGAACGGCAAGACGCAGTATTCTGATAAATTCCAGGTGGATTCCTACGACCTTAATTCAGCACGATGGTCGGACATTGCAGATGCCGAGTTTCAACTGATGGAGGATGACAGCTTTGTGGCCGGTGAATTCGTATGGACCGGATTTGATTATCTGGGCGAGCCGACGCCTTTTTCGAGGCAGGCGCGAAGCTCATACTTCGGCATCGTTGACCTCTGCGGCATCCCCAAAGACCGGTTTTATTTATACCGCAGCTACTGGCGGCCGGATACTACTACCGTGCATATCCTTCCTCACTGGAACTGGCCCGACCGAATCGGCAAGAATGTTCCCGTTTTTGTTTATACGAACGGGGATTCGGCGGAGCTTTTCCTCAACGGAAAATCGCTGGGCCGGCAGACAAAAGCCGAACGTGTCGAAGAGCCGGTCAACCTTGCGAAAGGCAAATCCGCAAAGGCAAGTTCCGAAGAATCGAATAAGGGCAATATGATTGACCACGCCAATGATGATAATCATGAAACCCGCTGGTGTGCTTCGGGCGGCTTTGCCGACCAGTGGTGGCAGGTTGATCTGGGCGGGGTTCAGCCGATTCGTGAGCTGGTGATTGATTTCGAACAGGAGGCGTATAATTATTTATATACCATACAGGTTTCGACGGACGAATCGAATTGGCAGACCATCGTGACCAAAGATAAGTGGGATGGCGGCACGAGAGAGATGACCCATGAAGTAGATGCACAGGCGAGATATGTGAGGATTGTATTCACCGAGCTTGAGGAAGGGGTATGGGCCAGCATTTGGGATTTCGGTGTTTATCCTGAAAGGGTTGAGTCACCGTATTATGCAGTAACTTACAAATATCGTCTGCGCTGGAATAATGTCTTGTATGAGCCGGGCGAGTTGAAAGCGGTCGCATACAAGGACGGCAGTGAAATAGGCCAGGCGGTTATGCGCACGGCGGATAAGCCCGCAGCGATTCGCCTGACACCCGACAGGAAGGAATTATCCGCTGATGGGGAAGACCTTTGCTATATCTTAGTTGAAGCGCTCGATGAGAAGGGTGTGCTTTGTCCTTTGGCGGACAATCTGATTCGCTTTAGAATAGACGGCCCGGCTGAAATAGCAGGCATCGGCAACGGCAATCCGCTTTCGCTCGAACCGTTTCAGGCAGACAATCACAAGCTATTCAACGGCAAGGCGATGCTGATTCTGCGGGCGGCCCGGCAGGACTGCCGGGGTCAGGGCGGCCAGATAAGCGTGACTGCTGAGAGCGACGGGCTGGCTTCGGCGAGCGTTACCATTCAAAGCAGCACACCTTCTGGCGACTGTGGGCGATAGGATAGTTTTTAGGAACCGTAATCTTATATAGAGTAAGTGACATTGGGCGCTACGGTGAGTCATCTTGGCCAAAATAGGCGGGCGAAGATGTCTGTTTGCATAATTGTTGTGGGGATGCTCACAGGGATTATTTCGGCTCAGCCCGCTGTGTCTGCGCAGCACGAAGAGCCCAGCCCCTCTGATGGGCGGGGCGAGCAGGGTAAAGTTGCCTCCAAGCCGCTCTTTCGTGATCCGGTCTATGATGGAGCAGCCGACCCGGCTGTTATCTGGAATCCTTATGTGCAGCGCTGGTGGATGTTCTATACCAATCGTCGTGCAAATGTCCCGGACTTGTCCGGTGTTACCTGGGTGCACGGCACGCGCATCGGCATCGCTGAGTCGGCTGATGAGGGCGCCACGTGGACGTATGTCGGCACGGCAGAGATAGACGATGGTTCAGGCATATCCGATGCGACGCACTGGGCGCCTGAGGTAATTGCCGGCCA